>Ga0129302_1003240_pt1 | contig 11295 bp, 2 predicted proteins | sample BlaSprsedimmetaG_FD_94476 | JGI IMG/M metagenome (GOLD analysis project Ga0129302, IMG submission 94476) | Hot spring sediment bacterial and archeal communities from California, USA to study Microbial Dark Matter (Phase II) - Blank Spring... | ecosystem: Environmental > Aquatic > Thermal springs... | reverse complement strand
TCAGCTACGACCCGCCGAACGCTTTCGCCGACCCCGAGACGGTGCACGTTTGCATTTTGCAGGCGTGGGATCCGCTTTACAACCCGATGAGCCCCGACAGCCTTTGCTGGACGTTCTGGATGGATCAGACTCCGCCGGTTGTGAGCGGGGCGATTCCGGGCGCGGGTGCTGTTGTAGCGACGCGCTATCCGACAATCGAGTTCGACATTCGGGATATTCAGAGCGGCCTCGCGCCGGCCTCAATCGAGCTTACCGTCACCGGAAGTCTCGTTGGTGCAAGCACCTACGACATCACGAGCGCTTCGGTAACGTGGTCTGATCCGCACTTCGAGTGGAATCCGGAGGCCGCGGGCGTGATGTTCACCGGCGGCGAGGACATCGAGGTCTGCGTCCGCGCGCACGACCGCCCGGACTACTGCGCGCCGAACGAGCTTGACACTTGCTGGAGCTTCAGCATCGAGCCGGGAGGCCCGGTTGCGGAAATCCGCAGAGTCCGCGAGGACAACATCTCGTCGTGCGATCCGGAGTTCATCGAGATTTGGCTCTGGGACGCGAACGGCGTCGTGCCGTCAACCATCGTGCTGGAGGTCAACGGCGCGAGCTACACCTACCCCGACCGGATGAGCTACGACCACGCGACGAGCATTCTCACATATACTCCCGTGCCGCCGTTCGACGACCTCGATGAGGTTCGCGTGCGGCTTCTGGCGGCGGAGGACAGCCTCGGTAACCCGTTGGACAGTAGCGCTTTCCTCGATTGGATTTTCTACATCGACCGCGTTTCGCCGGTTGCGACGGGCGCCGACCCCGTGGGCGACATTTTCATGACCTCGCCGATTTTCTCGGTGAACATCTGGGACACGCTTGCGGGCGTGAACGAGTCGAGCGTTATCCTTACTATAGATGGCGCGGATTTCGCGATTGGCGATGCCGGCGTGAGCTGGACGCCCTCCGCGGACGGCCTCGGCGGGCTTCTGGAGTTCGATCCGAGCGCGGTCGGCATGTCTTGGTTCGGCGGTGATACCGTTGACTGGTGCGTGTTTGCGGTTGATTTGGCCGATGATTACGAGGACGAAACCTGCCCGCCAAACTTCCTTGACACATGCTGGACTTTCGCCGTCGTTCCGGGCGGCCCGGTGGGTCAGATTCTATATCCCGAGGAGGGCTGGTTCGTCGCCTGCGACCCGGACAGCATCATTATGCGCCTCGTGGATAGCGAAGACGACGCTTTAATTGAAGACTCGATTGAGGTTATCATATCTCGTAGCATTTGGGGACTCGGCGACACAATCAGCTTCACGCTTGACTCGACGGAGCTGAGCTACGATCCCGCAAGCGGCGGGCTTTGGTATCACCCTGAGCCTGCTTTTGCCGATGCCGAGACGGTGTTCATCGCCATCGTTAACGCGATGGACACGCTTTTCAACGGCCTTGAGCGCGGCGACTCGGTGACGTTCTATCTTGACTACTCGCCGCCGTATATTACATCGCAAACACCCGCCGAAAACGCTGTTGTTAATGATATTTATCAGAATATTTGCGTAGGCCTCTTCGACGACATGAGCGGCATCGACCCATCGAGTGTAGTGTTAACTATCGACGGCACAAGCTATTACGTCGGCGATGCGGGCATCACGTGGGACGGCGCGACGATTTGCCTCGCTCCGGAGGACATCGGCCTTCGTTTCTGGGGCGGCGACACGGTCTCCGTTTGCATCGCGAGCCACGACAGCCCGGACGTCTGCGGGCCGAACGCGATGGACTCCTGCTGGAGTTTCTCGATTGCTCCCGGCGGCCCCGTCGCGACTATCATCAACCCCGGCGACAGCACGATTTCGGCGTGCGATCCGGAGTTCATCGAGATGACCATCGTCGATTCCGACGGCATCGACGACACGACGATTCAGGTAATCGTTTGGCGCACAGGGCCTTCCGCGCCGCCGGACAGCACGTTCTACATGGTCGGCGACGGCGATCTCGACTGGACAGAGCCGACGCTGACGATTTACCCGTCGGTTCCGTTCGCGGATGCCGAGACCGTCACCGTCTGCATAATTCGCGCTAACGACATGTTAGGCAACGAGTTGGAAAACCCGCTCTGCTGGGACTTCTTCATGGACTTGTCGGTGTTTGCTGGTTGGGGCTTCGAGCCGGCGAACGGCGACACCGTGCGGACTCGCTGGCCGGTGATTCGCGCGAGTGTTTGGGACACTATTTCGGGGTTGGATTTCGATGCGTTCGAGATTCGCGTGAACGCCGAGAGCTACGGCCTTTTCGACTCGCCGTGCGTGGACTTCGACCCGGCGACGGGCGAGATTGTCGTCTCTGCAAGGGAATGCGGGCTGACATTCCGCGGCGGAGACGTTGTCGTGGTGCGGCTCATCGGCCATGACACGCCTACGGACATCCGCAGTTGCGCGCCGAACGACACGACATACCGATGGGAGTTCGTCATCGCGCCGGGCGGCCCGCGCGCGGAGATTGTCACGCCGCTGACGGGCTGGTATTGCGCTTGCGACCCGCAGGGCATCGTCATCAAGCTTTGGGATGAGGACGGCGTGAACGAATCGACCATCGAGCTTGTTGTGAACGGCGTGAGCTATGGCGTTGACAGTCCGCGACTTACGTATTATCCGGCGGATTCGATACTCTATTTCGAGCCAAGCCCGAATTTCGCCGACGGCCAGGTTGTTAATGTCTCGCTGGTCGAGGCCGACGACATGCTCGGAAACCCGCTTGAGACGCCGCTTTCGTGGCATTTCATCATGGATCTCGTGCCGCCGGAAATAATTTTCACCGAGCCGCTGACATACATGACTCGCAACCGTTTGCAGGCGGTTCACTTCACGATTTCTGACGACGGCTCGGGCATCGATGCGGAGACTTTCGAGCTTGAGATTTACGGCGGGCGCTACGGCTGGCGCGATTTGGAGTGGAACATTCGGACGAGCGGCCCGGGTGGCGAAGTTCGTGCGGTTGACATCGGCTTCTATCCCGAGGCGCACGGCGTGGAGTTCGTTAGCGGCGACACGGTTGACATACTTGTCACTGTCTGTGACAGCCCGGACACTTGCGGCCCGAACTGCAATTGGGAGGTGCACGAGTTCTTGGTGGAGCCGGAAATCGAGTGCCTTGTGTTCCCGAACCCGTTCACGCCGGACGGCGACCTTATAAACGATTACGCGATATTCAATTACCCGCACATGTTCTCCGAAACCGCCGAACTTGTGATATACACCACAAGAAACGTCGAAGTATTTAGACGACATATAGATATGAGGGGGAATGACCTCACGGACATGATTCCCAGAAGCTGGGACGGCAGAGATAACAGTGGAAAGATGATGCCGGAAGGCCTGTATCTGTGGGTAATAATTCAGAGTGGCGAGATAATATGCAATGGAACTGTTGTGTTGGCAAGATAAAAAGCTGGCGCATTTCGTTGCTAAATAGCGCTTTGCGCGATGAGATGGAGTCGAATTGAGAAGAGTATTATTCCTCATTTTCGCGTTTCTCGTATTGTTCTCGGTGCTTGGCGCAACGCCTTCCCGAGAGGAGAGGATCACCGCTCTCGGCGAGCGCCCCGAAACAAGCGCCGCACCCCGGCACAGGCCTATGTCCGTGCCCGTGCCATATTTCGAGGATTTTGAGGGCGGCGCTCCCGGATGGACTACTTTGGCTTTCACTCACCTTTGTCAATGGCAGTTGATGACTAATCCCGAGACGATAGCCGTCCACCCGAGCATTTACGGCGAGATGGTCGAGCTTGGCGATCCAAGACCGGCATATCTTCCGTCTGCTTACTCCGGGAATACTTGCTGGTGGTATGGAAGTCCCGAAAGCGGAACATTTATCGGAAATCCATTCGACGATTCGCCTTTTCCAACCCCAGTTCACACCGGAGGCTCTTCATACGAAGCTCACGGTGGCTCGCTGACAAGTCCCGTTTTTGAGACAAGCGACCTCGGGCATATTATGTTCAGCTTCTGGACTTGGTGGGAAGTTGAGTGCATTGACATAGATCAGTTCGATATGATGTTCATCCTCGTGTCGAAAAACTACGGTGTTTCGTGGGATACTTTGAACTGGCTCAACCCGCCTTTTGCAAGGCTTCCCGGCTGGGAACATTGGCAGTCATATTCATCAGGGGGATATCTTGCGCCGGCAGTGTGGATTAGATGGAATTATTTTCTTGACTCTGAATACTCCGGTCATGATATAATGATTCGTTTCTTGTTCGACACTCAGGATGCACTTTATAACGGCTTTCGTGGGTGGTTTATTGACGATGTTTATGTGGCCGGAGGCCTTCAGGAAGCCCAACTTCTCCGACGCGCGGAGTATCCCAATCCGCTCGAGATAGTGGACTGCCGAGCAGAACCAAATCCCTTTCCGTTGGATTTCATCATCGAGAATGTCGGTGGCGAGGCCGCAGAAGAAGTCATGTTGACACTCGAACTTCCGCCGGAGCTGGGCATTAGCTTTGGCCTGCCAACGACCCCTCTCGGAACAATGCCCCCCGGGCGGGTGGACACGGCGCATTGGCAAATCGAGATTCTCGAGCAACCGCTATTCGATACCACGATTTGTTGGGGTGTAATTGTCACGAGTGCGGACTCACTCATCGGCTATCGCGATGATTTCGAGGGCGATACCAGCCTTTTCACCGGCGATTTTCTCTTTGACTATTGCGATGTTCGACTTGCCGAAGGCCCGGACAGCGCAATTTCGGGGTTCGGCGTTGCGGGAATCCCATCGGACGGTTCGGAACAATATCCCCCGGGGGTTCTTTCTACACTCACGAGCTTGGAATTCGATCTCACAGGTTGGACAGAGGCGTTCATCTCATTTTGGTATTGGCTCTCTGTCCCTCGGATCGATCCATTCGGTTGGTCGCGTGATGGCGAGGACGGCTTTCTTGTCGAGTATCAGGTCGATGGTGGCCCATGGCGCCAATTGGACGAATACGGCGTAGGCCTTCTGCTTCCCCGCTACGATGCATACATTGATGGATGGACGGATAATCCGTTGGCCAATCGCATGGCATATTGCGACTCGACTGGCCGCTGGGTGGAGGTAGTCTCGCAGGATCTTATTGGTATGGGGATTTTCCCCGAGGATTCCCGCGTTCGAGTTCGCTTTGTCTTCGGGAGCACTTCAAGCAACCATCGCCAAGGCCTTTTCATCGACGAATTTAGGCTTTCGACCGTCCAATATCCCATCGGCCCATATCTACATACTTTTTGCATCGATGTTCCGGGAACGCGCATCCCATCGGCGATTCTCGTCATGCCGCTCGATGGCACCAGCACGAGTTGCGAGCGTCAGGAGATTGTAGTCAACGCCGCCGGCGAGTCTTATGTCGATCCGTCGCGCGTGGTGATATGGGCAAACGGCGAGACGCGCTTCTCCCTCGATGACGGCAACCTCTCTTTCAATGCGGAGATGGGCAGAATTGCCGCGCAGTTCCCCATTGGTGAGGCTTGGAGCGAGGGCTGGCATACGGTCCGAATGGACACTTGCTATAATATCCTCGGGTGCAATCTCGAAGAGCCTCTGGTTTTCGAGTTCCTCGCGGATTTCTCGCCTCCGGTTGCGACGCTTATCGATCCGCCCGACGGTATTTTCCACATGGACGTTGCCCAAGCCGTAACGATTTCAATCGAAGACACATTGACTGGGGTAGATAATGCTTCTATCGGAGTCATCTTCTGTGGGGAATACTACGGCGCGACGCATCCCGCCGTCGAATGGAACGGTTCGGAGCTTGTTTTCCATCCCGAGTTGATCGACAGCGGCCGCACTTGGCTTGATTGCTCAGAAATCTGCGTTATCGCGGGAGATTCGCCCCACTATTGCCCGCCTAATGTTGACACGACGTGCTTCGAGATAACTATTGTATTAACGCCGCCGACCGCGACTCTCATTACACCGGCGATAGATGCTGTGAGTTCATGCGATGACCAAGGGATTGTTATTGCTATCGAAGACTCCATGGGCGTTTCCGAGGAAGGTGCGGTCCTAATCGTAGATGGTGTTAGATATGTTTCGGGAGTCGATCCCGAGCTGATTCTCACAAATGACACGCTTTTCTTCACCCCTCCAACTTTTTGGGAGCACGAGCAGATTGTGGAGGGTGCCCTCGTTCAATACTATAGTATTTACCATACGCCGAATGTCGATACCGTCGAATTTTCTTTTATCGTGGATTTACGCCCGCCGAACGTTCTGCCTATCTCGCCGCTGGCGGGGGAGTTAACCCCCGATGGGCATCAAGTTGTTGAATTCCAGATCGAGGATTTTCCCGCCGGACTCGACTTGAGCACATTTCAGGTTATTTGTGATGGCAATGTGGTGAACTTCGACGACGGCGAATGGACGCCTTCGGGAGACGGAGGAAGCTTCAGGATTCGCCCGTTGGATATTGGTTTTTCATTCAGGCATGGCGATACAATCTCCATTCAAGTTCACATTTGTGATATGCCGGATTTCTGTGCGGCAAACTGCACCACGGCAGTCTGGCACTTCTTCATAGAGCCGGAGACTTCCTGCATGGCGAAACCCAATCCGTTCACCCCGAACGATGACGGCATCAACGATTTCGTTTTCTTCGATTATCCGCGAAGCTATATTCGCCCAGCAGAGATGAAAATTTTCAGCCTCGATAACATCGAGGTGTTCTCTGACGAAATTCAAGGCGTCAGCTCTTGGGATGGCATTGATAACTTCGGACGGCCACTGAGAAACGGCCTATATATTTACATGATTATCAGCGATGGAAGGGTGGTCTGTAACGGCACTGTGCTACTTCTTCGCTAACTATATGATAACAAATCATTTAGGAGATTTCATGCGTAAGAGGGCTGTGGCTTTCTTTCTGCTTATCTTGGCCTTCTCAGCCCTTTCCGTGCCCCGCGTCGAGGCCTTTCTCCAATCTCGGCCGGACGAGATTCCATACTCGCCGGTCGTTGGTGATATTACCGGTGATGGGCATCCCGAGATAGTCATTGCATCACGCACAGTCACAGTCGGCACATCGGGGAATGGATGGTTGACAGTCATCCGAAAATATAGCGATGATACGGTCGATACATTGTGGACGAGGCGCTATGGCCGCGCGGCTTTCACGCCTGCGATAGCCGATGTTGACGGCGACGGCCACGGCGAGATTTATTGCGTAGTATATTTCGATGCGCCGGCGGGCATGGGCGTTATGAGCGTCGATGGCCTCACAGGCGACATCAACTGGATTTTTAATATGGGCGGCAGTTTTTACTCCAACGCCGGACACGAAGTTCTGCTTGCCGATTTCGACGGCGACGGTATGGTCGAGGTAATCGCACAATTGAACCGCTCCGGCACACTTTTTGACATTGTCGTTTTGGACGCTCTGTCGGGTGCTCTGGAGTTGACTATTAACACCGGTTCCAAACGCTCATACGCATCGATGTATTGCGGCGACCTTACCGGCGACGGCAATTACGAGCTTATTTCCTCTGTGACCGGCGGAAGTGCGGGCGATGTGGAGGTAGTTTGCTGGGCACCTGATGGCAGAGTGCTATGGCGCGTCCCCGGCGGCCCTCCCGGCGTTGCGGACATGTTGCTCGACGGCAAGCCCGAGATTGTCGTTGTTTGGATAGACCCCAGCTTCAACGCCCATGTCCTCATATATGACGGGCACGGCGCGCTATTGAGAGAAGTTATTTCAATAGACGCTGTCAGCACATTGTTCAGTCACTATGAAAGCCCCGTTATCGCTAATTTCGATCTCTTTACGCCCAATCCGGAAATCGCGTTCGCCGTCAATCATACGCCTACAAGCCCCGAGTGCATCATCACTGTTGTGCGCGTAGATGGGACGATTTTCTGGCAAACCGATCCCTTCACTCGAGGTGAGATTATCTCGATGTCAGCCGCAGATCTCAACTGCGATGGAGTGGTCGATTTGTGTAGCTATAACATGGCCGGCGAGTTCATCGTTTTCGATGGCGCAACTGGGGATTTCTGGGCGATGTTTGATGACTTTGTGGGCGATTATCTGCCCGACCCTAACCGTTTTGTCGCCATAGCAGACGTGGACAACGATTGTCATGCCGAGTTCCTCGTGAGCACCTATCGCGGAGGGCTTATTACCTCGAATAGGGGTATATACATATACGGTAGCGAAGAGTGGAATCCCGTCCGGCGGACATGGAACACCGGAAGCTACTATTATACGAACATAGACGACGATTTGCGGATGCTCACAAACCCCAATGCACAGACGCATTGGCGTGTCGATAATTTGTGGCGCGCACAGAGGGCTATTCCATGCGGTCTCGATATTATCCCCGCGCCGGAGCCGATTGTCTGCGCGGGGTGCGATAGTATTGGCGAGTTCGTCTTCTCGGCTACAATCTGGAACCCCACTTGCGAGCACACGGCATATTACACCCATGCCATTTTCGAGTTCGACTCGATTGCACTGAACTGCCTGAATTTCATTGAGGGGCAGTGCACGACAGAAATTGGCGATCTCCTTCCCGAGACGGACACCGTTCTCACATGGCGCTTCGAGCTGAATCCTTCATGCGATTCGCTTGACATATCGTTCGTGTTTCACGCCACATGCTTAAATTCGCTCGTAGTAGCGAACCGTCGTGTTGAAGTGCCCGTATGGACGCCTCGATGCGACTATCGACCGACGGTTGTCCGCGTTCGGCCTATGGAGTGCGGCCAAGTTATCTCCTGCGGCCCGTCAGACACAGTCTTCACAACATCGAGCGCGGGTCAGGAGATTATCTACAACATTTCCGCCGATGCGCTTTTCGGGACGAGTTATCCACTCATCGATACCCTAATTATGTTGTCAGTCGAATCGAGCACAACGCCCCAAGAGCAAATCACGCTCGATGATCCCCGCCTTATCTGGGACGGCGACGAGTTCGCGGGAGGGTTGATATTTAACCCGAGCCCGCCATACCCGCACGGCGACACAGTCGTGTTCCAACTCGAACCTATATATAACGCGCTTTTCTGCATGACCGCGCCGGAAATTTGCACGATAATAATAGACGACCGCCCGCCGGATACAATCGAGGTCTTCCCGCGTCACGGCGACTATGCATCCTATCCGATGCTGTCCGAGGTGTTTGCGATTATGGCCGACGACTTCATGAATATCGAGCCGTCGAGCATTTCGCCGGAGAACATGTTGATTTCGGTTAACGGGACGGCCATAAATCAATATCATGTCGAAATCCGCGCCGATGGCATCGATCCCGATACGATTTTCTTCGATATTTTCGGCGGGGTGCTCCCGGGGGACACCGTCGATGTCTGCATCTGGGGCATGTTCGACACATCTGACGACACGAGCTTTTGCGGGCCGAATGTGACGCCATTAACTTGCTGGACTTTTTTCATGTTGAGCGATGAGCCTGTGGGCTTTGTTGTATTCCCCGAACCGGATAATTTCAGTGCTTGCCCAGATCAAGAGATTGTTTTCGAGATAACCTCGGAGATCGAGATGAATTCAGCCTCTTTCGAGCTGGAAATCGACGCCGTAGTCTATGACATCGGCCACGAATATCTATCGTGGAGCGAGGCTGAGGGCATTCTCCGCTGGTCGCCGGATTCCGGATGGTGGGAGAGTGGCCGACATACGGATGTTCGGCTGTTGCGCGCCGAGAACCGAGTCGGCCAGAACATCGCCAATGCGCCGGTGCTCATCAGCTTCTGGCTCGATTTCGACCCGCCGGAAATTGAGTTCACATCGCCGAGGTTGGGGCTTCTGCACATGGTTAGTCAATCTGAAACGCGCATAACGGCGAGTATTTATGAACCTTTGAGCGGTCTCGACATCGACTCGGTGAGGATTTGGATTGACGGCGAGGAATTCAGCTTCCCGCCCGCACAGCTTGCCGATGAAGGCGACGGCTATTGGAGCGTGACTCTTGACCCGATACTCGCTGGTATTGAGTTCAACGCGGGCGATACAGTCGAGGTCGCGCTCAAGGCTTGCGACACGCCCGACTATTGCGATCCAAACTGCTGGACGCGTATCGATAGTTTCGTAATCGAGCCGGCGATAGCTTGCATAGCATCGCCGAACCCATTCACGCCCGATGGCGACGGCGTCAACGATATTGTCGTGTTCGATTATCCGCGCATGTTCACATTGGGCGGCGAGCTGTCCGTATTCGACATAAGAAATCGTCCGGTATTTTCGAAAAGTTTATCGCCTATCTCCGACGAAGGTGAAGTCTCCGGTCGAAGCTGGGACGGCAGGGACAACACGGGCAAGCCGATGCCGGAGGGGCTATATTTATATGTGATAATGCAAGAGGGCAAAGTGATTTGCAACGGAACTGTCGTGCTCGCACGATAGTCAGGTAAATTCTGCATGGAGGGAAGGGCAGAGGGGCGGTCGATCCGGCCGCCCCTTATAGTTTTTTGGAGAGAAAATGGAGCTCGATTTCATGAAACTACAACCGGCAATTGAACCAATTCACTATTCCGATGGTGTCCTACGCGCGCTCGACCAGCGAAGACTTCCGCATGAGGAGGTTTGGCTGGAGCTTCGCACGCTCGATGAGGTAATCGACGCGATTAAAACATTGGCCGTGCGAGGTGCCCCGCTGTTGGGGATTGTCGCTGGATATGGCGTCCTAGTTGGCATGCACGAGATAATCCGCGATGGCAGAAGGCTCACCGGTGAAGAATTCGATAAAATCATAGCGAGAATAGCCGGTTCGCGTCCCACCGCGCGTAACCTTTTCGACACACTGGAAAAAATGCACGCTACTTTCGATAACTCCTCAAGTGATGAATGTAATATACTGAAAGCAAGTGATTTAGCGAAATCAATTCACGACACGGAGCGCGGGAATTGCATCGAAATCGCGAGAAACAGCCTCGGTCTTCTGCGCGGAAATGTTATAACCCATTGCAACACAGGCGTTTTGGCCACCGGGGGCATTGGCACCGCGCTCGGCGCAATTCAAGCAGGCTATTCTGCCGGACTTGTCGAAAAGGTTTGGGTGGATGAGACAAGGCCGCTACTTCAAGGCGCGAGGTTGACCGCGTGGGAACTTGGGAGATTGGACATTCCGCACGAAATTATCTGCGATGGCGCCGTCGCGGGCATAATGGCGGAGGGACTCGCCGATTGCGCGATAGTCGGTGCGGACAGAATCGCATCGAACGGCGATACCGCCAACAAGATTGGCACTTACGGGCTGGCAGTTCTCTGCGACTATCACGAGCTTCCCTTCTATATCGCCGCGCCCGGCTCGACTTTCGACTTGTCTCTTA
>Ga0129302_1003238_pt1 | contig 11302 bp, 10 predicted proteins | sample BlaSprsedimmetaG_FD_94476 | JGI IMG/M metagenome (GOLD analysis project Ga0129302, IMG submission 94476) | Hot spring sediment bacterial and archeal communities from California, USA to study Microbial Dark Matter (Phase II) - Blank Spring... | ecosystem: Environmental > Aquatic > Thermal springs... | reverse complement strand
AGACGTTGGCGGCGCTGTGAGCAAGGTGCAGGGTGCGTTCAACGAGGTGGAGAAGCCTGTCAAGGGCAGCCGGATTCTGGTGCTGGGCGTGGCCTATATTAGCGATATGCGGGAATCACTCGCGGCTGCACTACCAGCCACGCCATCCGGCGGACGTGCTGGCGACCTGGGCCGACATCGGTAAGGCGGAGCGGTTGCTGGGCTGGCGGCCGCAGACGACGTATCGTGAGGGGATTGCGGCGTTGGTGGGGTGGTATCGGGAAAATCGGGCGTGGGCGCGAGAGATTGCGACGTTGTGAGGCTTATCTTTGACCGTAGAAACACAGCAAGATAAAGGTGATACTGGCAGAGGATGAGAAATGAACACTTTTGCGACTACAATGGAATCATTGATCAAACGTAAAATATTTACCAATGAAGAACAGGCTGGCCGAGAACTGCTGCGGGATTATGTGCTGCGTCAAATTGCTTCTTTGCAGCGCGACCTGGCGCGGTTCGAATGCAAGTACGGTATGTCCTTCGAGCGATTTAGTGAATATCTTCATGAGCGATCGGTTTTATTGGAAACGCAGCAGCTCTCGCCACAACAACGCCAGTCGCTAGGGCAGGCGATTATGTTGGAAGAAGACGACTGGTTTGATTGGAAAGCCTCTTTGGAAATGCTTGACAGTTGGTTAGGGTTGCGCCAAGAGGCCGCAGTATGACGTCTTTGCCTGCCTTGCTCGGCGCTATGACTGCCATCCTCCAGGCACATGCGTTATGCAAACAAGTAACGAACGTAGAGACCAAGGAGTTTTCTGCCGAGCAGTTCTTGTTCAAGATCCGTGTGGCGTTACAGGACGGTAACCATTTGCAGGTGCGCATCTATTATAACCAGGGACACATTGATTATGCCTATCAGCTTTTTGCCGACGCACCGCTGCTCCGTTGGGATAACAAGGAAGAATTCGACCACCTATCAACTTACCCGCATCATCATCACGACGAGCAAGGTAAGGTATACCCATCTCCGTTGGTAGGCGACCCATTAAGTGACGTACAAACGGTGCTGCAAATCATATCCGAATTCATCTCGAGTCGTCCTAGAGCGTGACCGGTCATGCCATCACGCCCAAAAACCTGAGCCAATGCTTTTTTGAGGGAGAACTTATATGCACTTGACACAGAAGATAGAGAATCGTGAAGCCATCAGCGGCATTGATGTGGACGGGCGCAAGGTCAAGGCGCTCAACCGGCAGGAATCCTACATCGAGGACATTGCCTCCGAGACGCTGGCGAGACTGTGAGCAAGTTGCAGGATGCGCTCAACAAGGTGGAGAAGCCGGTAAAGGGGAGCCGGGTGCTGGGGGACATAAGAAGGATGTCTCCGATATTCGACGTGTGTAGGGAATATTGAAGAAGAGATGGGAATCTTATCCACTGTTCTATCTAGGATTAACGAGCGCTCTGCATTGCGGAAGATCATAGCAAACACCAGCTGGCTACTTGTTGACAAGTTCTTAAGTTTGGTAGCCGGGTTTCTGGTAGGAGCGTGGGTTGCGCGGTACCTTGGGCCAGCGCAATATGGGTTTCTCAATTATGCATTAGCGTTCGAATCTTTATTTGTGCCGATTGCGGGGCTAGGATTGGCAAGCATCGTTGTTCGAGAGATCGTGCGTGCTCCAGATGATAAGAACACGATCCTAGGAACGACTTTCGTTCTTCAGTTTGCTGCCGGACTCTTAACATTTATGTTGATCATTGGTGCCTCCTATTTGCTCCGCCCCGATGATGTTCTGATGCGTTGGTTGATGGCCATCGTGGCCGGTCAATTAGTCTTTCGGGCTTTCAGCAATACGGTTGATTATTGGTTCCAGTCTCAAATCCAATCAAAGTACGTCGTTTGGTCTCAAAACATTGCTTTGGTGCTGATCGCGTCGATCAAGCTCGCGCTGATCCTCGTGGAGGCACCACTGATTGCCTTTGCCTGGGTAGTGTTGGCTCAAGTCGTTTTTCTTACGGCTGCGGCAGCTGTTTTCTACCACATATCTGGGCAAACGGTGAAAGTATGGCGAGCGAGCGTGCATTACGCCAAGCATTTGCTCAAAGATAGTTGGCCCCTAATTATCTCTGGTCTGTCTGTTGCGATATATATGAGAATCGGTCAACTGATGGTTGGGTATATGATGGGGGACGAAGACCTGGGGATTTATTCCACTGCTGTTACGCTTTCTGAATTATGGTATTTCATCCCGATGGCAGTGGCGACTTCGGTCTTCCCGAACATTGTCCGTTCTCGTGAGAGTCAAACGGAGCAGGGATACCGGAAACGACTCCAAACGTTCTATGATGTGATGGCAGGCATTGCATATATTATCATGATTCCCTGCGCGTTATTCGCTTCACCTCTGATTACACTGTTATATGGGCCAGAATATGTTGATGCCGGCCCGATATTGACAGTGCATATCTGGGCTTTTATTTTTGTTTCTCTCGGCGTAGCACGTGGTAAGTGGTTGATTGCGGAGAATATGACGCGGTTCTCCATGTTCGCTACGATTCTAGGCGCTATTGCAAGTATTGGGCTCAATTGTCTGCTGATACCGCGATATGGTGGACTAGGAGCAGCTTGGGCAACGCTCGCCTCACAGGCAATTGCAGCCTATTTCTCTTGTGTGCTGCTGAAAGGATATTGGTATGTGTGGGGGCAGCTTTCATTATCATTGCTGATACCTTTCCGACTGGTTCTAGGAAAACGAGACAAGGATTTCTTGAGTAAAATCTAAGGAGGATTTATGAGACGCCTGAAAAATACAGTTATCTGTGTCTATAGAAAACTGTTTGCAAGAAAATCATTTTACAGATTCAATAGATTTCTGTTCTCTTTAAGTTTGAGGGGGATGGGAGTGCTCAATTATGAGAATGCCAATCTAACAGGTGAGAATTATTTTTTGCAACACTCTCTTTGTAATTGGATATCGGATGAGGAAGAACTAGTTGTTCTAGATATTGGAGCTAATGAAGGAGATTATGCTTGCAAAATAAAGGGATTTTACCCAAAAGCAAGAATTTATGCTTTCGAGCCTCATCCAAAAACTTATAAAAGATTGAAATCAAAGGCTGTCAATTATGGATTTGAAGCTTTGCAATTAGCCTGTGGTAGAGAGGAAGGTCAGATAGAGTTGTATGATTACTCTGAGGCTGGGAGTGAAGGAACATCGCATGCAAGTCTGTATAAAAGTGTGATAGAAGAAATTCATAAGAGTGAAAGTAAGGCTTGGACTGTTCCTGTAATTAGTTTGGATTGCTTTATAAAAAAACATGAATTGGAAACGGTACATCTTCTCAAGATAGATACCGAAGGGCATGAACTCAGCGTTATTCATGGCGCTCAGCACGCTATTAATACTGGAATTATTGGTATAATTCAGTTTGAATTTAATGAGATGAATGTAGTAAGTCGCACTTTTTTTAAGGACTTCTTTGATGTTTTGCCCAACTACAAGTTCTTCAGGATGTTACCTGATGGTCTTGTCTCTTTGGGATCTTATATTCCTGCGACGTGCGAGTTGTTTGCATTTCAAAATGTTGTTGCTATTCCTTGCTCAATGCTTACCCAATCAGGGCTTAAGAGAAAATGAAAAAAATCTTCAATTTTCCACTCCGGTTGCCTTCCTCATCTTCAATCGGCCTGACACCGAAGCGCGGGTATTTGATAATATCAGCCAAGTAAAAAAGTGTTGAATTTCGTAAAGTCGTGCCGCCTGTTCTTTAACAAAGTCTCATAAAATCGTGCCGGTCGCTTTTGCAAGTCGGCAAAATCGTATAAGATTCCTCTATCTGATCGATAGAGGAGGAAAATCATGTCGCGGCAAGGAAATGTGACGACCTTACAACAGCGCTTGGAAATCCATGCCCGGTCGGAAGCGGGCGAAACCGATCCCCAAATTGCTGCCGCCATGGGGTTATCCTATTGGGTAGTGCGCAAGTGGCGGCGGTGCCAAGCGCACGAGGGTCGGGTAAGTTTGGCCGTGCCCCCCGGGCGTCCGGCCACTGGCGCTTTAGGCAGTGTGGCCCTCGCCTTACGGGAGGCGATTCAGGCCTTGCGGCAAGCGCATCCCGGTTGGGGGCCCCAGACCATTCTCACGGAATTGGAGCACCTGCCAGCGTGGGCGGAACACTCGTTGCCGAGTCGGGCCCGCATTGCGGCGTATCTCCACGAACTGGCCCTGACCCGGCCCTATGCGCACCACACAGAATTGGAACAACCCGCCCTAAGCGCGCCGACTGCCAGCCATGAGGTATGGGAATTGGATGCGCAAGGCGTGGTACAGGTGGCGGGTCTGGGCAACGTGAGTGTGATTAATATCTGGGATCCGTTGAGCCGCGTGCGGGTCGAGAGTTATCCCTGTGTGCATAAACGGAAACCAGCTACCGCGGATTATCAATTGGCCTGTCGCCGCGCTTTTCTGACCTTCGGGCTGCCCCAACGCTTGAGTTTGGATCACGACAGCGTGTTCTATGATAATACCTGCGCTTCGCCGTTTCCCAGTCGCTTCCATGTGTGGCTGCTGGGCCTGGGCATCCAGGTAAGTTTCATCCACCTGCCGCCCCCGGCGGCCCACGCCGGGATTGAACGCATGCATCAGGTGGTGTATCAACAAGGCTTAGCGGGGCAGACTTTTGCGGATGCCGCCAGCTGTTGGCAAGCTCTGGATGCCCGCCGGGACTTTTTGAATCAGCAGTATCCGACCCGGCAAGGGCCAGGACAGCCGCCGTTACTGGCCCACCCCAGCGCTCACCATTCCGGGCGGGTTTACGATCCCTATCAAGAAGTAGCGGGGTGGGATACCCAGGCCGTGGCGGCTTACTTGGCCCGGCAACGGTGGTTTCGTGCGGTCAGTACCCAAGGGCAATTCTCCCTCGGCGCGCAAGTCTATACGCTGGGTCAAGCGTGGGCCGCCCAAAGTCTGGAAGTGACTTTCGAAGCCGACACGCAGCAGTTTATCTGCCAGTCGGCCGACGGGCAGCGCACGGTGCGGGTAGCCGCCCGGGGCTTGACCGCGACAGACGTGTGCGGCGAATTACCGCCGTGGCAGGAGCTCCCGGCGTATCAACACCGCTTGCCTTTCTCGTCCGAAACCTGGCGTGAAGAATTGCTGTATCAAGCTCTGCCCGGCACGATTTTATGAGACTTTATCAAAAACAGGGCGGCACGACTTTATGAGATTCGACAAAATGTTGACAATTGTTGATGAGTTAGACTTCAATACATCGTAAAGTAAATTATCCACAAATCAGTCAGTAGTGGCAAACACCTACTAAGAGCTAGCTGTCATTCTGAATGAGCGTAGCGAAGTGAAGTGAAGAATCTCGTTCCATCAAGTAAAAACGAGATTCTTCGGCCCTTTCTTGTCGTAAATTGAGAAATTGTGAGTGCAGCCGAGCCTCAGAATGACAGGTCGAGAAATGAAATCAACTTTGTTTGCGGTGTATTCAACATGATTCTGGTTACTTTTTAGGAAAGGTGGAATTTCTTGTCATTTCCCGCAATTGTGATTGTTACATATAACCGTGCGTATTCTCTGCAACGCCTTCTTCGTTCAATTAGCCGGGCCAACTTCGCTGGGCACACTGACGTGCCCTTGATCATAAGTATAGATAAATCTAATTGTCAGGAGGTTCTGGAAGTCGCGCGAAAATTTCAATGGGAACACGGACCAAAGTGCGTCATCGAACACACAGAACATCTTGGCTTGCGGAAGCACATCATCTCGTGTGGGGATTTGACAGAGGAATATGGGGCGGTTATCGTTCTTGAAGACGACCTGTATGTTTCTCCGGTCTTTTATGATTATGCTGTGCAGGCCATGCGCTTCTACGACGGTGATGAAAGGATAAGCGGCATTTCACTTTATTCTTATGATTTCAATGAATATGCACAGATGAGGTTTTGTCCCCTTGATGATGGTTATGACAATTACTTTATCCAAAACGCGTCTTCTTGGGGACAACTGTGGACCAGGGCGCAATGGGTTGATTTTAAACAGTGGTATATATCTCAATCACAACTAACAGTTCGCCAAGAAGATCCATTGCCGACTAGTGTTATCCGTTGGTCAGAAAGTTCATGGAAGAAGTATTTTATTAAGTACATGGTGCTCAGAAATAAGTACTTTGTATACCCGCGGGTTTCTCTTTCCACAAATTTTGGGGATATTGGAACTCATGCGCGGGTTGGAAGCACGAGATGTCAGGTGCCGCTTGCATTAAGAAGGAAAGTTTACGATTTTAGCCGTCTTGAAGATTCGATAAGTGTCTATGACAGCTATTTTGAAATAGCGGCACATTGCCTTAAATACTACAATCAAGATCTGGTACATGTGGATTTTGAGAGTGACTTTTATGGGACTAAAGATTTAGGCAAAGTAAAGACAGAATATTTGTTGTCCATACGTGAATGTACGCAACCAATCTTATCGTATTCAATAGACTTTGTACCCCAAGAGCTAAGCGTTATATTATCTTGTGAGGGGAAATTTTTCCATTTGGCAAAGGTTGGTGATTTTGGAGAGTTGAAACAGGATAAACGGCATTTTCAGTTAAGGCACTTACATAAGAATCTGGGATTGAGAAGTTATGGCTTCCTATTTCTTATGGGCTTATCTGAACGTGTTGGTGATAATTTTAGGTCTAAAAAGGTTGTCAGCAAGTGAACTTGAATTCTGATGTCTGTCACAGGCGAACCAGTAGGATATTGGTATTTTGTATGTTAGCTCTTCTGTTCCTTCTGGTATCGAGTAGCTGTGCAAACCTGCATTTAAACCTCGGTTTTATTGACTTGATACGAGTAAAGATTCACAGTAATATAGACAATGATCTGTTTTTAAGAGCAGAACAGAATCTACAGCAAGCTATGTATCATACAGCGGTAAGACAGCGAGCGCTTCGCGGGCTTGGCCTTTTATCGGTCCAATCGGGAGAGATAAATCGAGCTAAGGTCGCTTTGGAAGAGGCGCGCAACCTGAACCCACAGGATCTGATAGTGCGGATTATGCTGGGAGATTTGTATAATCAAACAGGAGCCAATTGGTCTGCGATAACAGAGTACGAAGCAATCGGATATCGTTCACGCGAGCATGAGAGCGCGGTCAACTATCTATCTTTACTTCACGAAGGCCACTATGATGACTTAAATACACAGGAACATGTACTTGAAAAGATATTAGAGCTAGACCCAGATAATATTGTTGCTGCTTACAGGCTGCTTACACAAACAGGAATGGGAAATGAAGTAAGCAGAGCAGATTTGATTCAGAAAATTCGTTGTTTCCCTATGTCTCAAATCTATCGAGCTGGAGATTCCGGTCCGTATATGGCCAATCACTTAGCGTATGCGATCCCGGAATTAGTTGAAGCAGGTTTTTGGGACATAGAATTATCTTTGAGGGTTGTGGATTGGTGGCTTCGGGTTGAATATTACGAGGCCGCTGAAATTGCGTTAACAAGTCTGGCACACGCTCATCCATCTGAGCCAGCACTTGGAGAGTCGTTAGTTAGACTCTACTATGAGAAGGGAGAGTGGCAGAAATCTATCACCACGGCCCAAGAAGTTTTGGCAATCCATCCAACTTCCGCGTTAGCACATCGCTATATGGCTTTATCGCATGAAATGATGGGCGATATGGTTACCGCCAACATTTGGTATAGTCGTTATCAACAGCTTGCTCCTGATGATTGGTGGGCTATGGAACTTTCTGAGCAACAATACAGAACCGAGGTTATAACTGCAGTTGCTCGGCTACTTGAATTATCACTAGCAGATGTTGTGTTAGATGAAGGTGTATTTTTAAATACAAATTTTGGGGTGCCGGGTCGCTGGCGCTTTGAGGTATGGACGTCGGAAGGCACCTATGGCATGAATGGAATATCAGATGAATGGATTAAGCCATTTATGCCCCTAGAGGAGGAAACGGCCGCTGCTATCTGTGGTATTTGGAGGGAAACGGCCTACGCTGGTTTGAAATTACAGGAGCAGTTTTTAGTTGAGCGCAATATCGCTTATGTATTATCTTTTTTCTACAAAGTTGATGGACATCAACGATATCAATGTACACTACATAGTCCGGCATTATTCTCTGACAAGATATGGTTGCCCTCGACTAACGGTGAATGGCGTTTGTTGGTAGCGGTTGGTTCTGCCACCATAAGACGCAATCAACAAAATTCCTTGCGGATAATTAACGGAGGTATAGGATGTATTGACGTTACGGGAATTCGATTGCATGAATTGCAAGTCCCTACTAGGTTTTTGGATGATTCACTATATATTGTGATTCGGGGGCCTCAAGATGAGTGATACTATCTCTAATGTTTGCATAGGTAAGGAGGAGAAAATCTGGCTGGGTTTAGTTTTATTGCTTATCCCAATTTCTATACTTTTGGGCTGGGCAACAACGCTTGTAGGGGCAAGAGTAATATTAGTAGTGTTGTTATTCCCAATTGCGCTAACTATCATATTGAATCCCCTTTATGGTATCATGGCTTATCTAGCCCTCGCACCTTTATACAATATTATAGCACCTTTGTTACCAGGGGTTTTTCAAAATTTATCACGCGATCTACTCTTGGCTATTATTGTATTGGGATGGATCTTCAATTTTCTAGTTAGGTCGTATAGAAAATCCAGTTCATTCTGGAATTGGAAAGTACTTCTTGTACTTTTTTTTACTGTATTGACACTATTACAGATTCTAAATTCTGAGTCTTTATTAACAGGAGTTATCGGGTTCCGCATTCTCTTTAGATGCCTTCCTGTTTATTTCGTTGCTGTATCTTTATTGAATAATGAACAGAGATCTAAAAATATGCGGTTGTTTTTTAATGCTTTCCTTTTTGGCGCTCTGATTAATACGCTCGCTGGCGCAATTCAATTTTCAACCATTTCTCTGCTGCAAATTATGCCGGCAGGAACCTGGTTCGATCCAATTCGCGGGGCATCAGGATTTGCAGCTACTAGGTTCGGTATGTATCGTGCCTTAGGCTTTTTTAGCGATCCTAACGATTTTGGACAAATTCTTGTTGCTAGTCTGGCCATTATGCTACCTCGGGCAATAAAAGAAAATGGTAAAACAAACGAGAAATTTTATACAGCTATGTGTTTAATTTCGATATTTGCGATTATTGGTACTTTGGCTGCCTTTGCCATATTTCCAGCAGTGTTGGTTCTGTTGCTGTTTTTTTCTAGTTTGACAAAGGGGTTTGTCCAAAAAATACTTATTTTCTTAAGCATTGTATCAATCGTGGTGATTGGTATATGGTTTCTAGATCCCGATAGTTCTGTCACCTGGGCAGAATACACAAACGATCAAGTTGTCAATTCATTCTCCTACATTCCTCAGGCAATTGCAACTGGCAATTGGTTTGGTCAGGGCTATGGTGTATATCTAGGTCTTGCAGAGCGTTTGGGAATATCTGCTGGGTCTACTGCTGATAGGGCTACCTACTGGTTTTATCACGATCAGATAACTCCCCAGATAGGTCTGTTGGGTATGGGTATTTGGACGGTATTGTGGATAATGTTTATGTATCAAGGCTATCAAAATCAAAATCGAATTTCACAACGGGAATCACTCGATTTCCAACTATATTTGGGGGTATGGCTATCTCTGATAGGTATATTTGTATCCAGTCTCCATTATGGGCCCTATCGTGTTGGGGGAGTGGATTTGTTATTTTATATTCTATGGGCATTTATAAGTACAGAGAAGATCAGAAAGACCCCTGAAGTTGCAAAGGATTATTCATGAAAGCAACTGTAGTTATCCCGACATACAATCGAAATGGTCAAGTAACTAATGCTTTAACCGCGCTGTTGAAGCAGTCGTTGCCAGAAGAAGAATTTGAGATCATTGTGGTTAACGATGGTTCCACTGACTCAACCGATGCTAAAATTACACAATTTTTTTGTGTTAATAATAGGAAAACCTGGCAATATATTCACTATAATCAAAATCGCGGGAAAGCTGCCGCTTTGAATTTAGGCATACGAGCTGCCAAGGCCCCTTTGATAGTTTTCACAGATGATGATTGTGTACCCTCTTCTACTTGGGTAGAGATGCATGTAAGGCAACATCTTGCATCAGATAGGCCTCTTGCAGTGTTAGGATCTGTAAGTTTTCCCAAAGAATGGGTAGTTAGAAGCAATTTTGTCCGTTATGCAAATTCTAGATATGTGGGTAATCGAAGCGAAAGATCAGTGGGAGGGGATTTTAACAATTTACCTTCAAGATACTTCGGTGGTCTAAACATTTCAATTCATAAGCAACAACTTCTTCAAGTTGGCCTGTTTAATGAGGCGATTGGACGGGGACAGGACGTTGAGCTAGGTTATCGACTATGGAAATCTGGTGTTAAGATAGTCTATGAACCTCAAGCCTCTATCCTGCACTTTGAGCCAGAAGTACAATCTATACGCAAAAGAATCCTTAAACAGGCTCGGGTTTATCAGGAGTCAAAACCATTGATAAATCAGCTTCACCCTGAGATGGGAAGATCAGGTAATTGGTTTTTTGAGCCACCAGAACTTGGAACCGAACCGTTTAAGCACACAATTTTGAAATTTATAGTTCGTATTGTTGTGAGACCATTCTTGGCCAAACATTTACTAAGTTTTTTAGAGTGGACGGATTCGCAGCCGTTATTATATAACCCATTACTATATCAATATGTTTTTGCCTCAGCATGTTTAGAAAATATCAAGCAAAGAGAACCATGAAGATATTATTTTTTGTGAGTATGCCTTTTCCCGAGGGAGGAGCAAACACTCGACGTATTCATATCATGGCTCAGGAGATGGTAGAACAAGGTGTTCAAGTTTCTTTTCTTATTCCTTTTGCACGCAGGTATGTTCCTAAAACTCAAAGTATAGATGGAATTAAGGTGGACTGGTGTTATGTACCAGAGTCTACCAGTAAATTAGTATACAAAAATGGACGTGTACGCTTCTGGGTGCAAGTACGTTCACGGCTACTTGCGTTGTTTAGGTTATTTCAGATATCCTTGCGTGACGAATATGACTGGCTTTATTTATACCAACCTATGATAGATGGTCTCCTCGCTGCTATTATAGCGCGCATAACTGGTCACAAAGTTTGGAGCGAGTATGTAGATAGGATAGAATCAGATAAGAATGCGAGTCTAAGCACAAAGCTATTTTACTTCACATGGCGAATTGCAGATATATGTGTTCCTAAATTATCTACAATAATATGCGTAATTAGTTCAATTTTGGAGCAGCGCTACCATCATCTTGCTCCCAAGT
>Ga0129302_1003235_pt1 | contig 11315 bp, 8 predicted proteins | sample BlaSprsedimmetaG_FD_94476 | JGI IMG/M metagenome (GOLD analysis project Ga0129302, IMG submission 94476) | Hot spring sediment bacterial and archeal communities from California, USA to study Microbial Dark Matter (Phase II) - Blank Spring... | ecosystem: Environmental > Aquatic > Thermal springs... | reverse complement strand
GTAACAAACATATAACCAACAAATTGTACCTAAAATGATAACCGATTCAAAACCAAATCAGTCTGCTTTTACATTGGCGATATTTTTTTTCTGTTTGCTGCTGAAAATATTACTGTTTTCTGCGGAAGCGGTGGCGGTTCCGGATTTCAATGAAAATGACACGAACGGCAAAATCAAAGGCAAAATTGTTGACGAAACCACCCAAGCTCCGTTGCCTGCTGTTAATGTGATGGTCGAAGGATGGCAACTGGGTACAGCCGCTGATTATGATGGGAATTTTGCTTTGGAACAAATTCCTGCTGGCAGCTACAATATTCGTTTTCAAATGATGGGTTATGCAATGCGAATAATATCAAATGTGATCGTGAAGCCAGGGCGCACTACTTTCATGAACATTGAGTTGAAAGCCACAATTTTGGAGAGCGAGGGCGTTGAAGTAACCGCAGGTTATTTTCACGAAGCTAAAGATGCGGTAGTTAGCAACCGCAGCATGGACTTCGAGGAAATTCGCTCTGATCCGGGGAGCGCAGAGGATGTGCAGCGGGTGGTACAGGCATTACCCTCGGTGGTGTCAGGATCGGATCAGCAGAATGAGATTATCGTGCGTGGGGGAATGCCCGGTGAAAATTTGTTCGTGATGGATAACATTGAAATACCCAATCCCAACCATTTCGGAAATCAGGGAACTGGCGGTGGTCCGATAAACATGGTCAACACATACTTCATTCGTCGGGTGGATTTTTACGCCGGCGCTTTTCCGGCGCGCTACGGCGATAAAGCATCGTCGGTGATGGATATTTCACTCCGCGATGGAAACCGGGAACGCCACGCAGGACACCTTTACCTCGGCATGTCCGGCGCCGGGGCAATGGCCGAAGGTCCGCTGGCTGGTGGCAAAGGCGCCTGGATTTTGAGCGCGCGAAAAAGCTTTCTCGATCTGGTCATCTCGTCGACCGGCTTAACTGCCGTGCCTCAATATTACAGCTTGCAAGGGAAAATCAGCTACGATCTCTCCCCGAAAAACAAACTGATTCTGAATGCAATTTTCGGAGACGACAAAATCCATATCGAGGAAGCTGAAGACGCCTACAGTCGCGGTGCTGAAAACGTGCGTGCACAGAGTCGTCAATACGCGTTTGGCGGCACATTACGCACTCTGTTTGGCGATCTCGGGTTGTCAAATTTGACCATCTCACAAACCCTGAACCACTGGGATCAATACGTTTATGACGAAAATGATACCCCCTATTACACTAACCTTTCCACAGAGATCGAACGCGCTTTAAAATATGATGTCACCCTGCTACCGTGGAAGCGATTCGAAATCGATTTTGGCGTTGCCGCAAAAGCGGTGTCATTTAATCATGATGAATGGTTTAATCCGGACACAATCTTTGTTTACGACACATCGGTTCTGCCTCATCAAATCATCGATATTTTCGCGACCTACCCTGAATGGAAGGTTGTGTTAAATGAAAATTCTTATAAAGTTGCAGGCTATGCTCAAACTAAACTGAACCCTATTCCCCGATTAACTGTAACGGCAGGGATTCGTTACGATTATATGCATTACATCAATACCGGGGCGCTTGATCCACGGCTGGGACTTTCACTCAAACTGGGCAAGGGAGCTTCTTTTAACATGGCGGTCGGACGGCACTCGCAATCCCCGGCTTATGTTTCGCTGACCTCTAATCCGAAAAATAAGTCTCTGGATTACAAACAAACACAGCAAATTGTCGCCGGTGTCGATAAACTTTTTGCTGAGGACATGCGCGGCAGCATCGAGGTGTTTTATAAAGATTATCGCAATATCCCCATTCCCGTTTCATGGCTCACACCGGATCCATTCGACAGAGCAGAGGGACATCTGGTAAATGAAGGAAAAGGTTATTCCAAAGGGGTGGAATTTTTTCTTCAGAAAAAAATGTCGAAAAATTATTACTTTACAGTTAGCTATGCCTATTCAATAAGCCAGGGTTTTGATCCAAGATTTCAGTCCTATTATAATTGGGATTATGACTATCACCACATTTTTACGCTGATCAATGGCGTCCGCTTCGATTTTCGAAAATATGGATGGTATGCTCAATTACAAGCCAATACACTATACAAAATTTTCGCCTGGGCTTTACCCTTTGCCGACCAAATGGACGTCAGTGTTCGCTGGCGTTATTTGGGTGGCAGACCTTATACCAAACCGATTTATTATTCTCATTTACATACATGGGTAGTGGATGAAACCGTACCGGTCAACAGCCACCGCTTTCCGGCGTATCACCGGCTGGATTTTCGGCTGGACAGACGATTCATGTTTAAGGGCTGGAACATCGTGACCTATTTTGATCTGATGAATGTTTACGGCAGGGACAACATCTGGCAATATTCGTACAAGGAAGACGGCTCTATCAGCGAAATCTTACAGTGGAAGGTATTTCCCGTTGGCGGTTTAGCAATAGAATTTTAATCCCACAATGACGATGGCATCGCTTTTTTTTAGTTTAATTTTTCAACCAGTTCCGCCACCAATCCATACTTTCGTTCCACCTCGCTCATTTCCTCGCCCTGGCGGAATGCCTCTTTGCTCAGTTCCTGCCAATTGTTGTTGCGTAACCGCCAACTGTCGTTATCAATCACATCCGCGATGAGCAGTTCATTTTTATCAGTAACACCAAATTCTAACTTCATATCAATTAAGCGAAACTGATGCGTTTCCCACCAGGCTTGCTCCAAAACAGAGAATGCGCGAACCAGGATGTCCTCCATTAAGGGTACAAATTTTGAATTGGGAAGCACAGCGGACTGTCGAACTGCTTTTCCCAAATCTGCTTCCGCCGTCGGTTTTTTGGGATGGAGCAACTTCCATTCATGCTCATGCGGATTGGCGATCAAAGGATCTTCTTCGCCTTTTTTGGCGTCCAGTCCATCCACCAGCACTTCTCCGTTGCTGCCGATAAGTTTACCTCTGGTAGTTTTCAAAAAAAATTCTGTGTAAATTTTTTCGAACCGATACGGCGGTTCGCCATCACCTCGTTTCAGTTTCGGCTGCCGTTTCAAATAGCTACCCACAGCATAGCGCCTGCCCACAACCTCCAAAGGTATCATCTGACAGGCTGGTGCCAAAAATTCGGTTGGAGACAGTTGTTCAAGGTAAGCCACTGGTATGGCTTGCTTACGCAACAGTTCAAACACACGACAGGTTGTGGTTGTTGCATAACGGGACTTCAGCTCAAATTGTCGGGTGTATGCCGGATCATCGAAAGCAGTAATGTCGGGCTTATTTTCAATGATTACCAATGAAGGCTGACCCTCGACTGCCCAGACAATTTTGGTCTTACCCTCGTTGATGACAGTTGTTTTTTGGTATTTCAACGCAAACTCCTCAATTAATTTCAGCAGTAAATATTTTTTGAACGATTTGCTGCCAGCAGGTAAAAATCAAATTTTCCAAAGCGCAAAAATGGAAACAGAGATTTTTGCCAGCGGCTTTTCTGTTTTTGAAAAAAACCGAAACGCGATCTTACAGGTCATAAATTCTATCGTCGCGACGAGGTTTTTTCGGATCGATAAGATTTCGTTTTCGACTTTCCAGAACGAACAGTTCATCTTCATTCAAGTCATCGCCCAGGTCTGCCTCGATGTCGTCAGGGTCCTCTCCCTTCTCCATTCGGCTGAGCGCCTCTTCCATTTTTGGTCCCAGACGGACACCTGCCTCTCGGGACAAACGACGCATAAAATTGGCGGCTTGTTTTGGATCGTTTTCATCAATTCGTTCCGCTTCTTTTGCCAGCACCGCCATCGCGCGTTCCATTCGCGCCTCATCGATCTGAGACAGCTCGCCGTCGCTATCCTCATCACTGGTTCCGGAAAGGGCTGCAAAAACAGACATTGCCCGATCCAGCTTCGGATTGTCGCATACCGGACAGCCTGGAATTTTTTCTATAGTGACCGATCGCGAGAAAAATTGATAAATGGTATTACATGGTTTGCAGTAAAATTCATATATCGGCATGGCAGTTCCTGTGGTTGATATGATTTCACTGTTAAAAATTTCAACGGGCTAAATATACAATTTTTATTTTTAAATGTCAACATTCTCTTTTCGCTAAATGTGCAGCGAATATTTTTTCAATAGAAATTTGTATTTAGCGCCGAAGAAAACACGTCCTTACAAAAACGCTATTTTGTTTTCACCCCTTAACTGAAATTATTAAGCGAGAGCTTCAATGTGCCGGCTGCTTAATTTTTATCGAAAAACTTGTTGCTTTTCTCCAAATTTTTTATTATTGATAATATAACAAACCGCTCTTTCAATTCACAAATTAAGCGGATATCAATCAACTGTGAGTGCAGCAAGCACGCTCAATAATTGCAGGCATAATTGTTTTGACTTATTAAAGGAGAAAACCATGACTGTTGAAACCAGATTACAATCTCTTGGCTATCCCCTTCCCGAACCGGCAAAGCCCGTTGCAGCGTACATCCCGGCGCTGCAGGTCGATAATTTTGTGTACACTTCGGGTCAAATTCCGGTTGAACACGGCGAAATTAAATTCAAAGGCAAGGTTGGTTCAGAGCTGACAAAAGAACAGGCTTATGAAGCGGCCCGGCTTTGTACGTTAAACGCACTGGCAGCGATTAAAAGCGTCATCGGCGATCTTGATCGTATTGAACAGATTGTCAAAGTAGTGGGATTTGTTGCCAGCGCTCCGGGTTTTATCGCACAACCGGCTGTGGTAAATGGCGCTTCTGAATTGTTACAAAAAATATTTGATGAAAAGGGTTTGCATACCCGCAGCGCCGTGGGCGTCGCAGAGTTACCGCTCGGTGTGCCAGTTGAAATTGAAATGATCGTCAAAATCAAATAGCTAAACCGTGAATTTAATTCAAGAGAGAAAAATGAATCGATCAAAATCCAAGATTAGCCGTCGTCAATTTGTGGGCAGAATGTCGGCGCTTTCAGCCGCCAGCGCCCTGTTTTTTCGTCCTTTTAATACACCCGCAGCCAATTTAAAACTACTGAAACCGCCGCGATTATCAACCGGAGATACCGTCGGATTGGTCTCGCCGGCGAGTTGCGCTTTTGAACCTTCCACCATTCGCAGTGGCATGGAAACGCTACAATCTTTGGGCTACAAGGTGAAGCTGGGTAAATATATTCGCGAAAAATACGGCTACCTTGCCGGTACCGATGAGCAGCGGGTCGAAGATCTGCATCAAATGTTTCTCGATGAAGAAATCCGCGCAATCGTCGCCCTTCGAGGCGGTTATGGCAGTATGCGCTTGTTAAACCAGCTCGATTATTCATTGATCAAAAACCACCCTAAAATTTTGCTTGGTTACAGCGACATCACATCGCTCTGCCTTGGCATCCACGCTAAGACCGGGCTGGTCACCTTTCACGGACCGGTGGCAATCTCCAGTTTTTCTGAATACACCCGCCATAATTTTTACAAAGTAGTCGCTGATAACCGCCCTTTAGGTGAAATTGCTCATCCCGATCCGGGAACGACTTTGAGACCAACTGCCCACCTGGCAACCATTCGTCCGGGTAAAGCCAGCGGCATACTCATCGGTGGCAATCTGACGCTGCTCACTGCGTTATTAGGTACAGCTTACGAACCCGATTTCCGGAAGGCAATTTTATTTTTAGAGGAGAGCGGCGAAGAACCTTACGACATCGATCGCATGTTGACCCAACTGCTGCTGGCAGGAAAACTGGATCAAGTCGCCGGCATTATATTTGACCGATGTCCCAACTGCAAGCCTGCGGACTATAAACCAGCGTTCTCAGTAACTTTCAGCCTGGAAGAGGTGCTCAATGATCGCCTGGGGCGTCTCGATTGTCCGGTATTATTCGGACTGAATCTCGGTCATGTCGCCGACAAGCCCACACTGCCCATCGGCATCGCCGCGACACTGGACGCAGACAATCGAAGCCTGTCTATCGATGAGTCCGCGGTTGTTTAGCAGCAGTGATAGCAGTAAATTGCTAAACAACTGCTTCGAAATTTCTTAAATTGGGTATATGGACAACTGATACCATCGCTTGACAAGCTGATTATTTGACAACTGATAAATATTTTTTTATATTTTCTCAAATAAAGCGATGGCATCAGTCTATGTCTAATAAACCAAAGACCAAGATACCACTTTTTTTTCATAAAACAAACATCCATATTCTTTGCCAATATCTGTAAAATAAATGACCCAAATTACCCCCTCAATGAAAAACAGTTCCGGTTTCCGATTCGGGCTCTGGTTCTTAAAATGAAGTCATCAATTCAGGTCTGAAGCTAGTCAGTAGTTTCGAGTCCCACACCGCAGGCGACATTTTTTGATCTTTTGTCATTTGAAATTTTAAAAATATCACCGCACCAGCACCATCTTGCGAGTCGCAGAAAAATCTCCGGCGGACATTTTACAGAGATATACCCCACTGCCAACCGGCTGAGCTGCTTTATCCAGTCCGTTCCAGCGCAGTTGATAACTTCCGGCGTTTCGCTCACCATCAAATAACGTCCTGCGTTTCACCTGCCCCGCCTCAGAAAAACCCGCTAAACAAACCGACCTGCTGAATTAACCTCTCAAACTAAATAAAACAAAAGCTAACGGGGTCAGGTGCAAACGCCTGGTTATGACCGCATCCAACGTTATCGATTCCCCAATTCACTCATATCACCGCCATTATTTGATTACTCCCGTCTTACACCCGTTTTTTTATTGCAGCTTAATGCACCGCAACTATCAACTTCCCACTTGGGCCGGGATTAGGTATGGGATGGGCTCTATATTTTAATGCGTTTATCCAGTCATAATCTACATTGCAATAAATGATGCATCCCAATCGGATCAACGGCAAAAAGAAATTGCGCGGGGATCAAAAACGTGAGATAACTTAGTGAGATTATTAGGTCAGGCGATAGTCGGAAATTCAGAAACGTTCGATTTAATTGTATCCTCTCAATAATAGATGTTAATGTCATTGCGAGCGGAACGAAGTGGAGCGAAGCAATCTCTTAACTATATGAAAATATTAATGAGATTGCTCCTCCGCCAACTGGCGGATCGCAATGACATTCTAACTTACCATTAATTATTGGGAGGATACATTTAATTAATCTCACGTTCTTTATTTTATTTGCACTTGTATTATAAAAAATATTTGCGAAAATTTCAAGCACTATTTTAAAATTATTCAGTGCTTAAGATCGCCTGAGGTATCAGCTAAAATTTCTATTGACAACGGGAGATTTAGTTATTATATTGGATCGTCCAAAGCGCTAAGAACGAATATATAATATCAAACTATTTCAGGAGGTGATGTGTTGGCATGTTAGAAAATAAACCTTAACCTTAATAATTGCAACCAAAGCCAAAAGGGAGGCTTACAATGTATAGCATATCTTTCAAATCAGTAATGGTGGTTGTTACAGGTTTTCTTGTTTTGTTTTTGCTTGCCGCATTTCCATCAACCGCATTTGCCCAACCGTTTGTAGTGGTATCTTCTTATCCGGCTGATGGTTCAGTTAACATTCCCACGCTGGTCACATTTGAACTCAGTTTTAGTGAACCGCTCGATGTATCAGCCGTCTTTCCTGAGCCGGGTGAATTTTTTCTCGGCTTATTGCTGCCAGGGGAAGATTCAATGGGTGAACCAGATAGCATTTCCTTGAGTCCGGATTTGAAAACAGTGCGCTTCTACAATATCCAGCTCCGGGAAAATACCAAATACCTGATCGCGGTAACCGCTGCCAGAAGTCAAACCGGTAAACCTCTGGAATCGCCCTGGTTGATTAATTTCAGCACTGCCAGCTTTCTTCCGACAGCACAGATTACCGGAAACGTTAGTTTTGCTGAAGGCGAGCCTACTTCGGCTCGGGAAAATTTGGCCACCGCCAATTAGGCGGCGTTTTCATGGCAATCGGATGCACAGTTGGTCATGGTACTCAATCATAGCGATGGTATCGATGAACAGGGAAAATCCTTAATCTGGGCTTATGTCTATCATTCTCCGGCGATTGATTCAACGCTGATGTTTATGGTTTCTGATCAAACCATTATTTATACGGGCGAGCTCGGCTGGGAGCCACCATCGAAAACCGGATTACCGGACAACTGGCTCGACAGCCAGCAGGCAATCGCAGTGGCAGAACAGGCGGGTGGTCAAAATTACCGCCAAACCAATCAGGATGTATTTGTTGGGGGTTGGTTATCTCGCCAGATCTACCCGTTGCTGGCTGATTCCGCTGTTTGGGGTTTTAATTATTATTCTTCAACATCAGATCCGATGACCTTGTTTGTGGATGCGGTGACCGGAGAACTGCTATCTGATATTTCTGTCGAACTAACGGCTCAACAGCGACTGGCTGATGTGCTGCAAGCTGCTCAAAACTGGGCAGCGGATGCTGTTTTGACCCTGGTCAGTCCTGCAGCGCCTTTAGAAATCAACGGCGTTGCAGCCGGCTGGGTCTATGTTTTCTATTCAAGCAGCAAAGGACAATACCGCAATTTTTATGCAACATCCCAGGGTCCAATCGGAAGTGAAGCCCAGACAATGGCGCAACCTCCGTCAAACGAACCACTGCCCACAGGCTGGATTAACAGCGATATTGCGATGGCAGTGGCTGAAGCCAATGGCGGGGGAAATTATCGCGCCGCTAACAGTAATGTCCTTGTTGTTGGCTCAGTTTCCAAAAATATTTTGAGCTATTACGGCGAACCCTCAAAAGCAGTGTGGCGGTTTCTTTATGGATCAAGTACCAGCTCACATTTTATTATTTATGTCGACGCTGAAAGTGGCGCTTTCATCCCGCAATCAGATCCAATTTTGACAACCGCCCGCTATAATCTTGAAGCCGCTGATTATATCGTCGCTGGTTTCAGCAATGATGCTGCACTCACCTATGTAATGAACAATATCGGAACGATTGCCAGCGACGGCACAGCAGATGGTTGGTTGTTTACTTATTATTCCGCAGCCAAAGACAGTTTTGTCAGCTATCAGATTATGAGCGGATACCCGGCAATGATTTGGGATTTTGACGGTGGACTCGGATCCAAGGATGAATTACCGGAAAATTGGCTGAATAGCGATCAGGTGATATCAATTGCCGATGCTAATGGCGGAACTCAGTTCAGAACCAGTTATGGTGACGCCCGGGTTCAGGGATTATTAACTTTGAACTATCCCGGAGGAAACTATCAAATTTCTCCGGAGACCCCGGTCTGGCGAATTCAATATTCTACATCACTCGCTGATACATTTTTGATCGTTTTGATTCATGCGCTCAACGGCGCAATCATTCCCCCAATTTCCGCAATTGAAGAAGCGCTGACAGCAGGTGAAATTCCCGAAACTTTCGCGCTGAGTCAAAATTATCCCAATCCTTTCAATAATTCACTGAACAAAAAAAACTCGACAATTGAAATAATAAATGTTTGCTTAAGTGGTGGCAGCAGTTTATCAATTATTGATGTCTTGCCGGAATCAGTATTATCTCAGCCTATGGTTTATAAACCAGATTTCTTGGAGAAAGCTGGTTTATTAGAAGTAGACTGATGCCATCGCTTTTCTTTGTGAAAATATTTGAAATAGATAGCTTGATTTAAAAATTTTATAGACTATCAAATAATCAGCTTATCAAGTGATGGCATCACTATTCCACCTGTACTTGATGTTTTGCCGGAATTATGCTTTTTCGCTTGCTTTTGTTGGAAAAATTACTATCTTTCAACTGCGGTTATTTTACATATTAGCTGTTATAAAGTGTCGTAATCATTTTGGTCCCAGTGATCAGTTTCTTAAAAATAAAAAAACTTCAGTGAATAATTAATCGGAGGGAAACTCCCATGAGACAAGTTGTGATTACTGGTTTGGGCGCTGCTTCGACTTTGGGCTTAGAATTAAAGCAGGTTGAACAAACATTACGCGCTGGTAAAAGCTGTATTAGTTATTGTCCGCAATTTGAAGAACATGGATTCAACAGTTTAATTGCCGGTTGGCTTGCTGATTGGGATGCCTCTCAGTTTTTTGAACGGAAAGCGTTGAAAATGATGGGGCGTGGCTCTGAATTTACCTGTTACGCCGCGCTTAAAGCAAAGGAAGATAGCGGACTCCCGGAATCAGATATCCGCAATGATCGCTGCGGCGTCCTTGTCGGCTGCGGTGAAGGAAGTGGTATGGATATGTTTGAAGCCGCTTATGCCATGAAAGAACATAACAAACCGAGAAGAATTGGTATTCGCGTTCCCAAAACCATGGCCTCAACCCGGAGCGCCAACATCAGCATGTTGATCAAAAACCAGGGTATGAGCCTGGCAATATCGGGCGCATGCGCCACCGGACTGGTAAATGTCGGCTATGCCTATCAGCTTGTAAAATGGGGTATCCAGGATGTTGTCTTTGCCGGCGGCGGAGAATCATGTGATTGGACCGGCAGCTCATTTTTTGACGCAATGGGCGTTTTGCCAACGGTGTTTAACGATAATCCCGAAAAATCCTCACGACCCTTTGATAGAGACCGGGCCGGCTTTGTTATTGCCGAAGGCGGCGGTATCGTTGTGGTCGAAGAACTGGAACACGCGATCAGCCGCGGGGCGCCGATTTACGGTGAAATTGTCGGTTATTCAACCAACTGCGACGGCGGCTATTCCATGGTGGCGCCTTTTCCTGAAGGTCAGGCTCGATGTATGCAAGTCGCGCTCGATGAAGCGGGAATGGACCCAACAGAGATTGACTATATCAATACCCATGGCACTTCAACTGAAGCCGGCGATCCTTCGGAAATCGAAGCGATTAAAAAAGTTTTTAAGGATCAAGCGCCCATGCTGACTTCAACCAAAAGCCAGATCGGGCATACGATTGGCGCTGCCGGTGCAATTGAGCTCATCGCGTCGCTGTTGATGATGAATAATTCGTTTATCGCGCCATCAATCAACATTGACAACCTTGACCAAGTCTGTCAGTATCCAAATATAATCACTTCGTACCAGCAAGTGGAATTTGATACCTTTCTCACCAATAATTTCGCTTTTGGCGGAAGCAATTCGACCATGATTGTGAAAAAATATCGACAATAATCGGAAACGATTTTTTTTAATATTCTGGATTTGTAACCGATCACAGGATAATAATAAACAATTTGTTGTTTTTATAGAAGATGGAGTGCGGCGCCATTATGCCCCGCATCCCGCTGAAGCGTGAAATAAAGGGAATAGCAATCCGAAATATCAAGAACTTAAATCGATCTATTACTACCTATTACTACTCAGTGATTAGTAACCTGGATTTTTATTGCCAACACAATAAAAGT
>Ga0129302_1003231_pt1 | contig 11320 bp, 10 predicted proteins | sample BlaSprsedimmetaG_FD_94476 | JGI IMG/M metagenome (GOLD analysis project Ga0129302, IMG submission 94476) | Hot spring sediment bacterial and archeal communities from California, USA to study Microbial Dark Matter (Phase II) - Blank Spring... | ecosystem: Environmental > Aquatic > Thermal springs... | reverse complement strand
TTATTAGATGTTTATCATATCTTGTTTTGGTGCCTATTTCAAGGGGATTGATGAAAGTTTAAGAAAGTTAAAAATGTAGTGGTGCGGATGAGAGGACTCGAACCTCCACGCCGTGAAGCACCAGATCCTAAGTCTGGCGTGTATACCAATTTCACCACATCCGCACAGCAATTATAAGGTGGTACGCCCGTTAGGATTCGAACCTAAGACCGCTCGCTTAGAAGGCGAGTGCTCTATCCAGCTGAGCTACGAGCGCATAGTAAAAAATAAATTTTATAGAATATATAAAATATAAATTATTTTGTGGTACGCCAGAGAGGACTCGAACCCCTAACCCTCAGATCCGAAGTCTGATGCTCTATCCAATTGAGCCACTAGCGCATAGCAAATGGGGTGGGCGACGGGGATCGAACCCGCGACCACCAGTGCCACAAACTGGTGCTCTACCGACTGAGCTACGCCCACCATAAAATTTTTATCGTGGTCGGAGTGAAAGGACTCGAACCTTCGACCCCCTGGTCCCAAACCAGGTGCGCTACCAGACTGCGCTACACTCCGTTAAAAGATTGCAATTATAGTGAAAATTACCTTCAATGTCAATAGCCACTCAAATAAAAATTAAATCAACCCTCATTTAAAAGAGGATAAGCGATATTTTAGTCTACTATTTGTATAGTACCACTTAGGAGTTTAGGCTTATGAATACTCTATTTGAGCATATTATCGGTTTTTTGGCGGCGTTTTTCTTTTTTGATTTGTCTTTTGGAATGCTAGAGAATACCTCTTTGCCTTTTATAGTCGTGTGGCTTATCATTGGTGCGATATATCTCACATTTCGATTTGGTTTTATCAATGTTCGTGTTTTTAGGCACGCCTTTGATATCCTAATAGGCAAATACAAAACACCTCAAGACAAGGGCGAAATATCCTCATTCCAGTCTCTTACTACTGCACTCTCAGCAACAGTAGGGCTTGGCAACATTGCGGGTGTTGCGATAGCAATTTCTGTAGGTGGTCCTGGGGCTACTTTTTGGATGATAGTAGCTGGATTTTTTGGTATGAGTGTCAAGTTTTCAGAAGCAACTTTAGCGCAAATATACCGCCAAACACGCCCAGATGGAAAAATAATGGGTGGTGGCATGCAGTACCTCTCAAAAGGTCTTGAAGCTAAAGGATACCTCAAATTAGGCAAAGTACTAGCAATTGCATTTGCTATCTTCACTATTGGTGGTTCATTGGGTGCTGGAAATGTTTTTCAAGCAAGCCAAGTGATGGGAGCACTTACGCCTTATGTTCCAACATTGCAAACAAACCCTATCATTTTTGGCTTAGTTCTTGGTGGGATAATTGGATTTGTCATCATAGGTGGGTTAAAAAGGATTGCTACTACAGCCGCAAAAATAGTCCCTTTTATGGCTATTGTTTATCTTACTATCTCTCTTTGGATTATCGGAGTGCATGCAAGTGAGATCCCAAATGCCGTCATGCTAATAGTCTCTGAAGCCTTTAATCCAACTGCTGCAACAGGTGGAGCCATAGGGGTTATCCTAGTTGGTTTCCAAAGAGCCGTATTTTCTAGTGAAGCAGGAATTGGTTCAGCTGCGATTGTGCATGCCACTGCAACAGTCAAGTACCCAGTTAGACAAGGCTTTGTAGCACTCTATGAGCCTTTTATAGACACAATTGTCATCTGTACCATTACAGCACTTGTTATCATACTAACTGGTGTTTATGACCCAAATGGAGCCTATCAAGAGCTAATTGCCGCAAATCAAGGAGCAGCACTCACCTCTGCAGCACACGCAAGTGTAGTTTGGTGGTTTCCTTGGGTGTTGAATGTTGTTATTGTTTTGTTTGCATTTAGCACAATGATAGCATGGTCGTACTATGGTGAGAGATCATGGACATACCTATTTGGAGAGCGATATACGCTCCTTTATAAGCTCATATTTATAGGCTTTACCATACTAGCATCGCTTACAAGCGCTAAGATACTTTTGGATTTTTCTGATTTGCTATTGCTAGCAATGGCTTTGCCAAACCTCATCGGGATATATATCCTAAGAGGTGACATAGCCAAAGAGCTAAAAAGCTATATGGCAAAACTAAAAAGTGGCGAATTAGAAAAAGAGAGGATAAAAGAATAATAACTAAAAGGGTTAGATAAACTCTACCCCCTTTGTCCCCTCTGCAAGGTGTCCGATAGTATAGCCATCAGTTGTTTCAAGGATAGAGTTTACATCCTCTTGATTGACTACCCATACCATCCCAACGCCCATATTGAAAGTTCGGTACATCTCTTCATCACTTACATATTCTGAGATAAAATCAAAAATCGGCAAACTCCTGATAGACTCTTTTTTTACGATAGCACGCATGCCATCAGGCAAAACACGCGGTAGATTCTCGACGATACCCCCACCTGTGATATGTGCTAATGCTTGAATCTTCTCTTTGTGCTCTTTAAATAGCTTGACATAAATGCGTGTTGGTGTAAGCAAAGTCTCCCAAAGTGGCTTACCCTGAAACTGGGTCTCAAAATCCATCCCTAGCTTATCAAATAATAATTTCCTAACGAGAGAATACCCATTGGAGTGCACCCCAGAGCTTGGCAAGGCAATGAGTATTTGACCCGAGCGAACCTTTGAAAGCGTATCAAGCTCACTCTTCTCTGCTACACCCACAGCAAATCCTGCCAAATCAAAATCATCTTCTGCGTACATCCCTGGCATCTCAGCAGTCTCTCCGCCTATAAGCGCACACTCTGCTTGGCGACATCCAGCTGCTATTCCTGAAACAACTGCTTGTGCATGAGAGGGGATGAGCTTGCCTGTAGCATAATAATCTAGGAAAAAAAGTGGAGTCCCAAAGTTGCAAATAAGATCATTAACACACATCGCTACCAAATCGATTCCGACACTATCTAGTTTGCCAGACTCAATTGCTATCTTAAGCTTTGTCCCTACTCCATCAGTTGCCGAGAGTAAAACCGGCTCTTTGTATCCGCTAGGCAACGCATAGGCTCCAGCAAAAGAACCTATGCCTCCGATGACATTGCTGTCAAAAGTAGATTTTACATCTTTTTGAATCGCTTCAACAAATGCATTTCCAGCATCTATATCAACGCCAGCATCTTTGTATGAAATAGTAGCCATTATGAGTCTTGTTTTGAGTAATCACACGGTGGCAAAATCTTTTTTAGCATTGCTGTAGATGGACAAAAATTTGTCGTCGCCCAAACAATCAACATGATGATCATAAATAACTGCAATATAAATGCCAAAGTTGTCATACCAGAAGCAGCCAATCCCATAATTATTCCTAGCATAATAGCCATCATTAATCGTTGTGCTTGTTCTACACACATAATCTCTCCTTTTTTGATTGTATTGTATGTATTATAACAAAACTAACTGTTTTTTTTGTCTCTTGCCAATTTTCGTCTCACGGTTGGATCGAGTGCTTTTTTGCGAATCCTAATCGAAAGTGGCGTCACCTCTACTAGCTCATCATCTTCTATCCACTCCATAGCGCTCTCTAAAGTTATCTTCCGTGGTGGCACAAGCTTGATAGCTTCATCTGCGCTACTTGTTCTCATGTTGGTAAGTTGTTTCCCTTTGAGTGGGTTTACATCCAAATCTCCAGGTCTTGCCGATTCACCTATCACCATACCGCTATAGACTTTGTCTTGTGGACTGACAAACAAAACTCCCCTAGCTTGAAGATTGAAAAGAGAAAATGCTACCGCCTCACCATCATCCATAGAGACCAAAGCTCCTTGTGTTCGACTCTCTACTACTCCAGTATATGGGCGGTACTCAAGATAAGAGTGATTCATAATACCCTCACCTTTTGTGTCGGTCAAAAACTCATTTCTAAAACCGATAAGTCCGCGGGCTGGGATTTCAAACTCTATCCTCACTGTCCCATCTGGCATAGGGACAAGAGAAGTCATCTCTGCTTTTCTTTTGCCAAGTTTTTCTATAGCTACACCTTGAAAATTTTCTGGCACATCAACCACAAGGTGCTCAAATGGCTCCATTCGTACACCATTTTCTTCTTTTATAACAACTTCCGGTCTTGCAAGAAGAAACTCAAATCCCTCGCGACGCATATTTTCAGCAAGTATTCCTATTTGCAACTCACCACGGCCTGAAACTTTAAATGATGCATCACCCAATGGCTCCATACGCATAGCGATATTTGTCTCCATCTCTTTTGCGAGTCGCTCACGAATCTTATTTGATGTTACATGTTTCCCCTCTGTGCCCGCAAGAGGACCATCGTTGACTGAAAATATTACAGACAAAGTTGGCTCTTCTATATGCATTGGGTCAAGTGGCACAACATGGGCATTATCACAAATACTATCACCTACATCGATATCGTTAAATCCAGCAATTGCTACTATATCACCAGCTTCGGCTTCTGTGATATCGATTCTCTCTAGCCCTTTAAATCCAATTAGCTTAGATATACGGCTTTTGCTTCTTGTTCCACACGCTTTTACTAATGTAAGCTCATCGCCCTTTTTAATCACACCATTAAATATCCTAGCAATCCCTATGCGGCCAACAAAATTGTCACTATCGAGGGTAAAAACTTGTGCTTGAGCTGGAGAAGTAGGGGAGCCTACTGGATAAGGTACATATTTGAGAATCGCTTCAAAAAGAGGGGTCATATCTTTGTTTTCATCTTCCATTTCCCACTTTGCATATCCATCTCTAGCTGCGGCATATAATACAGGAAAATCCAGCTGCTCCTCATTTGCATCTAGAGCAACCAAGAGGTCAAAAACCTCATTCATCACACGATCTGGCTCAGCTGCATCTTTGTCTATTTTGTTTATGACAACGATTGGTATAAGTCCAAAGCCAATTGCTTTTTTAAGCACAAACTTTGTTTGTGGCATAACGCCCTCTTGGGCATCAACGAGGAGCAATACACCATCAACCATTCGCAAGACCCGCTCCACTTCACCACCAAAATCGGCATGCCCCGGGGTATCGATGATATTGATTTTATGATCCCCATAAACTATGGCTGTATTTTTTGAAAGGATAGTAATTCCTCTCTCTTTTTCTATATCACCACTATCCATGACTCTCTCTGTAGCCTCTTGGTGGGCAGCAAATGTGCCACTTTGTTGCAAAAGCTGATCAACAAGTGTTGTCTTGCCATGGTCAACGTGAGCGATAACGGCTATATTTTTGATTTTTTGCATACTGTATCCTGCATCGAATTTTCGGCGATTATATCCAATGTTTGCTACAAATGTGCTTTAGAGCAAAAGTGGCGTTTTGGGGCAAGATCAAAACTCAAATCCATAGATACGGTGGTACTCTTTGATTGCATATCTATCTGTCATTGAAGCGATATAATCAGCAATAACACGATGGGATTGTCTTTTTTGTAAAATCTCTTTTTGTCTTGATGGAAGCAAGTCAATCTCTTGCGTAAATGCCTTATAAAGACCCCTGATGCACTGTTTGCCTGCAAACATCTTTTGGGCTATCTTTTGGTGTCTGTAGAGCTTCGAAAATAGCAACTTTTTCATCTGTTTAATCTCTCTAGCAACCTCGCTACTAAATCCAATTGGCACTACACTCCTCGCATCCAAAGTGCTACATAGTGGTTTGATTCTATCATACGCTTTGATTGGATCTTTTGAATTAGCTATAAAATCTTCAACCAAAAGGGTGATAAGTGCCGCAACAAATCTATGCCTATAGAGTCTATCTTGTTGATCCATTCCCGCAAGTTTTGCCTCAATTCGGCAAAATAGTGGCTCATCTTTGAAATCATCCCAATTTATAAGCTGGTATTTTATCCCGTCATCTATATCATGGCTTACATAAGCTATCTCATCAGCTTTATCGACGACAATAGCCTCAAGTGATGGGTGCTTATCTAGTGCAAATACCCCTTCTAACTCTTTGGTAAAACTCTTTTTATAGGGATATGAATGCTTCAATACCCCCTCAAGTGTTGCATATGTAAGATTGAGCCCATCAAACCCTTTGTACCTTTTTTCAAGCTTGGTTAATACACGGAATGATTGGAAGTTATGCTCAAAGCCATTTGTATGCCCATCTTCGCGCAATAAAATATCGAGCATATCTCCACCTGTATGCCCAAAAGGGGTATGTCCCAAATCGTGTGAGAGTGCTATCACCTCACAGAGTGTTTCATTGAGTCCTAAAGTGCGGGCCAATGTTCTTGCAATCTGGCTTACTTCAAGAGAATGAGTAAGTCTCGTTCGAAAATAATCCCCTTCATGATTGAGAAATACTTGGGTTTTGTACTCTAGCCTACGAAAAGAACTTGCGTGCAAAACTCTATCTCTATCGCGTGAAAATGGATCTCTAAAATCTTCTACAAATTCATAAAATCTATTGTGTGGCTCCATCTGTTTCCTTAGGCTAGAGATTGGCTTACTTTTCGATACAAATGATATAATTATACCAAATACTCCCAAAGGAATACCATGAAAGTAACACTGCTACACCATGCACCCTTGCAAGTTTGTAGCCATGCTATTAGGACTTGTTGGCAAAGTTTTGATAAAAGTGATGATGGGGGAGAAAAGGATTTGGCTCTCATAGATAGAGTAGGTAATAAATACAAACATTCATCTACTTTAGAGCATCTAACCTACAACTTCTACATACAAGAAATAAGTAGAGCCCTATTACAAGAGTTAGCAAGACATCGTATGGCTAGTTTAAGTGTTAAATCGACTCGTTACACACTCAAAGAGCTAAAAGAAGCTAGCGATATAGATTATGACAAATTTATAGTACTAACAGGCAATGAGTTAGTTGATAACGCTAGCAAACAAGCACTCAATAACTTACAAAAAATACTTAAAAGTGGCACTAGCAATGATATGGCAAAGTATTGTTTACCTGAGAGTTACAAGACAGAGTTAACATGGAGTATTAATGCTAGAAGTCTACAAAACTTTCTAACTTTAAGAAGCTCAAAAGACGCATTATGGGAGATAAGAAACCTTGCTCATGCTATCTATGAAGCATTACCTGGTGATCATCGCTATTTATTTGAAGAGAGCGTTCGTAGTTAAATAGTTGATTTATTGCAAAGGTTTTGATCTTTTGGTTGCGTCGCATACAAAATTTGGCATGCAACACTAACAAAATTTTTAAAAACAAATAAAGATTATAGAGGTATTACACGGATATTTTGGTCAACTTTTTCTCTTAAAATACTCTCGATAGCAAAGAGTGTCCCTGTACTTGAGCTAGCGCATCCACTACAAGCACCTAAGTAACGGATATAGATATCAAAATAAGCTCCGTTTTCTTTGATATCAAGAATCTCCACATTTCCACCATCCATGATAAGCATTTGGCGAATATTTTCATCAATCGCTTTTTCTACCAATTTGAGTCTCTGAACAATTGTCATTTGGGCAAAATCGATATTGCCCTCACTTGCTGCATCAGCTGTTTGAGCCATCTTCTCTTTTTCGTATTCGGCTAACAAATCTACTAGATAGATATCTTTTTCTTCATGTCCACCTGGTCGGATACACGATTTACAAAATGCACCTGCTTTTGTGTAATCTGTAATTTGTTCTACAGTAGTCAAGTCATTGAGCCTTATCACTTCTCTAAGGGTCGATAGAGTTACTCGGGCACATTCACATACGATAGTCTCTTCTTCAAAAGACTCAATATCAACGCCCTTGTATTGAGCTGCTGCTTTTTTGATAACATCGTATGCCATTACTGAACAGTGCATTTTTTGCGGTGGAACTGCAGGCACATCTGGAGTATCACGCATAGCTTTTTCTACATCAATATTGGTGATTTTGACCGCTTCATCTACAGTTTTGCCCTTACAAAGCTCTGCCATAGTATCACTACTAGCAATCGCTGTACCACATCCAAAACTTTTAAATTTAGCATCAATAATCATATCAGATTTGGTATCAACAGCCCAATAAAGTCGCACCGCATCGCCACAACTCTCTGCCCCAAAGTCTGCAACGATAAGTTTAGCACCCATCGCCTCTGCTTGTTTAGTAGTAATCTCTCCCATATTTTTAGGATTATTCATCAACTCTGTAACCTTTTGGCTATACTCATCCCAAATAGTACCACCAATTAAACTATCTATTCCCATTTTTTTTCCTTTTAATGACTTTTAACATCTAATCCGTCGCTATGACCCTCTGGAGCATAAGCATAAGAGCTTGATATCCCCCTTAGTCTTACAACCGCTTCTTTGACCACATCGATAACATAGTCAATCTCCTCGCTTGTAGTATATCTGCTAAGAGAAAAGCGAATCGCGGTATGAGCAAGGTCTGCATCGGCACCTATTGCTTCCATGACAGGATTACTCTCCAAATCTTCACTTGCACAAGCACTCCCCGTACTTGCACCTATGCCAGCTCTATTAAGATCCCATAGCATCGCTTCGCCCTCAATACCTCTAAAAGATACAAGTATCGTATTTGCCACCCTTTTCTCTCGTGGTGTTACCACAAATGTATCAGGTAAATCAAGAAGGGCATCTTCTAGTCTATCTCTTAGCTCTCTAACCTCTGAGATTTCAAAATCAAGCCCATCAATAGCCGCTTCAATCGCTTTGCCCATCCCTACGATTCCAGCTACATTAAGGGTTCCTGAGCGAAATCCCCCCATTTGTGCACCCCCATGAAACAGTGGAGTTAGCTCTTTATTTTTTCTCATATACAAAGCACCAACCCCTTTTGGTCCATGGAATTTATGTGCTGAGATAGTAAGATAATCTATAGGCACAGTGCTTACATCTACAGGTAGCTTACCGATTGCTTGTACTGCATCAGTGTGAAACAAAACCCCTTTTTCAGCACAAATCTGTGCTATCTCTTCGATCGGGAAGATGGCTCCTGTCTCATTGTTGACCCACATTATCGAAACAAGTGCTGTTTTATCTGTGATAAAATCTCTCACCGTGTCTGCTTCGACGATACCTTCGTGATTGATAGGCAAATAGGTCACCTTGCACCCAAGAGTTTCTAAAAATTTCGCAGATGCTATAATACTAGGATGTTCTACTTCGCTTACAATGATGTGATTTTTGCGTCCCGTTACGATATACTCAAAGTAGATACTCTTAAACACCCAATTGTTGCTCTCTGTAGCACAGGAGGTGACAACTACGCTATCTTCATTTGAAGCACCAATCCCTGCATATATTTTTTGCATCGCCTCTTTGAGAGGCTTGTGGGTATCACTAGCAAATTGGTGTAGCGAGTTTGGATTACCATACTTTTGGACAAAAAATGGCTCCATTGCTGCAAACACATGTGGATCGACTATGGTTGTAGCATTGTTATCAAGGTAAACCCTCATCCTTGTTCCTTTAAATCAAAATAAGACTAAATAAGTCTGAATTAAATTGATATTACAACAATCAATCTTAAATTTTTATAAAATGTCTAATAAAAAGAGTATTGTACTCCTAATTAGTTTAAAATCCATGGCGCAAAGTGTCTAGTTTTTGTCCGATTTTGACTAAAAATTGGATGGTGCTTGGGTGTTGATGAGATTGTAAAATTCGCTTCTTGTTCTATTGTCACTTTTAAAAAGTCCTCTTAGTGCGGAACTTATGGTAGTTGAATTAATCTTCTCAACTCCTCTCATCTCCATACACATATGTCTTGCGTGGATAACGACAGCAACCCCTTTTGGCTGTATAACTTCACTGATCGCATCGGCTATCTGTTCTGTAAGTTGCTCTTGGATTTGAAGCCTTCTAGCAAAAACATCAATTATGCGTGGTATCTTGGAGAGTCCCACAACTTTTCCATCAGGGATATAAGCCACATGGGCTCTTCCTATAATTGGCAACATGTGGTGTTCGCACATAGAATAAAACTCTATATCACGCACCAAAACCATCTCATCATTACTTGTTGTAAAAAGTGCTTCGTTAAGTATACTTTGGGGGCTCTGTGTGTAGCCACTAGTAAGAAACTCTAAAGCTTTTGCAACTCTCATGGGGGTTTTAGCTAGCCCCTCTCTTGAAACATCTTCTCCTAAAAGCTCTAAAATCTCTTTTGTGTTTGCTGCGATTTTTTCTAACTTTGCTTCATGTGTCATTGTGCTATCCAATAAATTTTTTTTGATTGTATCAAAAAAAATTTAGTTTAGTGTTATCTCTTTTCTAAAATTCTTTTTGTTTCTTGATGACGGTAGGCAAACATTCGCCTAATATCTTGCTTGACTAGCGGGATAATGATACTGCTTAGCGGAGCAAAAGGCAAAGCAAAATAGACATTATCACACAACAAAGAAGTGTTTCTGCCTACCTCTTTGAAAGTGTGTTCATGGACAAACTCAGCAAAAGGGGACTTTATAGCTTTATCGGTGATAATATGTGGAGAGTTGAGCTCTATTATCTCCACTTTCCACTGCTGCTTGAGCCAAAACTTCGTTACCTCAAGCACAACAATCCCACCTTTGTGCATAGGTTTTGGTATCTCAATGATATCAACTTTGAGATTTGGTGGTGTGATTTTTGGAAGATTTGTCGTATCTAAATGAAAATCAAATAGTTCCTGCACAGGGACTGCAACCTCACTCTGCATAGAAACTTTGCACAAATTTCTCATGTTAGCTCCTTAGTTAGTTTTATCAAGCCTTGCTTATTTTTTCACATCCAATCTAACTTCAAACAAATCCAATAAACGATTATAACACTTTTGGAGAGATTATGACAGATTAGTTAGAGCTTTTTTTGTAAGTGATGAGATAGGAGCTGTAGAGATAGATTCCAAAGGAATCATAGTAAACTCTTGTTGGCTAGGCAAAGTAGTGAGTCTATAAAGATTGACTTTGATTTTATACCTCGTGTAACTATGGTGAAAACTAGATATATACATCTGCTCATTTGGAATAGTAGTAGGGAGTGTGAGTAGGTTTTTGTAGAGTCCTTCTGTTGACCTAATAAGGGCAATCTTCCCTTCTTTGACAAATAGACCCAAATGCAGCTCTATATTTTCATAGACTACACTCTTTTTTTTAGTATAAAGGTGTGGAGCTTTAGCCCCTTTGCACCCTATATACAAAGGGCAAATCTCACACTTAGGTTTTGTTGGGGTACAAAGCAAAGCTCCTAAATCCATCAGCGCTAGATTGTGTTCTCGTGGGTTGTGCTCATTTAAAAATTCAAACCCTTTTTCCCATACATGTTTTTCACTTGTGAGTGCAAAATAGCGCCGAAGCACCCGAGATATATTTGTATCTACAACTGCAATTTTTTGATTATAAGCAAAAGAGCATATAGCACTTGCTGTATATTTTCC
>Ga0129302_1003230_pt1 | contig 11322 bp, 12 predicted proteins | sample BlaSprsedimmetaG_FD_94476 | JGI IMG/M metagenome (GOLD analysis project Ga0129302, IMG submission 94476) | Hot spring sediment bacterial and archeal communities from California, USA to study Microbial Dark Matter (Phase II) - Blank Spring... | ecosystem: Environmental > Aquatic > Thermal springs... | reverse complement strand
CTCACCGGCACCGCCTACTGGGTCACGGTGGTCCTCACCCTGGTGGGCCTGCTCACCCTGTTTGTGAGGAAGGGTCCCATGGGCTTTTTTGACCTCACCGGCTACATCGGGGACTGGCTGTCCTACGCCCGGCTGCTGGCCCTGGGATTGGCCACCGCCGGCATGGCCCTGGCCTTCAACATCGTGGCCCAGATGACCCCGGAGCTGGTTCCCGTGGTGGGCGTGGTTTTGGCCCCGGTCATCCTGATTGTCACTCACCTGGCCAACCTGCTCATCCAGTCACTGGGAGCAGGCATTCACGCCCTCCGCCTGCAGTATGTGGAGTTCTTCGGCCGCTTCTACGAGGGCGGCGGGCGGAAGTTCACCCCCTTTCAGATTCACCGTAAACATACGGAGGAAATAAAATGAAAAAAGTAGTGGTAACGGGATTGGCCCTAACGGCCCTGGTGCTGCTGGCGGGACCCGCATCGGCAGCCGGACTGGAACCCGGCGAGGCAGGCGAGACACAGTCCAACATCATGGTGGGCTGCATGATTGCCGTGGCCGTCGCCGGCATCGCCTCCGCCTTCGGTCTGGCCTTCGCCGGGAGCTCGGCGGTGGCGGTAACCGCGGAAAAACCGGAACTCTTCGGCCGGCTGCTGGTGCTGCAGGTGCTGCCCATGACCCAGTCGGTGTACGGTCTGCTGATTGCGGTGTTGCTGATGATGGGAGCCGGACTGCTGGGAGGCAGCGCCGCGGTGGACCTGAGCAACAGCGCCTTCGGTCTGGGCGGCATCGCCATCGGCCTGGTGGTGGGATTGACCGGCATATCGGCCATTGGACAGGGAATGGTGGCCTCGTCCTCCATCTCCGCCGTGGGCAGAAACCCGGAGGTGGCAGCGCGCGGTATCATCTTTACCGTGATGCCGGAGACCATCGCCATATTCGGCCTGCTGGTGGCCATCCTGCTTATGGCCGGGCTGGGTCTGCTGTAAACATGTCCCTGGAAAAACTGGTCCAGCACATCGAGCGCGACGCGGAGCAGGAAGCCAGCCGAATCATCGCCGAGGCCAAGCAGCAGGCGGACGACATCATCAGAAAGGCCAAAGAGCAGGCCAAAAAAGACGCCCAGGAGATTGCCAGCCAGGGAGAAAAAAACGCCCGCCGCACCCGGGAAAAACGCCTGGCCGCCGCCCGGCGCGCCGCCCGCGAGCAGCACATGCGGGTCAAGGAGGAGGTCATGCAGGAGTGCCTGCAGCGGGCCCGAGAGATGCTGAGCGCGGTCAAGGGAAAGGAGTACGAGAAGGCGGTTCGGGCGGCCATCGAGGAGGGACAAAAGGTCTTCTCCGACTGCGTGGTGCGGGTGAGCCGGGAGGCGGACCGGAAGATTGCCGACCGGCTGGGCGTGGAGGTGGCGGGGACGGTGGACGGCTTGGGCGGAGTCATCGTGCAGAGCGCCGACGGCAGCCGACAGATTGACCGTACCTTCGACGCCCTTATGGAGCGAAAGATGGGCGACCTGCGCATCATGATGGCCGAGCAGTTGTTTCCCGAGGAGGTCTAAGTGGACGTGTTCACCCTCCTGTGGATTGGCATGGCCGGAGCCGGGCTGGTAGCGGCAGCCAAATTCGGGCCCTCGCTGGCCTCCTTTGCCGGCTTCACCTACCCCAATGCCAAGTTCAACGCCATGGGTGCCCCCTATCTGCAGGAAAAAGAGCTGACCAGGCTGGTGAGCAGCGATTCCCTGGAGGACTTCCAGGCCAACGTGGTGAGCAGGGACTTTTCGGTGGAGGGGGAGAGCATCCGGGAGGTGCAGCGAGCCGTCGACATGTCTCTCGCCCGCATCATCGCCATGGCCCGCAAGGACTCCCCGAAAACGGTGCATGGCTTTTACGACGCGTTCCTGCAGACCCTGGACGCCCGCCTGGTCAAGGACGCCCTGCGTGCCGTACTGGAGGGAAGCCAGGCCCCGGAGCAGGAGCCGTTTTCTTCCCTGGGCCGGACCTTACGGGAGCGTCTCCGCCAGGCGGACCGGGAGGAGATGCTCAGGGTGCTCAGCGAGGTGGATATGCTGGAGGTCAAACAGCTGATAGAAACTGAGGCGCCCGTCATGGCCGTGGAATACGCGGTGGACCGCTACCTGGTGCAGGCTCTGGGCCGGGCGGAGGTCCCCCGCTCCTGCCTGCGCACACGGGACGTGTTTGCCAAGCGTCTCATCGACGTGATGAATCTCAAGGCCATCCTGCGGGCCACCTACTACGACCTGGGGGATGTCCAGCAGATGCTGTTCGGCGAGGGACGGGAAATCCCCGGCTGGCAGGTGGACCACATGCTGAAGATTGATTCCATTCCCGAGGTCATCTCCCTGCTGGAGGGGACCTCCTACGGTGCCCCCCTGCGGGACGTGCTGCCCCAGTACGAGCGACAGGGACTGTGGGTCCTGGAGTTGGCCATTGACCGGCAGTTTGTACGGCACGCGGCGGCCATGGGGCTGGACGACACCACCGGGCTGGGGCCGGGCATCCGGTTTCTGGTGGAAAAACAGTACGAGGCCCGCAACCTCAAGGCCATTGCCAAGGGCGTGGGGGAGGGCCTGGACGCAGAAAAGATATGGAATGTGGTGGTGACCACATGAAAATGGCGGTGATTGGCGACGAGGACACGGTGGCCCTGTTCACCTTTGCCGGGGTGGGCCGGGGAGTGGTGGCCGGAGGGGAGGTGGCAGCGCAACTGGACGAGCTGGTGGAGGACCCGGACATCGGGGTCATCATTATCACCGAGCGTATAGCAGATACCCTGCTGGATAAGATAACCAAGATAAAATTGCAACGCGAACTGCCCATCATCGTGGAGATACCGGACAAGAGGGGCCGGGAGGAGGAGCGGGAGGATTCCCTGGACGCCCTCATCCGACGGGCAGTGGGAGTTGAGATTTAACAGGAGTGAAAGTATGCCAAAAAAGAAGGAAGGACAGATATTCAACGTGGCCGGACCCGTGGTCAAGGCCACAAACATGAAAGGGGCCAAGATGTACGACCTGGTGAGGGTGGGCGAGGAGGGTCTGGTGGGAGAAATCATCGAGCTGAAGGAGGACACGGCCACCATCCAGGTATACGAGGACACCACCGGCCTGCAGCCCGGGGACCGGGTTGTCAACACGGGTATGCCCCTGGCCGTGGAGCTGGCCCCTGGCCTCATCACCTCCATCTACGACGGCATTCAGCGCCCCCTGCCGGACATCATGGAGCAGTCAGGCGATTTCATCGCCCGGGGGGTGGAGGCCCCGGCCGTGGACCGGAAAAAGAAGTGGAAGTTCACCCCCGCGGTCACAGAGAACGATACGGTGCGCGGAGGCGACATCCTGGGCACCGTGGAGGAGACGCCGGTGGTGGAGCATCGGGTCATGGTGCCCCCCGACGTGAAAGAGGCGGTGGTCAGAGAGGTCAGACAGGGAGATTTCACCGTGGAGGAGACCATTGCCGTGCTGGAGGTGGACGGCCATAAGCGGGAGGTAGCCATGCTGCAGCGGTGGCCGGTCCGGGTGGGCCGGCCCCTAAAGGAAAAACTGCCCCCCACCGTTCCCCTGATCAACGGCCAGCGGGTCTTCGACACCTTCTTCCCCATGGCCAAGGGAGGGACGGCAGCCATTCCCGGCGGTTTCGGAACCGGCAAGACCGTCTCCCAGCACCAGCTGGCCCGGTGGAGCGACGCGGACATCATTATCTACATCGGCTGCGGAGAGCGGGGCAACGAGATGACCGAGGTGCTGCGCGACTTCCCCGAGCTCAAGGACCCCCGCACCGGCCAGCCCCTGATGAACAGAACCATCCTGATTGCCAACACCTCCAACATGCCGGTGGCCGCCCGGGAAGCCAGCGTGTACACCGGCATCACTCTGGCCGAGTACTACCGGGATATGGGCTACGACGTGGCCCTGATGGCCGACTCCACCAGCCGCTGGGCGGAGGCCCTGAGGGAAATCTCCGGAAGACTGGAGGAGATGCCCGGTGAAGAGGGCTATCCAGCATACCTGGCCTCCCGCCTGGCCGGCTTCTACGAGCGGGCGGGACGGGCCAAAATCATCTGCTCCAACCACCGGGAGGGCTCGGTGTCCATCATCGGCGCCGTGTCTCCCCCCGGAGGTGACTTCTCGGAGCCCGTAACCCAGAACACGCTTCGCATCGTCAAGGTTTTCTGGGCCCTGGACTCGGACCTGGCCGACCGGCGCCATTTTCCCTCCATCAACTGGCTGCGCTCCTATTCCCTGTACCTGGACCGGGTGAAGAGGTGGTGGCACGACGAGGTGGGCGAGGACTGGCTGGAGCTGCGCAACCGGGCCATGGCCCTGCTGCAGAGGGAGGACGAGCTGCAGGAAATCATCCGCCTGGTGGGGCCCGACGCCCTGCCCCCCTCGGACAAGGCGGTGATGGAGGGGGCCCGGATTATCCGGGAGGACTTTTTGCAGCAGAACGCCTACCACGAGATTGATACCTTCTGTCCGGCGCCCAAGCAGTACCACATGCTGCGCATCATGCTCAGGTACTACGACCTGATTTCCGGCCTGGCCTCTCCCACCTTTGATTTCGAGAAGGTAAAGGGTCTGCAGTGCCGGGTGACCATCGGCCGCCTGGCCACCGTGCCCAACGAGGAATGGGAGAAGCGCTTCAAGGAAATAGAGAAGCAGATGGAAGAGGAAATAAAAACCCTGGAGGGAGCATAATGGAAGGTATTGTGTATACCACGGTCAGCGAGGTATCCGGCCCCCTGATGATTGTGGACGGCATCGAGGGAGTGGGGTACGGCGAAGTGGTGAAGATTACCACCTCGGAGGGAGAAAAGCGGCTGGGGCAGGTACTGGAGGTGGGCAGGGGCCGGGCGGTGGTGCAGGTGTTCGAGGGAACCCGGGGGCTGGACACCAAGGGCACGCAGGTGCAGTTCACCGGCAAACCCATGCAGCTGGGGGTCACCGCCGACCTGCTGGGTCGCATCTTTGACGGGGTGGGCAATCCCCTCGACGGCTCCCCGGCCCCCATTCCGGAGGACATGCGGGATGTCAACGGCCAGCCCATCAATCCCTCGGCCCGGGAGTATCCCCGGGACCCCATACAGACGGGCATTTCCACCATCGACGGCATGAACACCCTGGTGCGGGGGCAGAAGCTGCCCATTTTCTCCGGCTCCGGCCTCCCCCACAACACCATCGCTGCCCAGATTGCCCGGCAGGCCAAGGTGAGAGGCCAGGAAAACTTTGCCGTGGTGTTCTGCGCCATGGGCATCACCGCCGAGGAGGCGGATTTTTTCATGCAGGACTTCGAGGAAACGGGGGCCATCGAGCGCAGCGTTTTGTTTCTCAACCTGGCGGACGACCCGGCCATAGAGCGGCTGATTGCCCCCAAGATGGCCCTCACCGCCGCCGAGTACATGGCCTACGACCGGGGCATGCACGTGCTGGTCATCCTCACCGACATGACCAACTACGCGGAGGCCCTGCGGGAGATTGCGGCCGCCCGGGAGGAGGTACCGGGGCGGCGGGGCTATCCGGGATACATGTACACCGACCTGGCCCAGATTTACGAGCGGGCGGGGCGGATTATGGGCAGGGAGGGCTCCATAACCCAGATACCCATTTTGACCATGCCCGACGACGACATCACCCATCCCATTCCCGACCTCACGGGATACATCACCGAGGGGCAGATTGTGCTGTCCCGGGAGCTGCAGAACAAGGGCATCTATCCCCCCATTGCCGTGCTGCCGGCCCTGTCCCGGCTGATGGCAGAGGGTATCGGCGAGGGGCGCACCCGGGCCGACCATCACCAGCTGTCCAACCAGCTGTACTCAGCCTATGCGGAGGGCATGGACCTGCGTGACCTGGTGGCCGTGGTGGGGGAGGAGGCCCTCACCGAGCGGGACCGGCAGTACCTGGCCTTTGCCGACGCCTTCGAGGACCGGTTTGTGCGGCAGGGAAACGAGGAGGACCGCTCCTTTGAGGAGACCCTCACCCTGGGCTGGGAGCTGCTGTCCACGCTGCCTAAAGAGGAGCTGAAGAAAATAGACGAGAAGTACATAGAGACGTACTATCCGAAGTGATGTCATGGCCAAGGAGATAATGGAAGGGGTCAAGCCCACCCGCATGCACCTGCTGGAAATCCGGAAGCGGAAGAGGCTGGCCTCCAAGGGGCACGAGATGCTCTCCCAGAAGAGGGATGCCCTTATCTCCAACTTTTTCGACATCATACGGGACCGCAGGGAGCAGCGCGCCCAGATGGAGGACAAGCTGGAGGAGGCCTTTGCCGCACTCGTCATGGCCGAGATGCTGATGGGCGAGGAGCAGGTGCGCTCTCTGGCCCGGCGGCAGCAAAAGGAGCGGGAGATGTCCATCCGGAGGAAGCATGTCATGGGGGTGCCCATCGTCCAGTTCCAGGCGGGGGAGGCGGAAACGGTGAACTACGGGGTGCTGGACGTTCCGGCGGCCGCCCAGGAGGCGGTGCGGCGGGCACAGGAGGCTCTGGAGCACGTCATCAGGGTGGCCGGCATTGAGGGCAGTATCCAGAAGCTGGGGAAGGAAATCGAGAAGACCAAGCGCCGGGTGAACGCCCTGGAGCACATCTTGATTCCCAAGATGGAGGGGACCATCGAATACATCGAGCGCCAGCTGGAGGAGCGGGAGCGGGAGGATTTCTTCCGCCGCAAGCGGATGAAGACGCTCATGGAGCAGCATGAGTAGCCTGGAGGACGACCCCGTTCTGGGCCCCTTTTTTGACACTCCGGAGAAGAAGGCCCGGTGGACGCGGCGCCTCATGCTGGCTTACATATTATGGATAATTTTTGTTATTTTAGGTTTTATCTTTTTTGTGCTTTTTTACGTGCTGTGACAGAGGCGCTCTCCCTGAAAAATATCGAAGGGTTTAAATTCTGGTAAGATATACTAGATAAGAGGCGATATAAATGGCGTTTATGTACGAAAGTAAGGGAAAGAAATACACGCTTTATACGAGAGACGTGAAACTGAAGGGAGGCAAGACCCAGACCATCTACTTCTTCAGTGCACGTAAGCCCAAGAGCGGACGACCCACGGACAAGCCGGATGGCTATACCGTAAAGGTCAACAAGCGCACCGGCCTGCCGTTCCTGAAGAAAAAGTAGTTCGGCGACCGCCTCTCTCCCCCCTTCTTATTTTTATTATATTTTACTCTATATAGAGGGTTGTAGGGTTACTGGTTCGTACGGGAGACACTCTCCAGCTGGCTCATGATGTTCCAGATGGCGGTCCGCCCGTGAATGGGAACGTTGGGGTCGTTGACCAGGTCGTCCAGCACGGTGATGGCGGAGGCCACTCTCACGTCCACGCTCTCTCCGTCCCGGCGAAGTATCTCCCGGGCTTCCTTGGCCCCGCGCCGAATGTTCCTCGGCACCGATGCATCCTCGTGCAACTCCTGTAGTTGCATGCAGATTTGCTCCAACTGTTTCGATTTCATGTTCTCACCCAAAACGGAGCATGTAACACCATCCCACATAAAAATCTTATGCGCCCCGGAAGCAAGAGGAAAAAAGGGGAAAAGGGGCTCAGGGGTAGCCGCCGATTTTCAGCGAGGGGTCCCCTAGCAGAATCCATTCCTGGGCGGTCTTGGCGTCGATGGCCGTGGGGCTCTCCACGTAGGCATCCCAGTCAATGGGATACTCGTCCAGGTAGTCGCTGATCACGTTGCTCCAGATGTCGCCCAGCACATCTGTTCCATTCATGCCGTACTCCCAGAAAAAGTGGGTGTCCAGCCACTCGCTGGCCTCGCCGGTGAAGTCCTTGTCCTCCTTGGTGTAACCCAGGGCGGAGTACCCCAGGGTGGCGATGGCCCCGCCGTCAATCTTGCGGGTCAGCCACCAGCTCCAGCACTCGGGTCCTGTTTCCCCCTTCCACAGGTACTGGTACCAGTGGGCATAGCCCTTCCATATCTTGAGGGCGTTGAGCACCGAGATGTTGAACTGGCTGTTGTGGCATCCCCCCACCACGCACACCGGGAGCATGTCCCCGTTCTCCAGCAGGCGCATCTGCCAGATGTTCAGCCCGTCAATCCAGGTCTCGTGGTCGCTGGGGGGATGGGTGGCCCAGCTCATGGGGCTGCCGTGGCCGTCAAAAAACAGGAAGCCGCAGCCGTCGCTGATGGCGCTGATGACGTCGTCCGGCCCGGTGAACGTACCGTCGGAGGTCCACAGGGTGACATAGTCGAAGCCGGGCATCCAGTCCATGGCCCGCTGGGTTCCCTCCTCCCCCTCGTAGCCCTCCCATTGGGGATTAAGGTCTGAGGGATAGGTGTCGCCAGCGATACACACCATGGTGTTGAACCAGTCCTGGCCGTAGGTGCCGTTCTCGTAGACGATGGTCTTCTCCACCATGATGTCCACCTCAAAGGCCGCCCGGCAGGCCCACCGCCCCACCGCCACCTCCGGATACAGGTCAAGGGGGCTGTCTAGGGCCCCCTCCGATGTCCACTCGGCAAAGACCCCGTTGCCGTTGACGTCCCAGGAGGAGAAGTGGCCATTGCCGTCGTAGAGGTCGGCAAAGTACAGGTCGCTCAAAAACCGGGTCTCCCAGTCGCTGCTTACCCCGCAGTAGGAGTATCGCACCGGGCACCACCATCTCTCCTCAAAAAGGCCGCCGTGGCGCCCCCCCACCAGAAGAACATAGGAAATGCCCCACTCGTCGTAGGCGTTTTTGATGAAATACTTCACCTGCTCCGCCTCATCCCGCCCCTCCACGGGGAAATAGGTGCCCTTGTAGACGTCCATCAGGGTCACCAGGACGGTTTCCACCCCCACGGCATTTTTGTGGCCCACCAGGGGCCGCAGGTTCTGGCTGAACTCATCGGGGGCAATGACCACCAGGTCGTATCCCAGAGACTGTTGCGCCGGCACTCCCCCGCTGGCTACCGTCGATGTCCCCGGAACCGAAGACAGGGTCAGCCCGGACAGGGGTGCGGCTCCCACCATCCCCGCCACCGCCACCATCATGAGAAACAACAATTTTTTGCGCATGCTCTCCATATACGAAGCAGATATAAAAATGTATTTTAGTTACTATATTATCATCCATAAATTACTAATACTTCTTAATATATATATTATTGACGGAAATGCTTAAGTATGGGGAAGTCAGAAAGTGGCTGAATGGGAGGGGCAAGGGCACTCGAATGATGTATCTGATGGCTCTGAGGTTCTACTGCCAATTTACTGGGCTGAATCCCACTCAGCTTATTGATGAGGCTGAAGCTGACCGGGCTAAGGATCGGCGTCATCGGTTCTGTCGGGTTGACGGGTGATATTGGCCGTCTGTCGGATGCGGGTGGCCCGGGACATTATTCAGGCTTTGGAAAATCTGTTAGAGAAAAGACGGACCTCTATGCAGTCGACTGACACTCTGCTTAGTACTGATATCTAGACAGTGCTCGTTGATTTCAGGGTAGGGAAGATGTAGCGTTTCGCCTGCTATTCTTTGTACCATTTTGTTATTGTAGGCTGCTGTGGTTAATTGTTGTAATGTTTATTCAAAATGTATAGCGAAGGTATCGCTATGATGATACCGATTGCGAGAGATGGGAGTAGCAATGAGTCGTCTAAATGTTTATCTAGAAGAAGCCATATTGTTCGGAATATGAGTATGGATGCAAAAATTAACATCATTTCCCAAAAAACGTGGTAGCGCTCTTTCATTATATTGGGAATGTAATAGGCTCATTAAAGCATTTTCTTTTACATTGCGGGGGGGTACGATCAGTTTCTTCGTAGTGGCGGTGATTCTTTTTCTAGATTGTTTGTTGACAGTTCTCCTCGCTGGTCATCTCGGCCATCGGCGTGGGGGGATTAGGCTCCTGATGACCTTCGTGCAGTACGGTGGTTGCCTTTCACGGCATCGAAAAATGTCTTATTTGGAGGACGGAGTTTTTTTGATTTCCTGCAGGGTTCGGTCCAGATTAATAACGTCGCCCACTGTTTTGATGTAGTCTGTGGGCAGGTTGATGGTGATACTTCCCAGAAAGGGTTTTTTGTGGCCCATTTTGGTCACTGCGTCATCTGCCAGTTCGATGTGCAGATGGGTGAGACTCCATTTCTTGGTGTCGACATCGGCACCTTCCACCTCTCCCACCAAGGCTGCATCTGACGAAAAAACCTTCATTCCTTCCAGCTTGCTGAACTTCATAACTACATCTCCTTGCTATTAAAATGGTGTAGTGTTAAAAAGCCTTTCTCTCGCTTATGATAGAAGACAGTAATCCATGCGGTAAACTGGTCAAAGCTTTGTTCATGGCACCTGCTTCAGACCATACTGCCACTTGTTATCCCGCTCAACCTTACCCAGAGACCTCACATGTTTTAGAGAGTCATAGACAACCCCATCTGTTTTACGTAACGTGCGTATCATGGTAGGTGCCGTAGCCCTGCCATAGATGCTTTAGGAAAGGTCATGGAGCACCAGGATGGGATTATTAGAATTTATAGCATTTATACCCTTTATACGCTTATGCGGGATGGCATAACCGATAGTGCGAGTGCTTTAAACCCGGTAAACTCACTACATTCGTCTAATTCCCCAAAATCATTTAATTCAATAAATCCTATAAATCCATTAAATCCTATAAATTCATCTAATGCTATTCCTGTGTCAAAAAGGGTAAAAGGGGTTTTTGCTTAATTTAAGTCAGGTAGGAAGTAATCAATATAAATTTAAATATTCAAATGCCCTTTTTGCCTTTGTTGCCCTTGTTGATGCTGGCCTAGGTGGTGGATAAACGAGTATGCTAGTAGGTCAATCCGATAACGAGGCGTTAACACGTGGTCAGCCACGCTCACCACGTTTGCCGTCCGCTCTACTCATTTATACCTTCGAGTAGTGAACACGCCGCAGACTCACGCTCCGGCACGTTGAACAGGCGGGCTGGTAGCGAGGTGTTCAGGCTCAAAAAAGGTATTATGGTTTTTCGTTATGTTTTTGTAGTACGCCGGGATATATAGGGGGGCAGAAAAAGCATTTTGCATTCCCGTACCTCCTATATGGTTTGCATTTTCACCCCTGCCCCCCATCCATTCCATTTGTTTTACGCCGATAGGCACCGTTCATTAATTTATTGACTGAACATCTAGTTTTGTACGTACCTCTTGGCCTTTTCGTTGGATACTATTACCCGATTATCGCATAGTTGCTGCATATCCCAAAGCATATGGGAAATGATAGAGAGTTTTGAATAACCCCTAATAGCAACCTATATCTATTCGTTTTCTATTCCTGTTGTATAGGAGGAGAATAGGGATGAGTTTTGATGAGTTTGTTCTGAGGAAGCAGTATGGACGGGT
>Ga0129302_1003229_pt1 | contig 11322 bp, 10 predicted proteins | sample BlaSprsedimmetaG_FD_94476 | JGI IMG/M metagenome (GOLD analysis project Ga0129302, IMG submission 94476) | Hot spring sediment bacterial and archeal communities from California, USA to study Microbial Dark Matter (Phase II) - Blank Spring... | ecosystem: Environmental > Aquatic > Thermal springs... | reverse complement strand
GGCGGCCAGCGCCGCCGTCAACGTCCCCAGACCGGCGCCCACTTCCAGCACCGTATCGTCACGGGTCAACGCGGCCAGCGCCGCGATGCGCGCAGGAACATTCGGGTCAACGAGGAAATTCTGCCCCAGGGACTTGCGGGGCGTGAGGCCGTAACGGCGCAGTAACGCGCGCGGATCGTCCGTCATGGCCCCAGGTAATTGACGTTGCTAGGAACCGGGGTAAGCAGGTAAACGTCCACCCACTTGTACCAGAGTTGCAAGTTATCATCGTCGTAGCCCAGGTCGATACGCTTCCCCTTGATTGCGCCGCCGGTGTCGCCGGCATAACCGATGCCATAACCCGGCACATACACCTCGGTGCGCAGCGGAATCACTCTGGGGTCTACCGCGACAATGCCGTGGCGCATTACCATGCCGGTGGCCGTGCGCCCGTAATAGGACGCCGTGGGCGAAACGCCTGCCGTTGAGGCGCTATACGAAGTCGCCAGCATGCGGAACTTGCGCCAGTATTCCACCGTGCCGCTCTCCGTCGCCAGTTGCCGGACAATGATCTTCGTGCCGTAGCCCATCACGCGATTCGTCGGGGCCAGCACCACACTTTCCCCTTCCACACGACGTTCCACCACCTGCCCATCCTCGTAACGCAAACGGATACGGCGTTCCAACACGCCCGGCTTACCCTCTTGTAGCAAGCTCTGTGTGTCGATTTCGGAATCGGGGTCGGCCTGCCACACAGCGTCGAACGGGATCGGGCTTTGCTCTACGATGACGCTTTCGGTGACGCGGTAGACGCGAATCTCGCCGCCATCGCCCAAAGGTGCTTCCAGGGATGGCGCCGTATAATCTTGCCCGTTGAGCGTCACCCCCAGGTCGGCCAACACCTCCCCCACCCGGCTGCGATGGGTGCGCGTCCGCAAGACGTGCCCATCCACACGCACAGCCACGGGAACCGAACGCTCCGTGCGAATGTGCAGGCCGTTTTGCAAAGGCGTGGCCGGATCGGGATAGACGCGGTCTGCGCGGTACAACTGGATGCCGGCCTGGTACAACGCCGCCCCGACCGTCGCCGCGCTGGAGTACAACGTCGCGCGCACCCCACCGTCCTCCAAAATGATCTGCACTGCCCGCTCCACGACGATGCGGAAGCGGGTCTCGGGCGGGTCCGTCACCCGCGCAGGCCGAATCTGGATGGTGTCGTGACTGTCCAACTGCACACCGAGTTGCGCCAGAAGGTCGGCGGGGCTTTCCTGATGCACATAAACCTGACGCTCGCGCCCATCCACCACCACGACGACGGGCCTGGCGCGCGTGATCCGCACCTCCAATCCGGGGGACAGTGCCGTGCTCAACCTGGGGGAGAAGTGGTCTTCGGGACGCAGGCTCAGGCCCAGATCGGCCATAAGCAATTCCACGGTCGGTTGGTGCGTTCTGACCACACGACTTTCGCCGTCGATGATCAACGTAACCGGCGTCAACGTCGCCCGGTATCCCGCCGTCAAGGCCAAGATTGCCAGCAATGCCAGCACAAGGCCCAGTAATTTTGTTAACCAATTCACTCCGTTATGCCTCACTCGAACGCTTCAGCTATAGACCGGCGCCAACAACATACACCACGCTCGGGCCGGTCTCCCGACGGTGTCTGCTGTAGCTCGGCCGGAGACCGGCCACAGCAATTACCCGAAACAAAGACGATGCCCGAGAGGGACCGAAGACCAGGCACCCCTGCGGCGCCCAGAAAGACCTCCTTACCGTTGCTTCCTCCCGGACCTGGCGGGGTTCGAAGGTTTCCGCCGCGCAGGACCCAACCTTCAGCCCCTATCGAGCATCGTCCTCACGCGTTACAGGCTCTATGGTAACGGAAAGCGACGGTTTGTCAAGGGTGCCCAGACTACAAAAGTCTCACGAGACGCCTGGTTGAAGAAATAGCTGCGTTGAATACGAGGTCTGTAAAGCGCAGTACGTGCGGAGACTTTTGTAGTCTGGCTTGTCAATAGGAACAAAATGCGTATAATAGAAACGCTATCGCAGGGGAGGTAAGCAGTATGCCATTATACGAATACCAATGTCAAGAGTGTGGATTGCGCTTCGAGCGTCGTCAGCACTTCAACGACAAGCCGGTCTCACTATGCCCGGATTGCCAGGGGCCTGTCGTGCGCTTGATTCAACCTGCCGGCATTATCTTCAAAGGATCCGGTTTCTACGTCACCGACAATCGTTCCAAGTCTTCCACTGCCGTACCCGGCAATCGCAAGACGGACGAGAAATCGGCGGACGAAAAACCCGCCGCTAAAGCAGAAACGGCCGGCAGCGAGAGCGCGAAGACCGAAACGTAGCACGACCTCATCTGCAGACAGAATTTCTAGATAGCGTCTTACTCGGAGCGCATCAAGTGCGCGACCGTCGCGCCGTCGCCGCCTTCGTTCTCGGCGGCGGATTCATAGGTGACCACGAGCGGGTGATCCGCCATGTAGCTGCGAACTTCGCGGCGCAGCTTACCGGTCCCCTTGCCGTGAATGATCCGTACCCAGGGCAAGGCCGCCATCGCCGCGTCGTCCAGGTAACGCTCCAGCCGATCCACCGCTTCCTCCGCCGTCAGCCCGCGCAGATCAATCTGAATGCCCGGAGACGGCCCACGTGAAGGCATCTTTACCCTGGCAGACGCCGTAGAGGCAGCAGCCGGTTGGGCGCGGCGCAGCAATTCGAGTTCTTCGGGACTGACGCGCGTGCGCAGCGGGCCGGCCTGCACCACGACTTCCGCGCCCTCCACCGTCAGCACCGTCCCTTGCACGCCCAATGCCGTCAATTGCACGGTATCGCCCTCGTGGAGCGGCCCGGACGGCGCTTCGATGTCGGGAGCAGCCATCACGTCCTCGACCAACGGCGGCGCTTCGGGCAACGTGATCCCCAAATCATCCAGCGCACCGGTCACTTCCTCGACCACGGGTGGCGCTTCACGCCACGGGGTCGAGAGCAAGCGTTGGCGTAGGACACGAATCTCGTCGCGCAGCGCGTCGACTTCCTCACGCGCGTCGCGCTCGGCCTGGCTCAGGATCTCCCGGCGCTCATCTTCGATACCGAGCAACCGCTTGCGCAAGTCCCTGGCCAGCGTTTCGGACTCCTGGTGCGCGAGACGTGCCTGGTCGCGCGCCTGCACCGTCTGGATGCGCAGGTTGTGCAAATCCTCGAGCATATCGTCGGCGCGCAGCTCCTCGCCGGAGACCATTTTGCGCGCCTCTTTTACGATCCCTTCGGACAATCCCAAACGACGGGCAATCGCAAAAGCGTTCGAGCGCCCCGGCAGCCCGATGGTCAGGCGGTACGTCGGCGCGAGCGTTTCGACGTCGAATTCCATCGAGGCATTGCGCACGCCGGGCGTACCGTGCGCGTACAGCTTCAGTTCCGGGTAGTGTGTCGCCACAAATGCAGTACAGCGGCGCTGGCGGAAGGTATCGAGCAGCGAACGCGCCAGCGCGGAGCCTTCGGCGGGGTCGGTGCCCGCGCCCAATTCGTCCAACAGCACCAGCGCGTGGTGATCCACCTGCTCCAAAAAGGAGATGATGTTGGTGAGATGCGACGAGAAAGTCGAGAGGCTCTGCTCGATGGACTGTTCATCCCCGATATCGGCAACCACCATCTCGAAACACGAAAGCCGCACGCCCGGATCCGCCGGCAGGTGCATCCCGGCCTGCGCCATCAGCGTGAGCAAGCCCACCGTCTTCAGCGAGACCGTCTTGCCGCCGGTATTCGGGCCGGTGATGACCAACACGTGCGTCTCAGCATCCAGTTCCACGTTGACCGGCACCACGGTTTCCGGGTCGAGCAGCGGATGCCGCGCGCCGGGCAAATAGACTACCGTACCGGGATGCACGTTATCATCTTTGGGTGCGGGTGGCGGATCGGCGATGGGGATGAGTTCCGGCTCGACGGCCTGCGTCTCGGCGGCATAGCGCGCTTTGGCAAACGTCAAATCGATCTCCGCGAGCGCGTCCACCGTGGCCTGAATCTCATCGCTATCCTGAGCAACCTGCGCCGAGAGTTCCCGCAGCAGGCGGTAGATTTCCTCCTCCTCGGCGAGGGTCAGCTCGCGCAGACTGTTGTTCAGTTCGACGACCTGCGCGGGTTCCATGAACAGCGTCGCACCGCTCGACGAACGGTCGTGCACGATTCCCTGGACCTGGCCGCGAAAATCGGACCGTACGGGGACGACGAAACGCCCCTCCCGCCGCGTGATCAACGACTCCTGCAGGTACGGGGCCACGTCCGGCGAAGCGATGAGGCGGCGCAAGCGGTCCTGAATACGGTCTTGAGCGGTGCGCAGGTCACGGCGGATGCGCGCCAGCTCCGGCGAGGCATTGTCGCGGACCTCGCCCCGGTCATCCAGCACGCGCACAATCGCCTCCACGAGATTGGCGAGCGGATGGATGCGCCAGGCAATGTCGGCCAGGCCGGGGAACTGCGTCTCCAACTGCGTCAGGATGCGCCGGACACGGGCCGCGCCGGCCAGCGTATCACGCAACTGAAGGAAATCGCCCGGCTGAAGGGTCACACCGTGCTGCGCGCGTTCTGCAAGCGGCCGGATGTCATGCACACCACCGAGTGCAAATCCGGCCGTGCATCCAGCAGCAGGCACGCCTCGCGCGTCAACGCCAGACGCTCCCGGGCCTCACGGTGATCGGAGGTGGGCAGCAGCGCCGACGCCAATTCCGCGCCGCCGGAGAAGTCCGTGTACTGCGCCAGACGCTTCAAGATTTCAGGATATTCGAGGGTGACCCAATGGCGATTCATCAACACTCCCAAATAATACGCAAGTCAGCGGCCTAGAACGGCGTCAGCACAGGCGGCAATGGGCGGAAAAAGGGCGAAAAAAGCCACCCATAGACGCTCAACACCGTCCGCGAAAAAGGCTGCAGCGGCGACGCATAGAAGTCGTTTCGCATCCGCACCCAAGCGGCGTGATCGGTCCACCGCTCACTCACCATCACGCCGATCGCATTGTGCAGCAAAGCCACGATCACAGCGGCGATGATGAGGCCCAGCAAAAACCCCATCACGTAGTCAAGAAATCCGAGTTTGGGCAGTTTCGTAACCGGGAAAGAGACGTGGATGACAACGTAGCCCAAAACAAAGAAGATGATAAACAGCCCGATAAAGAACGCGCCTTCAGCGAGCGAACGGTTAGGCCCGGTAACCACCTTGAAGCGATACGCCGCCTCTTTATATAAGAGCGCACTCAACATGGTAGCCGCCCACAGGACGGCCAATGAGAAGAGCGCCCGTGCCATCCGTTGATAAGTCAAGAAAGCGACGACACCCACAGCCAAGAAAATAATGACCATATCCAGCGGTCCCATACGATCTCCTTTCCCTCCGTTAAAATAATGATGGCTATTATACCACGACGGCAAACAAAGCGCCGCGCCGGAGAAACTCCGGCGCGGCGTCTACATTCCGGTCCAGACCAGGCGCTACGGTGCCGCAATCACCTCAGTCCCCGGTTCGGTCTCCACGGTTTCGAGTGCGAACTCCTCTTCACAGGCCAGGCACTTGGCAACATCCTTGCGCGCGATGACCAACAGGCCGTTACAGGCAGGGCACGGCGTCGCCACGGGACGCTTCCACGACGTAAACTCGCACGCCGGCCAGTTAGAACAGCCGTAGAAAATACGTCCCTTCTTGGTGCGTTTCTCGACAATGTCGCCGTCCTCACAACTGGGGCACTTGACGCCGATCTTCTCCAGCCACGGTTCCGTATACCGGCACGCAGGAAAATTGGAACAGCCTATGAACTTCCCGTAACGTCCCCACCGCACCAACAACTGCCCATCATCACAGTCAGGACACGCGCGCCCCAGGTACTCGATCTGCTCGACCGCAGGCACCGCCTCCTCGGCTTCCGCCAGCGCGGTGGCAAAGGGAACGTAAAACTCCCGCATCAACGCGACCCAGTCCCGGTTGCCCTCGGCCACGTCATCCAACTCCGATTCCATCTGCGCGGTGAAATCCACGTTGATCAGGTCAGGGAAATTCTCCACCAGCATATCATTGACGATGACGCCCGTTTCGGTGGGATGGTAACGACGGGATTCACGATACACATACCCGCGCTGCTCGATGGTGGAGAGAATCGCGGCATACGTCGAAGGTCGCCCGATGCCGTATTCTTCCATCGTGCGGATAAGCGAGGCATCGGTGTAGCGCGGCGGCGGTTGGGTAAAGTGCTGCTCCGGCCACAGGCGGATCAGGTCCAGAACCTCGTCCACGGTAAGAGGGGGAATCTGCTGCCCCTTTTCCGCCTCGCCGTTTTCCGCCTGCGTTTCTTCATAAACGACGAGAAAGCCGGGGAAGCGCAGCGTCGAACCGGACGCCCGGAAGAGGTACGGCTTCTCCGCCGGTTCGCCTGAGCTCGCCGCAGGCTCCGTTCCGGCCAATATTTCGACACTAAGGGTGTCGTACAACGCCGGCGACATCTGGCTGGCGACAAAGCGCCGCCAGATCAGATCGTAGAGCCGGTATTGGTCACGGCTCAAATACGATTTCATCCCTTTGGGGGTGCGCATCACGCCGGTCGGGCGAATGGCCTCGTGCGCTTCCTGCGCGCTCTTGGCGCGTGTCTTGTAAACCGGCGGTTTGGCGGGCAGAAACTCCGCGCCGTACTTTTCGGCGACGAAACGCCGGGCTTCGTCTTGCGCCAGTTGCGAGACGTTGGTACTATCGGTGCGCATATAAGTGATAAGCCCCATCGTCTGCCTGTCACCCACGTCGATGCCCTCGTAGAGTTGTTGGGCAATCCGCATAGTTTTGCGTGCCGTAAAATTGAGCTTGCGCGCCGCTTCCTGTTGCAGCGTGCTGGTAATGTACGGCGCGGCAGGTTTGCGGGTGCGCTTTCCTTCCTTGATCTTCGAGACGACGTAGATGGCGTGCTCCAACGCCTCAAGCAACGGCTTGACGTCATCTTCACAACGCAAAACCGCCTCTTCGCCGCGGATCCGCGCCAGGCGCGCCTTGAACGCGCGGCGCTTCTTGCGTTCATCGTGTTGCTGCGGGGCCAGCTCGGCGTCCAACGTCCAATATTCCTCCGGGACGAAGTTCTCGACCTCCCGCTCGCGCTCCACGATCAGGCGCAGCGCCACCGACTGCACCCGGCCCGCCGAGAGCCGGCTACGCACCTTCCGCCAGAGCAGCGGGCTTAAGTTGTAGCCGACCAGCCGGTCGAGGATGCGCCGCGCTTGCTGCGCGTCCACCAGGCTCATGTCGATGTCACGGGGATGGGCAAACGCCTCATCCACGGCATCTTTGGTGATCTCGTGGAATACCACGCGCTTCACCTGTTCCGGTTGCAAGTCCAAAACCTCGCTCAAATGCCAGGCAATGGCCTCCCCCTCGCGGTCGGGATCGGTAGCGAGGTAGATGGTCCCGGACTTCTTCACCACTTTGCTCAACTCCTTGACGACCGCGCGTTTATCGTTGGGAACACGATATTTTGGCGTGAAGTCGTTGTCCACATCCACGGAGATTTGCGAGCGCAGCAGGTCACGGATATGGCCCACGGAGGCTTTGACAGCATAGCCCTTCCCCAAAAAACGCCCCACCGTCCGCGCCTTGGCCGGTGATTCCACGATGACGAGCTTGCCGGTAGGTTTGGGCGGCGCGGGTTTTTCCGGCGGCGTCATACCTTCGTGCAGCGGGGTCCGACCCATACGGAACATCTTGGACCCGCATACCGGGCACCGGCCCTGCGTCGCAGGCTGCGCCGCAGCAGTAAAGACGGGAGTTGGTTGCCCCATCTCCCGTTTGTCTTTGCACTTCACACAATACGCTTCGAGTTTAATCTGTTCGACCATACACCATTCCAATCACGTTATGTTTATACACACGGCAACGCATCATAAAGGAAAGTCGCTGCGTGTCAAGCGACCTCACAACCGGTCTTCGCGATGCGCAGCCTTCAACTGCTCTACAACCTCGCGCACCCGTTCCGATTGATCCCGCCGGGCAATCATCACCGTATCCGGCGTATCGACGACAATCAAGTCCTCCACGCCGATGGTAACGATCAGCCGTTCGCCCTGCGAGAAGACCATCGTATCCGCGCCATCGATATTGATAACGTCGCCGAGCAGCACGTTGCCGGCGGCGTCGTGGGGATGCAACTCCATCACCGAAGCCCACGCGCCGATGTCGGACCATTCCAAGTCCACCGGAATCACAGCGACTTGGGCCGCTTTCTCCATAACGCCGTAGTCAATCGTCTCCTTACGCAGCGCAGGCCACAGACGGGCGAGCGTCTCGGCATAGGCCGGCGTCCCCCACACCGCCCGCAATGCGTCCAGGGTCGCGCTCAAATCCGGCATACAGCGGCGCATCTCTTCCAGAATACGAGCGGCACGCCAGATGAACATGCCACTGTTCCAGGCGTACACGCCTTCCTGCACAAAAGTCTCTGCCGTCGGTGCGTCGGGTTTTTCGGTGAAACGCTCGACCCGGTAATAGTCGAAGCCGTTCACCTGACCTAACAGCTCGCCGCGCCGGATGTAACCGTAGCCGGTGGACGCAAACCTGGGCGCGATCCCCAACGTGACCAGGTACCCCTGCTCCGCCGCCTGCTGCGCCGCCCGCAACACGTCGCGGAAGACAGCGGTCCGGCCGATAAAGTGATCGGCGGTGAGGACGGCCATGACGGCGCCGGGATCGTGATGGTGCAACACCATCGCCGCCAGCCCGATACAGGAGGCCGTCCCCCGGCCCATCGGCTCGACGATAAAGTTCTCGTGCGGCAATTCGGGATACTGCGCGGCCAACGGTTCCACCTGTTCCGCCGCCGTAACGACGAAAATGCGTTCCGCCGGCAACAGTGGCAGCAGCCGGTCCACCGACAACTGGAACATCGTGCGCTCCCCAAAGAGCTTCAACATCTGCTTGGGATGCGCGCTGCGACTCAACGGCCACAAGCGCGTCCCCCCACCCCCGGCCATGATCAAAGCGTATAACGATTCGTTCATTTTGCCTCCTCAAAAAAGCAAATGGCAAATGGCAAAGGAATCACACCTATCTTCACGAATTTTAGCCAGATTCGCGTAACGCGTAAATGCGTGAAGATTCGTGGTTAAGCGTCCACGTCTGACGAGACGTCGTATGCCTCGCCTGGTTCACGGGCCACGACGTACTGCAACGGCGCGACCTGGCGCGTCATGCCCTTGAGTTCCATCATCACCAACGTGCTGCTGATCGTCTCCACCGGCAGGTCGATCTCCCGCGAGAGTTCGTCGAGATGGCGCGGCTCCGCGGTGAGACGCCCCAAGATGGCCGCCTCGGTCGGATTCGACGGCAGAACCTCCCGCGCCAGTTGCTTTTCCGATACCTGATCCAGGTGCAGCGTCTCCAAAATATCGCCGACCTCGGTGACGACGTGCGCACCGTCGCGCAGCAGGCGATTGCAGCCTGCCGAGGCCGGGCTGAGAATGCTGCCGGGCACGGCAAAGACGTCGCGCCCGTGGTCGAGAGCGAAATCTGCCGTAATCAACGCGCCGCTCTTCACATCCGCCTCTATCACGACCACGCCGAGGCTTAAGCCACTGATGATGCGGTTGCGGGCGGGGAAGTTCGCCGCTTCGGGGCGCGTCCCCAACGGATAATCGCTGAGCAGCGCGCCATTCTCGATGATGGCCTCCGCCAGCTTGCGATGTTCGGCGGGATAGATGTAGTCCACGCCGGAGCCGAGCACCGCCAGCGTGCGCCCCCCGGCCTCCAGTGCAGCCTTATGTACGATGCTGTCAATGCCCCGCGCCAGGCCGCTGACCAACGTGACCCGGTTATGCACCAGACCGGTCGCCAGACGGTGGGCCACCTCACGCCCATAGACGGTAGCTTTGCGCGTGCCCACCAACGCCACGGACCATTCGTCGGCAGGCGTGAGCGTCCCGCGCACAAAGAGCACCGGGGGCGCATCGTCAATCTGGCGTAACAGGCCAGGATAGTCGGGCGTGTCCCAGGTCAGCACCTGCGCGCCCACGCGTTCTACCTGCCGCAACACCTCGTCCAGGTTGACTTGATGGCGCACCTTGAGGAAGTTGCCCAAAGCGCGCCGGTTGAGCTTGATCTCCCGCAGGACTTGCTCGGAGGCCTCCCACGCCGACTGGATGTCACCGAAGAAATCCAGCAACATGCGCAAACGTACCGGACCGATGCCACGCACCAGGTTAAAGCCAAGCCAATACCGCAATGTGTCCATAGATATGCTCAACGCACGCGGAAACTGTGGAATTCCAGCTTCGTATAAAGTGCTTTTTCACAAAACGCGATTGCAAGGAGTATAAACAACAAGGGATGAAAAACCGGGAGTACAGCGCACGCGCCGCCTTCAATTCTCTAGCCCTTGCTCCTGATGATTTACGCGACGTCTACCAAGCCGGGCAGCAAGCGTACAACCACCCGTCCGGCTTCGACGTCCAGATTGATCACAACATCTTCGATCGCGGGGAGCAAAAGCTCACCCCGTGTACCGTGGACGACAAACACGTCGTTAGCGCCCGGCGCGGTGAAGACATCAACGATGTCGCCAAGCACGTCCCCTTCATCGGTCTCCACCTGCATACCGATGAGTTGGAAGTGGTAGTACTCTTCATCCTCCAAAGGAACGGCTTCTTCCAACGGGATTTCCACCAGGGCACCACGCAGGGCATCGGCCTCATCCCGCGTCTTGCACTCCTTGAAAGTGAGCAGCATCACGTCCTGATGGAACCGTACTCCAACGGGGGTAAAGGGGCGGTGTTCTTTGCCCACGTATAGCGTGCGCAAGTGCTGGGCAAACACGGTTTGCACGCGTTCCGGGTAATCGGAGAGGATCTCGACGCGGAGTTCGCCGCGCACGCCGTGGGGGCGCAGGATACGTCCGATGGCTAAATAACGAGGCTCAGGTTGCTTTTTAGGCATCCCTGAGCCTCTTGATTTTCCGAAACACTGCCGTCAGAACGGTCGCCGTCGGAACGGCCATAGCTATACGATCTCCAGCGTGACCTTTTTACCCATCTTCGCGCCAAGAACACGCGCGAGCGAGCGCATAGCATTGATGGTCCGTCCTTCCCGACCGATCATTCTCCCCATGTCCTCTGAAGCAACACGTAACTCCAGCATAATGGAGGTTTCGCCTTCAATCTCTGAAAGATTGACCGCGTCTGGCTCATCCGCCAGCGCTTTCGTGATGTACTCGACCAAATCTTTGACTGCAGACATCGTTACGCCTCCTTGAGTATGTGAAAGCCATTTTTGAGTAACAAGAAACTAGCAACCGAGGCGAAATCCTGCAGAGTGCGGCAAATTGCCGTG
>Ga0129302_1003228_pt1 | contig 11324 bp, 9 predicted proteins | sample BlaSprsedimmetaG_FD_94476 | JGI IMG/M metagenome (GOLD analysis project Ga0129302, IMG submission 94476) | Hot spring sediment bacterial and archeal communities from California, USA to study Microbial Dark Matter (Phase II) - Blank Spring... | ecosystem: Environmental > Aquatic > Thermal springs... | reverse complement strand
CCATCCTGATCCATAGTGGGTGCAGGTACTTGCGCTTGTTGCCCTCCACCTGTGCTGTGGTAATGCCATCAACACCAGCACTTCCGCCATGGGCTCTCACACGTTTGAAAGCCTCTAGAACCTGCAACCTCGTTATCGGTTGCGCCTTTTGTTCTTCTACAAAAATCATCCTTTATGAAATTAAGTTGTTATACATACAAGAACCTGCCATGTGAAGCCCTTCGCTCGCGGAGGCGTTACTTCCGCTCTCGTGGGTATGGTCTCCACTACGGCTTCATCCGCCCCATCGCTGCACTTCGCTACTTTTGGCATTCCCTTACAGGTTATCTGCCGTTTCGCTTGGCATTGCAGCGCTGGTTCTCCGGTTCCTTACCAGAGCCCAGACAGGGTTCTTGCCATCTTAATGCCGTGGAGCGCATAACCAGTAGTCAGGTTGCCGTAATGATCGGTCTCTCGGGGGCAATCCCCCCCTCGATTTTGCTCCAGTAAAGGTTATTTTCGACACGTCGGTAGTGGATCACTTGCATTCAACTCCCCTGCCCTCACCAGGCAAGCGGTAAGCGTACAACTGACCACGCTTGCTTTGACCATGTCGCCCAGCACCGATGCTCTTTACACCAGCACCACATGGCGGTTTGACAAATACGCCTGAACGCCTTTGCCGATAGTTCGCCTGTTGGTTAGGCGTTGGAGTAATTCTGCCAGTCAGTTCGCTCGACCTCCGCAAGTTGCTCACAAAGTTGAATTCAGTCTCTCATTTCATCTAAAGTTATGATGAATCAATTTCAAAGAACGTACTCCCTGACTTGCAGAAAGTTTTGTATATTTGAAAGTGCCCTGATTCATCGCAGGACACACCTACGGCTTGTAACAGGCGGTATTTTTATTGCCAAGTTAGTACTAATATGAAAGGTTGTAGCTCGCTTCAAACTTCATAGTGGCTTGACAGTTAAGTGCTCCGAAATCGGCAACAAAAACATACCGCCAAACCGTTATAGCCAATCAAGGGTTAAAATGTTCGCATAATTATTCTTCTAACGTTTGCTTCTATCAAAACCTATAAAAACTACGCTATGGTTTTGCTAACCTACCAATAAATAGAATGGTATTGGTTGGTTTGTGCCTCAAAATGAAAATAAACGGCCTGTTGGCATCAAATACGTTAAAGCTAGGCATCGACTTCATGGCTACCACAACAGCAGTGGCAGCGGCTGCAGTTGTGCCCTCTTCCGATACCTCAATAAAAGCTTTATGGTAGGCGTTGCTGATCTTTAAATCCTTTTTCCCTGATATTCCCGAAAAATCGGCTTCGTCGCTAAAGGGTATGGTCAAACCCATCTCGCCTAAAACCTTTTTCATTGAAAAGCCGCTCTCAACGGTGAACCGTGGAATAAACACCAGGGTTTTTTGGGGTTCTATTGCCTTTACTACCTCGTTATAATTTTCAATGGTAAATGTTTTCTCGAATTCGTTCAGCGGTTTTCCCTCTTTGGGTAGTATTACCAGCATCGATAGCTCCTCGCCCGTGTAGTCCATTTCCAGGGCTGTAAAATTGTCTGCCTTAAAATACCCAAAGGTTTTATTGGTGCTCATAAACGGGTGCTTTATCCTTGAGCCATCTGACAGGATAAAGTCGCGCTCCTTAGTTTTTTCGGGTTCAAAGGGTTCCTTCCACTTCCCCTTGAAATAGATGGCGTTGGTTAATACCAAACGCGTTAACTCACTTATGCTCCCCTGTGGCAGCAGGTTCTTTATGTGTTGCTTCGTATCGTACTCAACGGCCAGGTTAATGGTTTGGCGCGACAATTCCGGATCTTTTATAAAATCAACCCTATACATTGCAGCCTTGTAGCACTTTTTCAAGTTCTTCCGATAGCTGCGTAAAATACTATAATCGGATTGCATCCATGCCTTGTTGGCAACAGTAATTGTTATATCATCCGAAGTAGATGATAGTAAATTAAGTTGAAGCATGCCTAACGATTGGTGAAACCTTGGTTTGTTGTCAAAATGAAAGGTAGCATTCAACTGCTTTAGCGTTTCGCCTTTGGCACCCAGCGTTACCATTCCAAATGCGGGGGAAATGCTAAATGGTGAATAAACCAGGTTTTCGTTTCCCCCAACCTTTAGTCCATTATACAAGTCGAATGCAAAAGTATTGATTGCTTCAGATGCACTTTGTGCATGGGTTACAGTTCCAGCCAGTACTGCAAGTACGAATGATGTAAGCTTTTTCATGTCGATAGTTTTAAGGTTTATCATTGTCAAACTATAAAATTCAAACATCATGCTAAGTTCATAATTTTAAACATTTTTTACAATTTTCTTTTCCTGCAATTTTACTATGTTTGTATTCATTTTCAATAAAAAGGATGTCAGTTACCGTTAATAACATCACCAAGCGATTCGGCAAGCAGGCTGCACTGAATAATGTTTCGTTTCAAATTACACAAGGTCAAGTTGTTGGCTTATTAGGCCCCAACGGAGCCGGTAAATCAACTCTAATGAAAATTATCACCGGCTACCTAACCCCCGACGAGGGCAGTGCGTGGGTAAATGGTGTTGATATCCTTTCGCCCACATACGACTACCGCCGCGATATTGGTTACCTGCCAGAGCACAACCCGCTCTACACCGATATGTACGTAAAGGAATACTTGATGTGGGTTGCCGGAATTTACCGCTTAGGTAAAAATGCCCGGAAACGGGTTGTGGAGATTATTGATATAACTGGTATTGGGCATGAACAAAATAAAAAGATAGGCAGCCTTTCAAAGGGTTACCGCCAACGAGTTGGCTTGGCGCAAGCCCTAATTCACAATCCATCGGTTTTAATCCTCGATGAACCCACCAGCGGTCTCGATCCTAATCAGATTGTTGAAATTCGCAACCTTATTGCTGAGGTTGGCCAAAATAAAACAGTCATACTTTCTACCCATATCATGCAGGAGGTTGAAGCAATTTGTGGCAGAATTATTATAATAAACAGGGGTGATATAGTAGCCAATGGTTCTACCGATGAAATCAAAGCGCTTACCGCTTCATCTGCCCAAAATGTTTTGGTGGAGTTTGACCAACAGCCAAAGGTTGATGATCTCCTTAAAATTGAAAACGTTTCAGCTGTTCATCAACTAGAGGGAAACACTTTTCTAATATCATCGGGTTCATCTAACGATATTCGGCTGGTTATCTTTAACTTTGCCAAAAACAACAACCTTACCATTCTCACCCTTCAACGAAAATCGTTAAATTTGGAAGAAGTTTTTCAAGCGCTTACACTAACCAACTCAAATTCTCGTTAACTTTAGTCAAACAAATTATCTAGATATGGAAAACTCGAAATCGTCAAAAGCAGTATCGTTCCTATCGATACTCATTGTCATTCTCCTGGTTGTAATTGCAGGTCTTTCCTACGTTTACTACCAGCAAAAAAAAGAAGCAAAGGAAAACGAAACCATGTTGCTTGCCGAAAAGGATTCGCTCAGCAACAACCTACTTAACCTGATGAACGGCTACAAGGATTTGGAAACCGACAACGATTCCTTGAACCGCAAGCTTCAAATGGAGCAGGAGAGGGCCCAAAAACTTTACTCGGAGCTTCAAAACCTTAAGCGCGTGAGCTATTCAAAAATCAAGGAATACCAAAAGGAACTCGGAACCCTTAGGGCTATCATGAAGAACATGGTTCGCGAAATAGACTCATTGAACACCCTTAACCAGCAACTTGTTGCTGAAAATATCAAAGTGAAGGAGGAAGCTGCAACGGCTAAGAAAACCGTTAAGGAACTTGAACAGCGTACCGAGGAGCTAAATACCCAGGTGGCAAAGGGTTCCGTTGTTAAAGCGCGTAATGTTACAGCTGTTGCTCTTAATAGAAGAGGTAACGAAACCTCCCGGGCTAGCCGTACGGCTAAAATTAAAACCTGCTTTACCCTTAACGAGAATGCTATTGCCAAGCCAGGCTCACGCTATGTTTACATGCGTGTAGTAAGCCCCGACGATTTTGTCCTTGCAAAATCGGAAACCGACCTTTTTGATTTTGAGGGCGAAAAGATTGTGTTCTCGGCTAACCGCGAGGTTGATTACCAGAATAAAGATGTTGACATGTGTATTTTCTTCGATAGTAGCGGTGAGCTGGCTAATGGCTCCTACAAAATCACACTTTACATGGATGGATACATGATTGGTTATACTGAACTGGTTCTAAAGTAATAGCATAATTCCAATAGATGCTAAAAGCGCCCTTGGGGCGTTTTTTTAGTTTATGCAGATCTCTGAGCCCAAACCCGTCAATTGAAAAAAACAATATTAAGCTCAACTAAATATACCCTTTCAGGAACTTATTGAGAGATGGATAAACCAGAACAGCAACTGCAGCACCAAGTATATCGGCAAAAAAATCAGCCCACTCAGCGCTGCGCGAAGTAAAAAGGTATAACTGGGTTAACTCTATCAAACCACCGTAAACCGAGGCTACAATAAAACCCACCCATTTATGCCGATTGCTAATCGTGAGCTGAACCCTTTGGTAATTCATTTCTGAAATAAGCAAAAGGGTAAATACAACAAATAACCCAAAATGAACTACCTTATCAATGCCGGGTATTTTTATGGTGGGCAAACCGCTTGGCGGCATTCCGCAAAGGATTAAAATTACTAATGCCCACATTATTGAATTCTTGTACTTTGCTATGAACTTATAGGTTTTTTCTATCATTTTGCTCTACTGGTTTACCTCCTCAAAGGTATAACCAAAAACTTCAATTTCATGTTTAAAGAGTTTCTCAATTCTTTCCTTTTGTTGCTGGTTATAGTATTTGCTATAGTGTTTTTTTACCTTTCGGGGCTTAATTTTCAGTAGTGGCAGGCCTCCCAGCTCAACACCAAATATACATTCCAGGTCATTTAATCCTTTACTAAGGTTTTCAAATCTTAGGTAAACATCACAAATTGGATTGCCTTGTTCATCAAAGTAAAACCTTGAGTTGGTCCAGTTTTTATCGAAGTATCTTATGAAATTACCAAAAGTAGATAGTACAAAAATCAATTTTATCCTATGTTGTAACCTTTTATACCTTACTATAGACATAGGCTCTCTCAAAATGTTAGTTATATTCTTCTTGATACTGGGCCATAAGCGTGCTTTTTCCCAATGATATCGTGAAACAACCATATCCCAAGGATTTCGTACAACGGTAATCTTCAGGTATTGGTTCCATATCCTTTCGCCAACCTTTTTCTTAATTTCATTTACCGACATATGGTTTTCAAATCCTTCATTATTCCTAGGTTGATATTCGTAGTAATCGGCATCAAATCGCTCATCAAAAGGGGCTAAGGGAGTTAACACATCATCGGGACCACAAATTATGCTTAGCATTAACTCAATGCTTGAACTGGCAGTTTTAGCCGATTTAATGAAGATAAACCTATGCCTATGCGAAACTATCATTTATTTTACGATTCCTATCAACAGGCCGTAATAAGCGTTGGTTAAACTATTTTTTCCGAATATACTGTTTTTTGCTTTCACTTTATGCAGATATGCAATATTAACTTAACCCTTTAACACTATATTGATTTTTTCTCTTGTTAAATAGGGTTTTGGTGCTTACATTTACAGCAACCATAAAAATTCAATAGCTATGTTCAAAAAGCAAGTTTACGTAGAACGCAGATTAAAACTACGCAAAAAGATTAAATCGGGCCTGGTGATGGTACTCGGAAATACTGAAAGCCCAATGAACTATAAGTCAAACACCTACCGCTTTAGGCAGGATAGTAATTTTCTCTATTTCTTTGGCCTCGACATTCCGGGCTTGGTGGGTGTAATTGATATTGAAGACGGAAAAGATTGTTTATACGGCAACGATTTCGACATCGACGATATTATCTGGATGGGTCCTCAGCCAACCCTAAAGGAGCTGGGCGAAAAGGTTGGTATCCTTTCAACTCATCCGCTCAAGGAGCTATACTCCACTTTAAGCCGCTCCATACAACGCGGGCGCCATATACATTTCCTTCCCCCTTACCGTGCCGAAAATATCTTACTACTTGAACAACTTCTGGGCATTAACCAAACGGTTATTAAAAACTATGCATCTGTTGAACTGATTAGAGCCATTGTAAACCTGCGCTCAGTTAAGGAAGATGTTGAAATTGCTGAAATTGAAAAAGCATGCGAGGTGGGTTACCAAATGCACGTAACCGCTATGCGTATGGCCAAGCCTGGTATTAGCGAACAAGCAATTACTGGTGCTATTGAGGGGGTTGCTATTGGTCAGGGATACATGCCTTCATTTCCAATTATTCTCTCTCAAAATGGCGAAACCCTTCACAATCACGACCATTCCCAAATACTTACTTCGGGCCGCCTATTGCTGGTCGATAGCGGTGCAGAAATTAGCAGCCATTACGCATCGGATTTTACCAGAACCATCCCAGTTGATGGCAAATTCACCGAAAGGCAGAAAGATATTTACAACATTGTTCTTGCTGCCAATAATAAGGCTATCGAAATTTCCAAACCCGAAATCTCCTATATGGATGTTCATAAAGCTGCAGCGCGGGTAATTGTAGAAGGGCTCACAAAACTTGGTTTAATGAAGGGTAATCCCGATGATGCTGTTGCCAATGGCGCTCACGCCCTTTTCTTTCCCCATGGCCTTGGCCATATGATGGGGCTCGATGTTCACGATATGGAGGACCTGGGCGAAAACTATGTTGGCTACGACGATGAAATTACCCGTGCCGACCAGTTTGGCATTGCCTACCTGCGGTTAGGCCGTCGCGTGCAAAATGGTTTTGTTTTAACCGTTGAACCAGGTATCTACTTTATTCCTGCCTTAATTCAAAAGTGGAAATCGGAAAAAATTAACAAAGCGTTTATCAACTATGCCAAAGTAGAAGAATATATTGGCTTTGGTGGCATTAGAATAGAGGATGATATTTTAATTACCAATAATGGCTCACGTATTCTTGGAAAGCGTATTCCGGTTACCATAGATGAAATTGAAGCATTGATGAACCCTTAATGCTTACTTTGTAATAAAGAACCCATCGGAACAAACCCGATGGGTTTTTTGCTCTAAAACGCTTCGGTAACCGTAAAGTAGTAAGCCATTTCTTTTCTATCGCTGTAGGCAGCATCAAACCTAAGATTTACTTTTATGGGGTTTACTCTTATTCTTATTCCTGCACCGTATGCTAACTTGCTTTTGCTTATATCTAACTTATCAAAGTAAGGCGCAACATCGCCTACGCTGCCAAAAAGTGTTCCTTTTAGCCACTTATATATCGGAAATCTGTATTCACCCTGTAAGCAAGCCATTGCATTGTCGCGATATCGGCCCTGGTAGTAACCCCGCATAATATCAGCCCCCCCAATCATTGGCATTAGCTGAAAAGGAACTCTTCCCCATGTCAAATCGGCTAGGAATTGAAGGGCAAATACATGGTCGTCGTATATATTGTAGTAGTTCCGTAAATCGATAGTTAACTTTGTAAAGTTCAAATTGCTGCCAAATATCTTACTGTAAACCATTAGCGACGCCTTGTAGAACTCACCAAACGATGGGTAGTAAAGGTTCTCCCTGTTTTCCCAGGTTAAAAGAACACCCAAACCCGTTGTTAACCTTTCATTTACTCCAGCTATACCGGTTGCCAGCAAGCGATCGCTGGGGTAGTCTCCAGTTTTGTAGTAATTAAGTTGACCTTGAACACCAGCCATTATTACGCCAAAAAGTACTCTTTGATACTGGATAAGAACTGAGTAATCATCGGAAATATACTTTTCCTCCAGGGTGTCGGATGTGTTCTTTCCAACTCCCCAAAATTTGTTTGGGAAATGGTTTGCCTTTATATGACCTGAATAGTAATGTTCCCTATCTGTAGTATATATCCTGGGCGATATCCATAAACTTGCCTGGTTCTTTAGGGTGTAAACGGCTGTTCCCTGCACGCTCGATACCTTATTATCCCTACATCTAAAGTAGTATCCACTCGATAGCCCACCGCCCCAGCTTGTTTCTTCTCCATAAAAGGCAACGGGTACTACTACAAAGTAATTACTATTATTACTTTTCTTGTCTAAGCATAGCGTATCCGTGTTGCTACCCCAACCAGAATGTCCGCAAATTAGGCCAATGGCCATAAATACAAACATGCCTAGGCGATTTGATTTCATTGCAAACCTGTTAATTATTCCACTTCAAATATAAACAAAACAAACCAAGCACGTTTAACTAGCTGTGGGTATTTGGTTCAATACCTGTTAATAATTATTTAAACTAAACTCTTGACAAGTATTACAAAACCTACATATAATAATTTATCCGAACTAACCATAGGTTATTATGAATTTGTTTAACCTACTTATCAAGAAATTTTCAAACACAACTAACAAATTCACTACTCTAAATTTTATTAACACAAGATGTTAATAACAACTGTTAATAAGTGTAAATTTAACCTGTATTACAAAGGGTTACAAATTTTATGGTGTTAATAGTTTGTTTTAATCCATTTAATAACCAATTTTGCAAGTCGCTTTCCAAAAAATTATGAACTAAACTAACAGCATAATAACATCATTATTTTTTTAATTTTTAAAATTAATTTAAAGAAAAAATTAATGATAAATAAAGAATCTGTTGATAAATTGGGATATATTGATGAACCCATCGATAGTGATATCAATCTTGTAAGTGAAATCAACCGTTTAAAGGTTGAGAAAAATGCGGTAATACTTGCGCATTACTATCAAAACCCTGAAATTCAGGATATAGCCAATTTTGTGGGCGACAGTCTTGCTTTGGCTGTAAAGGCAATTACTTTAAAGAGTAAATTAATAGTTTTTGCCGGTGTTAAATTTATGGCTGAAACCATAAAAATTTTGCTTCCAGATGCAAAAATTGTTTTACCCGATATGAATGCGGGATGCAGCCTGGCCGATTCTTGTAATTATCACGATTTCAAAGAATTCAAAAATAATCATCCTGACAATCTAGTTGTAACATATGTGAACACAAACGCCGATATCAAAACACTTTCCGATATATGTTGTACTTCATCAAATGCAGAGAAAGTTATAAAATCAATTCCAGAGGAAAAAACTATAATCTTTGCACCCGACAAAAATTTAGGTAACTACCTGAAAAATAAATTGAAACGCGATAATATGGTTGTTTGGGATGGATTTTGTCATGTACATCAACGTTTTTCGTCAAAAAGACTAATAGAACAAAAAAAACAGAATCCAAAAGCAAAAATAATTGCTCATCCGGAATGCCAAAAATCAATTCTAATAATGGCCGATTTCATTGGGTCCACTTCACAACTTATTGATTTTACAAGAAACGATTCATCTACCTCATATTTAGTAGCAACTGAATATGGTGTAATTCACCAAATGAAAAAGTATTCACCGTCAAAGGAATTTATACCCGTACCGCCCGACGATTCAACATGTGCTTGCAACGTCTGCTCTTATATGAAAATGGTATCACTTAAAAAGTTATATTTAAGTCTTAAATATGAATACCCGGTTGTAGAGTTAAACCAAGATATAATTGCTAAAGCTAAACTACCTATTGAAAGAATGATAGCTATTAAGTGATGGATAATAAGATTATTATAGATAAAGAGTTTGAAAAGCAAATTCGCCCAGTTGAGTTTAACCAATTCAATGGGCAGAACGATATTGTTAATAATCTGAAAATATTTGTAAAGGCAGCTAAGTTAAGAAACGAAGCTCTAGACCATGTTTTATTACATGGACCACCTGGTTTAGGTAAGACAACCTTAGCCAACATAATAGCCAATGAGTTAGGAGTTTCAATAAAAACCACTTCAGGGCCAGTACTAGAAAAACCAGGAGACTTGGCTGGTTTACTAACAAACCTCGAACCCCACGATATCCTATTCATTGATGAAATACACCGGTTAAACCCTATTGTGGAAGAGTATTTGTATTCAGCGATGGAAGATTATACAATAGACATTATAATTGATAAAGGTCCAAGTGCACGATCAATTCAAATTGAGCTAAATCCGTTTACATTAGTAGGAGCAACAACTCGTAGTGGGTTGTTAACAAGTCCATTGAGGGCGAGGTTTGGAATAAAATTCCTACTTGAATACTATACTGTTGATATTTTGGCTGGAATTGTAAAACGTTCTGCCTCTATTCTAAAAATCGATATACGAGATGATGCAGCTATTGAAATAGCTTTGCGGAGCAGAGGCACTCCACGTGTTGCGAACGCTCTGCTTCGAAGAGTTCGCGATTTTGCGCAAGTAATTGGTAATGGTTACATAGATAACGATATTACTAAGGAATCGTTGAATGCATTAAAAATTGATTCAAGAGGTCTCGACGAAATGGACAATAAGATATTATTGACCATAATTGATAAATTTAAAGGTGGACCTGTAGGATTAAATACTATTGCTACTGCGGTAGGCGAAGATGCTGGTACTATAGAAGAAGTTTACGAACCTTTCCTGATTCAGGAAGGATTTTTAAAAAGAACAACACGCGGCCGTGAAGTAACCGAACTAGCGTATAAACATCTTAATAAAAGCAGATTTCCTCAGCAGGGAAAACTTTTCTAAAAAACAGAGTCCGATATCAGGTTCATCATCTTCTTATCATTAATCTTTATTTTTTTACCATTTATTGATATTAAACCAACGTTCTTAAATTCACTCAAAATTCTAATTACCGATTCGGTTGCGGTTCCAACAATACTAGATAAATCTTCTCTAGTTAAGTTTACCGCAATATATCCCTCTTCGTCTAATTTGAATGTATTTTCTAACATTAGCAAAATTTCAGCAAGTCGCTGTTTAACAGTTTTTTGTGCTATATCTTTTATAAAAATATTAGCCTGATCAAGTTCCCTGCAGGTTAACTGTATCAATGAGAGAGCAAAATCACTATTGGATTTAATTAATTTAAAAATGATTTCCGAGGGTATAAAGCATATTTCGGCCTCTTCAATAATTTCAGCTGTGGTACAAGCCATTTCATTGCTCAAAACCGATCTGTAGCCTGTTATATCACCCTTTATTGCAAAGGCTACTATTTGCGGTTTTGAATCAATACCTGTTTTATAAATTTTTAGAATACCTTTTTTAACACAGTAAATACCTGTTATTCTGCTGCTCTCTCTGTATATTACTTCCCCTTTTCGGTAAGTGTTACACTTTAAGTTAGAATTAAGAAGTTCAAGTTCTTCAATACTAAGCGATTTGAATATCGCAAAACTTGATCTTATACAAGTATTTGAATTTTCGTCTTTTAGCATTTTCAGTAATTCTTG
>Ga0129302_1003227_pt1 | contig 11337 bp, 9 predicted proteins | sample BlaSprsedimmetaG_FD_94476 | JGI IMG/M metagenome (GOLD analysis project Ga0129302, IMG submission 94476) | Hot spring sediment bacterial and archeal communities from California, USA to study Microbial Dark Matter (Phase II) - Blank Spring... | ecosystem: Environmental > Aquatic > Thermal springs... | reverse complement strand
ATATGTTAATATTTTAAGAGAAGTTCCAATAAAAATAATAAAGGGTGGCTTATGAAGAGGATTTTCCTGATGTTTTTATCCCTGCTGGGAATTGCGCCGGCGCTTACGGCTTTGAACGCTCAGACAAGTTTTAATTCCGCGGTTGTGAAAACTTACGGTTTGTTTGAGCTTTTCTTAAAAGGTGATTTCCCGTTTGAAAATCCTTATGATTATTCCGCGAATGTTATGACGGTTTATTACACGTCTCCGGACGGAAAAACTTTTAAGACGGACGGATTTTTTGTAAAAAAAGAGGGGGATGAAGCGTTTGTCTCAAGATTTACTCCGGCTGTTTCCGGTGTTTGGAAATATAAAGTGGAGCTGCGCAGCGAAGGCAGAGTAATATTCAGGGATTCTTCAGGAAGTTTTGAATGCACAAAAGAAAAGCAGGGACAAGGTTTTGTAGGGGTCAGCACCAGGGATCCGCTGTTTTTTGAGTTTAAGGATTCAAAAGAACCGTTTTTTGCCGTGGGTCAGAGTTTATGCTGGTCAACGGGCAGCGTTATGGAGGATTATGAACGGTGGATGCAAAGGCTTTCTGAAAACGGAGTTAATTTTATAAGGATCTGGATGGCGCCCTGGAGTTTTGGGCTTGAAACAGAAGCGCTAAAGGATTATGGACACCGTGAAAACCAAATGAAGATGCTGGATGAAATAATAAAAATGGGGGAGGAAAAAGGCATATACATAATGTTATGTTTTCTGGCGCATGGTGAATTTTCTCTTGATTATAACAGCGAGTGGAAAAACAACCCTTATAACAGAGAAAAGGGCGGTATGCTTGAGGTGCCCGGGGAATTTTTTGCGTCAAAAGAGGCGTTTGAAACGTACAGAAACAGAATAAGGTATATCTGCGCGCGCTGGGGGTATTCGCCCAATGTTATGGCTTACGAAGCGATAAATGAGGCGGAGCTTACCCATAACTATTCCGCGCGTATAATGAAATCCTGGCATAAAAAGGTATTTGATGAGATAAAGAAATACGACATTTACGGCAAGCTCCTGACAACTTCATTTTCCGGGGATTTAAAAGAGGAGTCAATCTGGAAAATGAAAGAAGTTGATTTTACCCAGACGCATATATATTTTCTGCGGGACGCGGCAGTGGAAATATTTGATGTGTCAAAAAAGAAAATAAGAGAGTTTTCAAAGCCTCACATAGTATCTGAATTCGGCATTGACATATACGATGATTTTGCAAAAAAGGGCAAGGATCCCCGAGGTCTTCATATTCACAATGCTGTATGGGCCGGCGCCTTTTCTCTTTCCGCCGGAACGCCGATGACCTGGTGGTGGGATGTGTATGTGGACGAGCTGGATCTTTACGGTATTTACGGGAGGCTTGCCCGTTTTCTGGAAGGCATAATATGGGGAAGGGGTGATTTTTATGAGATGGAGAATCCTGATATCAGAGTAAAAAATCCGGGAGATGAAGCGGGGAATATTGTTGTTACGGCTAAAAACAGATGGGTTGAACCCGCGGCGCGGAAATATTTTGTAAGAACAGATGGAAGAGTAATAAACAGCGAAGACTTTTTTTCTTATGTTTCAGGAGAGGAAAACGCGCAGGTATTTGTGACGAGAAATCCGGTTCCGGGCAGAGCTGTAATAAGAATCAGCGGCCTGCAGGGCGACAGCCTGCTGGAAATAAAAGTTAATGAACAGGTGGTTCTGGAGGAAAATCTTTCCGCGAAAGATTCAGGCGGCAGTCTGAATGAAAAAGAAGGTAGATATGAAGCTGATGTTGAGAGGGCTTTTTATATTGAACTTGGCGTGGGTGCGAATGAAACCGCAATTGTGAACAAGGGGCCGGGAAATATAATACTTTACGGGATAGAATTTGAAAATCACCGAGGGGCGTCTTATCCCGGTGTTTTTGTGAGCGGTATGCAGTCAAAAAGGGCTGCTTACGCGTGGATAAAAAATTCCCGCAGCACCTGGGAAAACGCTGAGCCGGGTATGGTGGCGGAGACGGAATTCAGGATAAGAGGGCTGGATACCGCAAGGTATTTAATACGCGTATATGATACACATAAAGGCGAATATATTTTGGAAAAGCAGGAGATAATGGATACGGGTATTCTGAAAATAGAACTTCCTGCGTTTGAAAGAGACATAGCACTGCGGGTTGAAAGGTATGTTGACGTGAGGGAATAAATCCGGAGGTGGATACGGATGAAAAAAGAAACACTGGAACTGCTGAAAGACGCAAAAAGGATGAAAGAAAACAGGCTGTTTGTCGTTGATACGCGGAAAGTGTTTGACGAAGCCGCGGAAGCCGGGATGAAATTAAAACATTTTATATATTCGGATGAAAAAGAAATGCCTGTTATTCCCGAAGAAATTGAAAAGGAAAAAACCAGACAGAGCTTTATTGATCGGTTTGCGGCTGTAAAATCAAACAGCGGTTTTATCGCGGTTTTTCAGGCCCCGAAATACAGTGCTGAAGATATGTTTGAAGAAGAAAGGATAGTTATACTGGACAGAATACAGGACCCTTCCAATGCGGGAGCCATAGTGAGAAGCGCGGCGGCTTATGGAATAAATAATTTTATCTGCGTAAACAGCGTGAATCTTTTTAATGAAAAGGCGATAAGAGCGTCAGCAGGAAATGTATTCCGCACAAACCGGGCAGAGGGCGGCGAAACAGAATTAAGACTTCTTGCGGAGCGTTTTGAAATTGTGATAACGGATGTAAAAGAAGGCGTGGATATAAGAACATACAGGCCAAAGGCGGAAAAGCTGGCAATTGTTTTTGGAAATGAGTCAAAGGGTGTAAGTGAGTTTCTGAGAAAAAACGCCGGAGCAAAAATAAAAATCTCCTATCCGGGCAAAGTGGAATCACTGAATGTGGCCGCCGCCGCCGCAATAATTTTCCACGAACTGGCGGAGAGGGAATAGGGAAAAGTGGATAGTGGTTTGTGATTAGTGATTAGTAAGAATAATCCCCCCGCCTGTGCAGTCTCCCGGGTTTGTTCTTTTGAACCTTGAACTCTTGAACTATTACTTTGCCGAGCCTCTGAGCATCCGAACTTCCAAGCCTCCGTTTCCCATTCTGCATTTCGTATTCAATAAGTTTCCGAATCCGCATCAGTCAGGCAGGGGCAGGCACAGGAATTTTCCGGGATAACAGTCTGCGTATCTTGCACAGGAGGTTGTTTCTCCGCTGTCAGGAGTGAATGTTTTATACGAAGCAGGAGTCAAGTGTTCTCCCGAAAAATTCCCGTACCTGCCCCCGCCTGTGTAGTCCCCCGGTTGTTTTTAGGTCTTGCAGTTCCCCAAGCTCATCTCGGAAGTTTGGAAGTTTGGCTCTTCCCAAAACTCAAAACTCAAAGCTCAAAGTTTCCACAAACCACAAACCGCCACTCTTCCCGCAATTTCATTTTTCTTATTCCGGTGTGATTATTTTAATAAACGGTTAAGTTTTATTCTGCAAAATTAAAAAAATGGGGAAAACTTTAAAAATGCCTTATTTTTAAAGGAAAAAAATCATTGAAAAAGACAAAAAAACCATAAAATGTTATTGACAAAAGGCATCGCTAAGGTATAATAAGGCAGAAAGTGGGACGAAGTGGGAAAGGAGTTGTTGAAATTTGCTAAAATTAGGTTTTTTAGGTACATTTGAGCACAGTTTGGATGAAAAGGGCAGAGTATCAATACCGTCAAAGTATAAGAAAAGTATTGAGCAGACGACTCTGGATCCTGAATTCAGGAATATTATTGTGCTTGTTAAATCAAAGGAAAAGTGCATAGAGGTGATTCCCGCGGAAGAATGGGCGAGGATGATGGATGAGTATTCCAAAAATCTGAAACTGGATGATTCCGGCGAGGATTTAAAGTATGTAAATATAAAACTGTCCGATGCTTCGGATCAGAGAATAGACAAAAGCGGCAGGATACTTATACCGCCAAAGCTCAGGGATTACGCGGGAATATCAAAAAAAGCGGTGTTTGTAGGCGGAGGAAACAGGTTTTATATATGGGATGAAGCAGAGTATGAAAAATATTACAGGAAATGAGAGGAGAGTAAAATGAGTGTAAAGACTTCCAGCAAAAAAGCCGTTCTGCTTATTTTAAAAGGGGAGATTGACATAGAGGATATTCTTGCTTTGAAGGGAATAATAAGTTCCTGCATAGAACAGGAGCAGTTTTTCTTTGTCCTGGATTTTTCCGGGGTTACTCACGTAAATGTCAGCGGAATTGAATATATCAACGAAAGGAAAGAAAGAGCCAGAAACCTCGGAGGCGACATAAAAATAATAGGGAGCAGTGAATACGTCAGGAACCTGTTTATATACGCGGGTTACTGGGGTGAATTTGAGTTTTACGACAACGAAGAAGAGGCAATAATGGCTTTTTCAAGCCTTATATGACAATAGAGCATAAAAGCGTACTTGCAGCGGAATCAATACAATATCTGGGCGTTGCAAAGGAAAAAAAAGGCGTCTGGGTTGACGCGACAGCGGGCTTCGGAGGACATAGCAGGCGTATACTTGAAAATATGTCGGACGAAGCTGTTTTATTAAGTATAGACAGAGATTTGCGGGCAATAGAGAAAGCGGAAGAGAGGCTGTCGGAGTTTTCCGGAGTAAAATTTATTCATTCGGAGTTCTCCGGGATTGATCGAATACTCCGGGAAAACGGAATAAAGGAAATACTCGGAATAATTTATGATTTTGGAGTGTCGAGCCTTCATCTTGAAAGCCCGGCAAGAGGGTTTTCGTTTTTATTCGACGCGCCTCTGGATATGAGGATGGATGAAGGCGCGGAGTTTACGGCTTATGATGTTGTGAATGGCTATAACAGGGCAGATCTTGAAAGGGTTGTCAGGGATTATGGAGAAGAGTGGCAGTATGAAAGAATAGTCTCCGCGATAATGAAACATCGTCCGGTAAAAACGACCGGGAAACTTGCGGAGATAGTTGCCGCGGCGAAAAAGGGCAGGGAAAAGATACATCCCGCAACCAAGGTTTTTCAGGGAATAAGAATAGAAGTCAATGATGAATTGGGCGAGATAAAAAAAAGCCTTAAGGGAGTTTTACCGTATCTTGCCGCAAACGCAAGAATATGCGCAATATCGTTTCATTCTCTGGAAGACAGGATAGTGAAGGAGTTTTTCAGGGAAAACGCGGAGAAAAAAGGCGGGGTGCTGCGGATTCTGACGAAGAAGCCCGTGGTTCCGGGAAAAGACGAGGTGAGGTTTAACCCGAGATCAAGAAGCGCAAAACTTCGCGCGGCAGAAAAAGTTGAGCAGGCGGTATAAATGGCTGAATTTTCAAAAAAATTTTTCAGAGGAACGGCGGCAAAGCATACTTACAGCTCGGGAAAACAGTCGGGCGGTATGTTGTGGCTGATAATACTGCTTTTTATACCGGTATTTTTTTATGTGTGGCTCCAGATGAAGAGTGTAAAAATGAATTACGATATCAATGAAATCACAGTAGAAAAGGAAAAACTTTTGTCTGAAAACAGGCATCTGGAACGGAGAATACAGATGCTTGTGTCGGGTGAGATGATAGAAAGAGTGGCTGTTGAAAAGTATGGATTCAGGCGCGCCGGCAGCGGCGATATTTATGTGATAAAAAAAGAGAAGAGTCTGTTTGAGAGGATAAAAGGTCTTGTGAGCCGCGGATAGACGGCGGCGCGGGCCGGGAAAAGAGCGGGAAATGAAGGATTCTCAAAAGCGTTGCGACAGGAGAATAGAGATTGTATTCGGTTTATTTGTATTTGTTATGGCATTGGCTGCCGCGAGACTCGTATGGCTGCAGGTAATAAAGCACGATTTTTTCAAAAGAAAAGCACAGGCAATGCATCTGTCAACCGAAAAAAAACAGTACGGCAGGGGCGGTATTTTTGACAGAAACGGAAAAGTCCTGGCGATGAGCGTGAAAACGGAATCCATATGCGCGGCCCCGAATCTTATACGCGATAAAAAGAAAACCGCAAATCTACTTGCTCATAAACTGGGGATGTCGTACGGGGAAGCGTACAGAAAAATTTCCGGAAACAGAAGTTTTTCATATGTTGAAAGAAAAGTTGACCCTGAAACAGCGGATGAAATACTCTCCGCAAATATAACCGGAATATTTTCTCAAAGCGAAGAAAAAAGATATTATCCGCTTGGAGAGACAGCTGCTCACGTAATAGGTTTTGCCGGGATGGATAACAAAGGGCTTGAGGGTATAGAACGGGATATGGAAAAATATCTGCGGGGAAAAACGGGGCGAAGCGTTATAAGAAGGGACGCGAGAAGAAGAGCGATTAATCTGAAGCCGGTCAGCATAAAGAAAGCCGAAGAAGGGGCGGATGTATATCTTACCCTGGATTCTACCATTCAGTATTTTGCCGAGCAGGAATTAAATAACATAGCGAAAAGATATAAAGCAAAAAAAGGGAGCGTAATAGTCATGGAGCCGGATACGGGAGCGGTGCTCGCGCTTGCAAATTATCCTTCGTATGATCCGAATGATTTTGGAGCGTATTCTTCCGCGGCAAGAAGGAACACAGCGGTAACCGATATGTTTGAGCCGGGATCTACTTTTAAGATATTCACAATGTCGGCTTTTTTGAGAGAATATAAGGATGTGCCTGATTATAAGATACACTGCGGATCCGGAAAGCAGATGTTTTTTGACAGATATGTAAACGATCACGAGGAATTTGGATGGCTGACTCTTGACGAAACCATAAAATATTCTTCCAACATAGGTATGGTTAATATTGCTTTAAGGCTTAACCAGTCAAACCTGCACAGGGAGTATTCACGGTTTGGATTCGGGAAGGAAACCGGTATAGAAATACCCGGAGAGGCGCGCGGAATATTCAGACATTACAGAAACTGGGACAATACAACTCTTACGTCAATACCTTATGGACAGGAAATAGCGGTTACGGCAATTCAGCTGGCAAAAGCTTATTCAATAATCGCGAACGGCGGTTATGATGTTAATCCATATCTTGTGGAAAGAGCGGAAAGGGACGGCAAAGTAGTTTTCAGAAACAAGGGCGGAAGAAGCAAACGGATAGTGCCGAGGGATATAAACGACAGGCTGATTTCAATGCTTGCCGGAGCAGTTGAAGAAGACGGTACGGGAAGAAGGGCGGCAATAGCCGGATACAATGTGGCGGGCAAGACAGGAACCGCTCAAAAACACAGGGATGACGGAAGAGGTTATATGAGCAACGCGTATGTATCTTCTTTTGTGGGTTTTCTTCCCGCGGAAAACCCGAAAGTTCTGACACTTGTTGTTCTTGATGATCCGAGGCCTGTTTATTATGGCGGCGAGGCCGCGGCGCCTGTTTTTAAAAAAATAAATGAAAATATCATATCGTATATGAAAATAACCCCCGGACGCGGTGCTTTTACGGTTCTCGCGGAAAACAAAGATGAAAAAAGAAAGAATTTTGAAGTGCCTGATATGAAAATGAAAAGATACGTAGAAATGAGGGATTATCTGAACGAAAACAATATTCCGTTTTCAAGATACGGATTCGGACATTTAATAATAGCTCAGAATCCGGAAGCGGGAAGCAGGCTGCCGTACGGCGAAAGCATAAATATTTATCTTGGCGATAAACTGGAAGAGGGCAGGCTGAGAGTCTATATGCCCGATATGAAAGGGATGAGCGTCAGAAAGGCTCTGAAAGTAATGGAAGATATGGGGCTGAAAGTAAAAATAAAAGGGAGCGGGATCGCTGTTGGACAGGATCCGGGCCCGGGCGTTGCGGTGGCGGCCGGCGGTGAGTGTAGAGTAAGCTTTGGATTGAGGGGGGAGTTATGAAGAACGGCATCAGAATAAGAGAACTGCTTGACGGCGTTAAGTACAGGATCGTACAGGGAAGTGATGAACAGGCTGTGTCCGGGCCGGAAGAATCTTCGCTTAAAGTGAAAAAAGGATCGGTTTTTTTCTGTATAAGAGGATCCGCTTATGACGGGCACGATTTTGCGTCTGATGCGGTGCATAAAGGAGCGGGGGCAATAATAACGGAAGAAGAGATAAAGTTAAAGGTAAAAGGACCTGTTGTAATAAAAGTAAAAGACTCCAAAGCGGCTCTTTTGAACGCTGTGAAAAAGGTTTATGAAGAATACAGGAACAGCGTTAGCGTGATTGGGATAACGGGTACAAAAGGAAAAACAACGGTTTCTTATATTGTTGATGCAATTTTGAAAGAGACGTTCGGAAGGGACAATACCGTTATCGGAACAGTCGGATACAGGGTGGGTAAGAGAAAGTATCCCGCGGAGACAACCACGCCTTCAAATCTTGTTCTGAATAAACTTATAAAGATGTCCGCGGCAAAGAAAATAAAGAATGTAATAATGGAAGTTTCGTCGCATTCGCTTGTACAGGGAAGGGTTGAAAATATAGAGTTTGCGTCAGGGGTGATTACGAATGTTGCAAGGGATCATCTTGATTATCATAAAACACTTGTAAATTATTTGAGCGCAAAGTTAAAGATAATATCCCGGATAAAAAAAGATGGGGTTCTTGTTTTGAACAGGGATGATAGTTCATTTGCCCCGGCTTTAAAAACAGCCCAAAAAAGAGGGATAAAAACAGTGGTTTTTTCTTTTGAAAAAAAAGCAGATATAAAAGTGCTTGAATATAAAACAGGAATGGGAGGATCGGAGTTTACACTTGAAATATACGGAAAACCGGAGAGATTTAAGACGCGTCTTGTCGGGGAACACAATATAAGAAACATAATGGCGGCAATAGGCGCGGTCCGTGGGATGGCGGGTATTGAGGATATACGCAGGGCTGTTAAAACTTTCCGGCGCGTGAAGGGCAGGATGGAAACTGTCAGGAATAATAAGTGCGGCATTATTGTTGATTTTGCCCACACGCCCGACTCTGTGGAAAAGACTTTGAAAGTTTTAAAGGGGGTATGCAGAGGACGGCTTATAACTGTTTTTGGAGCGGGAGGCGGCAGGGACAGGGGCAAGAGGCCGCTTATGGGAAGAGCCGCGGAAAAATACAGCGATTATATAATAGTGACATCTGACAATCCCAGGGATGAGAACCCTGAAAGAATAATAAAGGATGTGATATCCGGCATAAGAAACAAGACCTCGGTTTTTGCGGAGCCGGACAGAAAAAAAGCGATACGTATCGCGGTTGAAAAAGCGGCGAAGGATGATATTGTTGCGATACTTGGAAAGGGGCACGAGGCATATCAGTACATAAAAGGAAAAAAATATCCTTTTGATGATGTGCGCGAGGCCCGCGGCGCCGCGGGAAAAGCGGAAAAGAAAAGAAAAAGAGGCGGTAAAAAAAAGTGAGAATTCCGGTAAAGGAAATATACAGCCTCTACGGGAAAACCTATACGGGCAGTAATTATGCCGCTGCGGGCGTATCTGTTGACACAAGAACCCTTAAAAAAGGAGATGTTTTTTTTGCTCTTAAGGGTGAAAAAACAGACGGAAATAAGTTTGTAAATATGGCTCTGGAAAAAGGTGCGGTTCTTGTTGTGTGCGAGAAAAAAGAAGGAGAGAGAATTATCACGGTGAGGAATTCAAAAAAAGCGCTTATGAAACTGGCTGAGTATTATCACTCGGGATTTCCCGGATTAAAAACAGCGGCAGTTACGGGGAGCAGCGGAAAAACCACGGTTAAGGAAATACTTGCGCGGATACTCGGCGAACGCTATAGAGTGCATAAAAATATAAAGAGTTATAATAATTTCACGGGGCTTCCGCTTACGGTGTTTGGTGTGAATAATTCCACTCAAGTGCTGGTGGCGGAAATAGGAATGAACAGAAAAGGAGAAATAACGGAGCTTGTGAAAATCATAAAGCCCGGCGCCGCGGTAATAACGAATGCGGGCAGGGCGCATGCCGGTTTTTTCAGGAGCGTAAAAGACATAGCCCGGGCAAAAGCCGAAATAATAGATGGTGTAAAAAAAGGCGGAGCGGTTATTCTTAATAAAGATGACAGGTTTTATGAGTATTTCGCCGAGACGGCAAAAGGGAAAAGGATTGTAAGTTTTGGAGCTTCAGGGGCGGCATACTGTTTTAGAAATGTACGCAAAGAGGGCAGGTTTATGGTGTTTGAGCTTAAAAACAAAAACGAAAGTGTAAGCGTAAGAACTCGTCTTATGGGTATTCATAATGCCTGTAATATAGCAGCAGCGGCGGCCGCGGCTTCTGTTTTTGGATGCGGGCTGAAGGATGTAAAAAATGCAATGAAAAATTTTAATATGAAAGGGCTTATGAGATTTGAAGAGAAAATCGCGGGAGGCATAAGAATAATAAACGATTCTTATAACGCGAATCCCGATTCTTTCAGGGCTTCTGTTGAGGCTTTGAAGTGGACGGGATACAAAAATATAATAGCGGTTGTCGGTGATATGCTTGAACTTGGAAAAGAGTCAAAAGAGGCTCATCTTGAGGCAGGGCGCCTGCTTGCGTCGCTTGAGCCGAAAAAAGTGCTTGTCTGCGGAAAATACGCGGGATATGTAAAAAGAGGCTTTCTGAACTCGAGCAGTCCGGAAATGCCGGAGATATTCAGGAAAAAATCGGAAATAAAAAGAGCCCTGAAAAAATACGCGAAGAAAGGCGATACAGTTTTTATTAAGGCGAGCAGGGCGAACAGACTGGAAGAAATCATACAATAAAAAGAGGTGACTGATGTTTTATCATTTTATTTATCCGCTGTCAGAGTATATGTCGGCTCTCAATGTTTTTAGATATATTACGGTGAGATCGGCGTTTGCGGCAATAACGGCTTTTGTGTTAACGCTTGTAATAGGGGATTTTGTGATAAAAAAACTGAAACAGATGAAAGTCAGACAGACAATAAGGGAAGACGGCCCAAAAAAACACAGAATGAAACAGGGAACGCCCACAATGGGCGGTATAATGATACTCTTTTCTTTTATTGTTTCAATCGCTATGTGGGGAAGATTTGATAATTCGTATGTCTGGATAGTGATTGTCGCCGCAGTTTTGTTCGCCGCCATAGGATTTATTGATGATTATATGAAACTGAAAATAGGAACACGCGGTATGCCGGCAAAGGTAAAGCTTATGCTGCAGTTTGTTTTTGCGTTAGTGGTTATTGGAATTTTCATACGTTTTTCCGGGAATGAAATTCCGAGAATCACCGGCATAAATATACCGTTTATAAAAGATCCTTTTTATCTTCCGATGTGGGTTTATGTAATCTTTACGGCTGTGGTAATTGCGGGATGGTCAAACGCGGTAAATCTTACGGACGGGCTTGACGGACTCGCGACGGGCCTCTCGTTGTTTGTTTTTGTTACTTTGGTTATTATGGCTTATATAATAGGAAACGT
>Ga0129302_1003226_pt1 | contig 11337 bp, 8 predicted proteins | sample BlaSprsedimmetaG_FD_94476 | JGI IMG/M metagenome (GOLD analysis project Ga0129302, IMG submission 94476) | Hot spring sediment bacterial and archeal communities from California, USA to study Microbial Dark Matter (Phase II) - Blank Spring... | ecosystem: Environmental > Aquatic > Thermal springs... | reverse complement strand
CAGCCGGCCGGGCCCGCCATGGGAAGCGGGGCGCTCGGCGACCACCTCGGCCAGTTCATCGAGCAAGGGGTGGCCGACAAACTCCACCGCCACTCCCCGGGTCCGATAAAACTCCTGCTCAAAGGGGAGAATCACCGCCATCATATCCACCCGCCGACGGATGGTCCGCACCCGGCCCTGACGCCAGGCCCAGACCTGGGGGCTGATATAGTAAAAAACCGGAATTCCCAGCTTTTGGGCTGTGGCCGCCAGCATCAGGTTGAAATCGGGATAGTCGATCAGAATCAGCAGTTCGGGGCGCTGCTCCCCTAGAAAAGCGCGCATCCTGGCCAGGGCGGCCCGAATCTCTCCCAGGTGGCTCAACACTTCGATCAGTCCCACCACCGCCAAGCGGCTGGACTCGTAAACCAGATTCACCCCCTGGGCGGCCAGGGCCCCGCCACCCATGGCACTGATCCTGACCTCCGGCCGCTGGGCCTTGATCGCCTTGACCAGGTTGGCGCCGTGCATGTCGCCGGAGGCTTCCCCGGCGACAATCACGATATGGGGCTGGGAGTTGGCCACGTCACCCTCACGCCTGGGGAGGCTGGATCAGGTCGCGATATTTGCTGAAATTATCCTTGATCTGCTGCATGATCTCCTGGGCCACCGCCAGGGCCATCCGCCCCTGGACCCCGGAAACCTTGGGGGTGGTGCGCTCCCGCACGTTGCCGATAAAGTCCCGCAACTCCGCCTCCAGGGCGTCCTGCTCCGGTAAGGCCACGGTGATAATCTCCTCCTGGGGCAGGCCCAACTGGTTCAGTTCATCCTTCAACCTGATCATCATTAGTGATTTTTTGCCATAATCAACCGAGATATAGCTTTTGGGCTGGAAGATGCGCAGGCGGCGGATATTGTCCTTGGAGATTCGGCTCACCGTGATATTGGCGGTGCAGCCGTTTTCGAAAATGATCCGGGCGTTGGCAATGTCGGTGATCGGGGTCACCACTGGCACCCCCACGGTATGGATGGAGCTGATCGGGGAATCGACGATGCTTAGGATGATATCGATATCGTGGATCATCAGATCCAGAACCACATCGACATCGAGCCCCCGGGGTTTGAACATATGGATACGGTGGGATTCGATAAACAGCGGCCGGGTCAGCAAACCCTCCAGGGCAACCACCGCCGGGTTGTAACGTTCGATATGGCCCACCTGGAGAATCCTGTTCCCGGCCTCGGCCAGGGCAATCAACCGGTCGGCCTCCTCCAGGGTGGTGGTCATCGGCTTTTCCAGCATGATATCCACGCCCTGCTCCAGGCAATCGCGGGCCACCTGGTAGTGATGCACGGTGGGCACCACCACGCTAACCGCCTCCACTTGGCCCAGCAGTTCACGATAATCGCCAAAGGGCCGGGTCCCGCAGTCCCGGGCCACCCGAGCGGCCTGGTCCGGATCCAAATCCACCACGCCGACCAGCTCCGCCTCGGGCATGGCGGCATACTTGGCGGCATGAAATTTGCCGAGATGCCCCACCCCTATCACTCCGACCGCTATTTTCTTCATCATTACAATCCGTTTGCTGATTACTCTTAACTTTTCCCCGGCTTAATACCACAAAGAGCCGGCACAATCAACTTGTTGTTTCAATGTCTTATGCTATTATGGGCCTTTAACCCGGCCCGAGGAGCAAAGAGAACGGCGGAGATCAACCAATGCAGGAAACACGTGACACCTGGCAGAGCAATATCGGTTTTTTGATGGCCGCCATCGGCTCGGCCATCGGCCTGGGCAATATCTGGCGCTTCAGCTACATGGCCCACGAACACGGAGGGGGCGCCTTTCTGGTTCCCTATCTCACCGCCCTGCTGGTGGCCGGAATCCCCATCATGCTGCTGGAGTACGGGATCGGCCACCGGGGAAAAGCATCCTCCCCCCTGGCCCTGGCCCGGATTGACCGACGCTTCGAAGGGTTGGGCTGGTGGATGCCGGTGGTGGCCATGTTCGGTATCATGCTCTACTACTCGGTGATCATCGGCTGGTGCGCCAACTATCTAATCTACTCCTTCACCCTGGCCTGGGGAGAGAATCCCGAGGACTTTTTCTTCAACCACTTCCTGCGGCTTTCCGAATCCGCCGCCGTCTGGGGCGGAATCCGGCCACCCATCCTGCTGGCCACCGCTTTGGTCTGGCTGGCCTGCTGGCTCATCTGTTTCCGTGATATCCGCCACGGAATCGAAAAGGCGGCCAAGTTCTTCATGCCCCTGTTGCTGATTTTGACCGCCATTATGGTGGCCTGGACCTTCACCCTGGAGGGGGCCAGCGAGGGGATCTTCAACCACTATCTCAACCCGGACTGGAGCAAGATCAATTTTCTCAGCGCCGATCCCGAAGCCCGGGTGGCCGCCGGCCGGGTCTGGGCCGCCGCCTTCGGCCAGATCTTCTTCACCCTCTCTTTGGGTTTCGGCATCATGATCACCTACGCCAGCTACCTGCCGGCCAAGGCCAACCTGGCCCGTAACGCGGTGATCACCGCCACGGCCAACTGCTCCTATTCCATTTTCGCCGGCCTGGCGGTTTTCGGGATCGTCGGTTTCATGGCCCACAGCCAGGGAGTGGATTTTGCCGAGGCGATCAAGGGCGGTCCGCAACTGGCCTTTGTCGTTTATCCCCAGGCGATCTCGATTTTGCCCGACTTCAATGCCCTCTTCGGGGTTTTGTTCTTTCTGGTGCTGGTCATCGCCGGACTCACCTCCGGGGTCTCCCTGATCGAGGCCTTCTCCTGCGCCCTGACCGACAAGTTCAACTGGCCCCGCAAAAGGGTGGTCAGCCTTCTCTGCCTGCTGGGGCTGCTGGGCAGCCTGATCTTCACCACCAGGGCCGGGCTCTACCTGCTGGATATCACCGATCACTTCATCACCAGCTACGGCCTGGTGCTGGGCGGCCTGCTCCAATGCCTGATCGTCGGCTGGTTCATCGGCCCCGAAAAATTGCGCCGCCACATCAGTCGCCTGGGCAGCCGGGTTCCAACGGCCTGGAACTTCTTTATCCGCTATCTGACCCCTTTGGCCTTGGGCATTCTGCTGCTGATGGCCCTTTACGGTGATCTCGCCGTCAACTACAGCGGCTACGCGACCCGCCATCTGCTGCTCTACGGCCTGGGTTGGCTGCTTTGCTGCCTGGCGGCGGCGATTATTTTAAGCCGCCAACCCTGGCGGGCGGTCAAACTAAAGCGGCGCCACCGGCCCGGCGAGGATGAACTTCTGGTCTAAATGCTTTTTAAAATTCGCCTGATATTGCTGGGCCTGCTGCTGTCAGCGGCCACGCTCGGCCTGACCGTGACCCTGCTGCTTGACAGCGAGCCGGTGCGCGAGCATTTTGCCCGCCAGCTGGCAGAGCGGCTGACCAGCGACATCGACCTGGCCGACCTCAAACTGGTCTGGCACCCCCTGCCTCACCTGCGGGTCGAAGGGATCAAGCTGGCCCACCCCCAGGCCCGCCTTTTACTGGAGGAAGCCCATCTCTACCCCCGCTGGCGTTCCCTGGTACGACTGCGGCTGGAACTGGGCCGGATTGTCCTCGATTCACCGCAGCTGTTTATCGATCCCGCGGCCCTCGAATCTTCACCCCAAAACGCGGAGCCCCCTCCGGCCCCGGCCCTAAAGCTGCCCACTGCCGGTGAACTGCAAGTCCGCCGGGGCCAAATCACCATCACCGCGCCGGGGGAGTTGGCCGGGGCCACCATCGCTCCCTTCCAGATTGAGGGGATCAGCGGCCGACTCCTCTTCAGCCCGACCCAAATATCCCTGGAACTTGCAAGCCGCCCCTCCTTCGGAGCCTCCCTGGCCCTGCGGGGGTGGTACCAACCCGGCGGCGCCCACCATCTGACCGTCGAGGGCAAGGGCCTGCGACTACACGAAGCGGTGCCGTCGCTGGCCCACAGCCAGATAAACACCCTGGAGACCCTGGCCAATCTGACCCTGGAGGTGGACGGCCTGGGCCTGGAGGAGTTCACCGCCTCCCTGCATGGCCAGTTCCCTTGTTTTCTCCTGTCGCCCGAGGAGGGTAAAGTCCGGCTGGACTGCGGTCTGGCCCACCTTGAGTTGACCAGGAAACAGGATGACTGGCAGCTGCTGATCCACGATTTTGAAGTTAAGGAGCCCGGCATGCACCTCAAGGGGATGGTCAGCCGCCGGTTAACCGCCTCCGACACCCCCCCATCCTCCCCTTACTGGGAGATCGATATCCAGGGCCATGATCTCGATGCCGGGGAGATCCGCGCCGCGGTCATGGCCATGCTGGGCCGCTTCCAGGCGGCCCGCGAGTTTTACGATATCGTCAGGGACGGTCAGGCCAGCAGCGCCGCGTTTTATTTCGCGGGCCCGGAGCGTGATCTGGCCGATTTCAGAACCATGACCGTCGCTGTGGAGGTCGCCACGGCGGAGATCATGGTCCCGGAAGTTGACCTGCATCTCTTCGATGCCTCCGGCTCCCTGCTGATCGAAAACGGTATTCTGGAATTGCGGCAGGCCCGGGCGACCCTGGGGGAGAGCCGGGGCTACGACTGTTCCCTCAGCGTCGGTCTGTTCAAAGAGCTGCGTCAGTTCAAGCTCGACCTGGCCCTGGAGGCTACCCTGGCCGATCTGCGGGATGTACTGCCTGGCCTGGTCCAGCATCCGACCTTTCAGGAGGAGGTCCGCCGCTTCCACCATCCCCAGGGAGTGGCCACCGGCCGCCTGACCATCGGAGAGACCCTGGACGAGTTAAACGTCCAGGTCAAGATCGCGACCCTGGCGGGCCGAACCGAATATGAACGCCTGCCCTGGCCCTTGGAGGTGGAAAGCGCCCAGGCCCAGATAAGCCGGGAGGAGGTCCACTGGTCGGGGGTGCGGGGCCGGATCGGCCCCCACCGCATCGACCAGGCGGCCGGGCAGGTCGGGGTCGAGGAGGCGGTGCCTTTTATCGTGCGAGAACTGAGCGGGGAGCTGGCGGCCGGCCCCCTTTTTCACCACCTGCTCGATTATCCCCAGCTGCAAAAAGCGCTGGCGGGGGTTTTAAGCGAAATTGACGGCCAGGTAGAGCTGCGGCAAAGCCGGGCGGCGGGCAAGCTCTGGCAGCCCGAAGGATGGGAATACGAACTGGCCCTGGCCCCCCGCGGTCTGGCCTGGGACTCGCCCCTGCTGGCCACCAGAATCATCAACGAGGGACATGGCACTCTGCTCTTCTCCTCCGCCGGAGTCCGGTTTCAGGAACTTACCGGCATGCTGCGCGGCGATCGGATCGTTCTTGATGGCTACTTGCATCACCGTCTGCTCCAAGAGTGGCGCGGCGAATTGCAACTGAAAGGGCTGATGAGCGGTGAAGGGAGGGGCTGGTTGCAGGAACGGGAGTGGCTGCCCCCCTACCTGTTGCCCTCCGTACCCTTGGTTCTGGATCCCCTCACCCTGCGCTTGACCCGTGAGCTTCCGAGCCGGGAGACCAGGCTGAGCGAGCTTGCCGGAGTGTTGCGCGGCGGCCGGGAAGAAGCTCCCGCCACCTTGCGCTTCACCAGCAGGCTCCCCCACGGTAAAGGCGACCAACTGACCCTGGAAGCGTCCCTGGAGGATGGACTCCACCAGGCCGAGCTCCGCTTGGAACTGGGCCCGACCCCGGCCCAGGAGGAGTTGCCACCCGCCCTGCAGTTTCGCTTCCAGGGTGAGCTGGCCCCCGATTCCCTGGCTCGTTTTTTCAGCCAACTACCATTCAGCCGGGGCCTGTTGCGGGGCCAGGGCCAATTTCTCCTGCCGGCGGGGGCCAGGGCCCCCCTCTTCAAGGGCGAGATAGAGGCGGCAGGGATCCGCTGGCATCCGGCGGCCCCGGAAGAAAGCTCGGATCCGGTTGAGGGGGGCTCGGCCCTGGAGATCATCGCCCTGGCCCTGGAAGGCCGGGAGCAGGCCGGTCCCCAGCCGAAGAGCGATATCTATCTTGAGCGGCTCGAGCTCTCCCTCTCTCCCCGCGAGCAACTAAGCCTGGCCGGCCTGATCCGCTCCAACCCGGCCGGCGGCCTGATCCTCGACCTCGACCTGGACTCCCCCTTCCTCCGCCGCTCGACCTTGCTCGGCTGGCAAAACCGACTGCCCCAAACCCTTTTTTCCGGACCGCAAAGTGGCCGGGAAGAGGGGGCAACCAAAGCGAGTACCTCCTGGCCCGTCAGTGGATCAATCACCGTCGATCTGGCCAGGTTCGACGCCGGCCCCACCCGGGAGCTTTTGCCCGACGAAGTTCCAGCCGACCAGCCCTACTTTACCTGGACCCCTTTCCAGGCCCGGCTGGCCCTCCACCCCGGCGGTGGCCTGAGCGCGGAGATCTCCCAGGGGATTCTCTGCTGCCTGGAAACCACCGGCACCTGGTACTCCGACCCCGCCCTGGGAGTGGGAGATTTACGGATCAGAACGATCTGCCCGGAGCGTTCCCGCTTTGAAGATATCCTCACCTGCCTGGGGATCGGCCAGGATGTGATCGTCGGCGATTGCCGGGTCGATGCCCGCTTGCGCGGTGATTCGACCTTCTGGCATGAAGGCCGGATCTCCGTCAACTCACCCGGGGGGGGGCGAATCCTGCGCATGAAACTGCTTTCCCGGATCTTCAGCCTGATCAACCTGACCGACTTCTTCACCGGTGGCGTCACCGGCCTAGATGAGCGGGGATTTGCCTACCAGAGCCTGGAATTTGAGGGGCGCATCGAGGATAACATCCTGTATCTGGAAAGGGAGATCGTGAAAGGCGAGGGACTCAATCTTTTCGTCCGGGGGCAGCTGGATCTTGGCACCAAGCAGGCAAACATGACCGTCATGATCGCGACCTTCAAAACCCTGGATGCCATCATCGGCCGAATCCCTTTCATCGGCAGGGCCCTGGGGGGACCCGACACGGCCATCATCACTATTCCGGTGGGAGTCCGGGGGGATATCCGCGAGCCCGAGATCACGGTTTTGCACCCGGAAGCGGTGGGGGAAGGGATGCTCAATCTGATGCGCAACACCCTGCTGTTGCCCTTCAATATTTTGAGCCCCATCATTCAGGGGGGCAACCGGGGAGAGGAGGAGTAAGCACCGCCGAAGGCGGCTACTATTTCTCCCCCCTACTGAAAATCCGCCGCCACCACCGGTCGGGCTGCTGCTGTTGAGCCATCATCTTCTGGAGCCACTCGATAACCTCCCGGGATGGTTTTTGCACGTACTCCATCCCCAGCTGGAAGGGCTTGCCGGGCCTGGTCAGGAGCCGGTCAAACCAAACCGGCCGCACCGCCAACAGTTCCGGCAGGCCCTCTCCCCGGGCCAACTCTTCCGAGGCCGCCAGGTAGAGGCTCTTCCCTTCATCCTCATGGAATGAGTAAAAGAGGTGGTGGCCGTCTATCTTGGCCTGGGGAACGGTCAGTCGCAGGCCGTGGCGGGAAATGTCGCTGATCAGGCCCATATCCTCCGCCAGCGTCAGCCCGCTGTGGGTGTCGCGGATAATGATTCGCACCGAAAGACCAACCTCGATTCGCTGCGAACGGCGTAGCTCCTTACCCATGTTCCATCCCCCTTTCAGCTGACAACTCCACCTCGACCACCACCCCCGGACCCGGCCCTCCCAACTCCTATAATGGCAAAACCATGATAAAGGTGGTACCCTCCCCCGGCTGACTGCGAGCGTACAACTCTCCATGGTGATTTTCCACGATTTTTTTACAAATCGCCAGTCCCATGCCGGTCCCCGGATATTGTCCCCTCAGGTGCAACCGCTGAAAAGGGCGAAAAATCCGATCGAGATATTTTTCATCAAAACCTATGCCGTTGTCCTCCACCAGAATCTGCACCCGCCCATCGTCAAGTTCCGTCCGGGAAACCCGCACCAGGGGTCTAACCCCTTGCCGGTGAAACTTCAGGGCATTGCCAATCAGATTCAAAAAAAGGCGGTGAAGTAGATTCCGGTCGCCATTGACGCTCCCCAAGGGGTCGATCTCCACCCTCCCCCCACACTCCTTACGCCGCTGTTCCAGGTCATCCAGCACCTCGCTGAGCAGCTCGTTGAGATTAACCGGGGTCAACCGCTGCTCCTGGGAGGCCACCCGGGAGTAATTGAGCAGATCCTGAATCAGATGCCCCATCCGGGTGGCTGCCTTTTCTATCCTCTCCAGATAATCACGGCCCTTATCGTCCAGTTGCGCCGAGTGCTTGAGGAGCAACCGGTTGCCGAAAGAGACAATGGTCCGCAGGGGCTCCTGGAGGTCGTGGGAGGCGATCTGAGCGAAATCACGCAACTCGGCATTGGAGCGTTCAAGCTTCAGGGTCCGCTGGGCAATGGTCTTCTCCTGTTCGCTGAGTACCTTTTCCATGGCCCGCCACTGCTGACGCAGGTGATTGAGCAGCAGCGTCAGCACGGCGCCCACCACCAGAAAACCCAGAAAATGGCCGAAAAACATCATCATCTTCTGGGAGCGCAGGATGGCGAAATGGGGATCGGCGGGAAAGGTCAGACTGATGCCGCCGCGCAACTCGCCCACCTGGTAGCCGTCCCGGGTGTGACAGGTCAGGCAGGACTCCTCCACCTGCAGGGGGATCATGTAGCGAAAGACCGAGCCCTCGGGGTTGTGCTGCAGGGTCAGGCGCCAACTTTTCCCTCCCTGCTCCAGATGATCGAGGGACGCCAGTTCCCAGGGGTCGGCGGCATTGAGGGGGTTAAGCGGTTGACGGCTGAAAATATGGATCACCAGGCCGGTCTGGCGGCGGGCAATCTCACCAATCTGGCGGGTCATGTAGGCGGGGTTGATCATGGTCAGCCGCAAACCCTCTTCGCTGACCGGATCACGGTGGGGGATCTGGAGATAGGGGTTGGGCTGGTCCTTGTCGGTGATGGGCACGTAGACCCCGCCATGTTCGGCATTCCAGGTCCGGGTGCTTAAGAGCAGCTGGCTGAGCCCCTCGGCGTAATGGAGGGCCATCTGGTCGGCATGGCTGCGAATGTTAAGGTAGTTGAGAAAGGCCGAAACCGTGACGACCAGGGCCAACAGCAGCAGCGGCAGGAAACGGCAACTCCCGCGGGCTAAATATTTTTGCAGAGCGCATTCAGTCATTCAGTTACGCGGGGCTCAGAGTTCGGCCAACAGCTCATCAACCAGATCACTTACCAGTTGACCATTGGGGGCGTAGGCCACCGGATTGAGTTCCAGCAGTTGCCGCCAGGTATTGATCGCTCCGACCCGGTCGTTAAAGTCGTGGAGCAGAACCACCCCCATATTGAAAAGGGCCGTTTCATGGCGCGGATTGATGGCAATGGCTCGTTCAAAAGAGATAAGGGCCTTTTCCGGCTGGCCGTTGCGGCGATACATCACCCCCAGATCGGTAACCACATCGGCATTTTCAGGATCCAGGGCCAAGGAGCGGCCATAGGCCTCGATCGCCTGCTGATACTGGTCGGTATCAAAGTAGAGATGGCCAAGTTGGGTCCAGGCCTGGACGTTTTCCGGATCAGCCGCCACCACCCGCTCCAGACTCTCCATCACTCTGGCCTGCTCCGGGCTGAGACCGCTGGAGATAGACCCTGCCAGGCCAGCCGGAGAGCCCGGCACCCCCGGCATCTTGTAAACGCTGAAAACGATACCGGCCACAAAGCCGATCACCAGACAGGCAAAGGCGGTGAAAAACAGGGTGTCCCGCTTGACCGTTCCCCCGGGAGGCTTGCCGGGAAAACCCGGCGACGAGGATCTCATATCCTCCTCTCCCAGTTGAAAGGGCAGTGACTGCGAACTTCCCCGATCAGCCATAACTATTCTCCTTGTTCTTCCAGGTTGCGACAGTATAATCAGAGGCAAACTATAATGGATTTTCGACTCAATAGACAAGGGGCGATTGGCGGATGTTCAAATATAATGGCCTGGAGCGCGGTCTGCGGGAGGCGATTGGCTCGTTTCTTGATGAAGATCTGGGGCGGGGAGATATCACTGGCGAGGCCATCTTCCCGGCAACTCAGCAGGGAAGCGCGGTTTTCATCGCTAAGGAAACGATGGTGACCTCCGGCATCGAACAGATCGCCCCCCTGGTTTTCACCTGCCGCAACCCGGAGATTGCCGCCCAGCCCCTGGTCGCCGACGGCACCAGGGTGGGCAGCGGAGACCTGCTGCTGCGTTTAAGCGGCCCGATCCGGGATCTGCTGGCCGCCGAACGGGTGGCTCTAAATCTCTGCCAGAGGCTCTGCGGGATCGCCACCCTCACCGCCCGTTTTGTCGAGCAAGTGCGGGATCTGCCGGTGGTTATCCTCGATACCCGCAAAACCACCCCCGGCCTGCGGACCCTGGAGAGGGCCGCGGTAAGGGCCGGGGGGGGGCATAATCACCGCTTCAACCTCAATGACGGAATCCTGATCAAGGACAATCATATCGCGGCCGCGGGTTCGATCCTGATGGCGGTGGAAAAAGTTCGTGCCGGCAACCCGAACCGGTTGCCGGTGGAGGTGGAGTGTGAAACCCTGGCCCAGGTTGAGGAAGCCCTGGCCGCCCAAACGGAGATCATCATGTTGGACAACATGACCCCGGCCATGATGGCCCAGGCGGTTGAACTTGTTCGCGGCCGAGCCCTGCTCGAAGCCTCCGGCGGCGTCAACCTGGAAAACGTCCGCCGGATCGCCGAGACCGGAGTGGATCGGATCTCCATCGGAGCGCTGACCCACTCCGCCCCGGCCCGGGATATCAGTATGGAGATGGTTTAAACTCAGCCGATCTTGGCCCCTTCCAGGCCGGAGGCGATCGCCTTGGCCATCTTATCGGCGAACAGCCCGTCGATATGCTCCTGGGTGAAAACCCCCTCCTTACGCATGGTCTTGGTGGCGTTGCCGAAGGCCATCCGGACCTTGCGGTCCTCCACCAACTCGAGGGCCACCTGCAACCGCTGCCGCAACTCTTCCTTGCTCAACCCCTCACTCTCGCCGATGGGGCCAAGCTTCCTGACCTCACCGGTGAAATCGGTGATCAACCGGACAAAACGGGGAGCTTCCGCAGCGGAGGCCCACTGCAGATCGAAACGCTCCGACTTGAGGCCCACCTCGTCCAAAACCTTCTTGATCAGAAAACTGGCGCCCATTGCATCATAATTACCAACCTGGTAATGGCATTCGCCCAATTGTCAGCCACCGGTGAAGATGCCGTCGGCCCCTTCGATGAAGCCCCGGAAAACAAAGGCGGGATCAAGTCGGCCGGTGCACATCACCCGGATGGTCCGGAGGTTGGGGGGGTACTGGTAGCGGGAAACCCCGGCGCTGTCGGCCGCCGCGTAGCAACACCAGTTGCAGAGAAACCCCAGAATCCGGGGATTGAATTCTTCCTTAGTCATAAAGAT
>Ga0129302_1003225_pt1 | contig 11338 bp, 12 predicted proteins | sample BlaSprsedimmetaG_FD_94476 | JGI IMG/M metagenome (GOLD analysis project Ga0129302, IMG submission 94476) | Hot spring sediment bacterial and archeal communities from California, USA to study Microbial Dark Matter (Phase II) - Blank Spring... | ecosystem: Environmental > Aquatic > Thermal springs... | reverse complement strand
GATTGAATTAGGATATGACAAGAAGCGAAACGTAGTTATTATATCTGTCACAAAACTGGCTGATGGGACGAGTACAGTATACTGCTATGACCCGAAAGTCGGCGGGTTTTTCCCCGACACCTATCCCCAACAGTGCGGCATTTATAGCATGTGTTATTATGACGCAAATGATCCAGACTATGCGGATTTTTTGATCGGGTGTAAAGATGGATACATCCGAAAGTATGATTCCACTGCCAAATCAGACAATATTGGGGATATGGATCAGGCAATTGAGAGCGAAGTTTTGTATCCCGTTGTTTTACTAAGCGAAGACGCTGATAAAGAAGGGTTGATTAAGTCCACCACTTTTGTCATATCTGGTGGAGCGGCGGGTGGAACCTTTGAGGATTCGGACTCGGTGAATTACGAAATATTTACAGCCGAGGACGCGGAGAGTGTTGTTGAGCAGGTTCGAGATGATGAGGACCCGCACACTTCCGGCACGTTGTCAACCACGGGCAGAAACAGTCGAATACGTAACAGGGTTCGGGGTCACGCCATTGGGTTCAAATTGTCTAATACAACGCTGGATGAGTCGTGGTCGGCGGAAAAGTTGCAGATTGAGTATACCGAAAAGGGGAGAATAAAGTAATGGCATCATTTGGAAATTTATTGTCTACATTACAATCCGAAAGAGAGAAGGCGAACAAAGCCACGCAGGCAAGATTGTCTCAGGCCATTGGCCTGTATGATCGTATGATTAGCCAGTATGAAGAAGGTGGGTCTTTTGGGCAGGGAGTGGAAGCCCGTTTGGATAGGTTGAAAACACAGACTGTAGCTGGGGGTATGCAAAACTTAGTATCTTCCAGACTGGCAAACACCACCATGACAGCAGGATTGGGTCAAAAATTTGCTGAGGAAGTGGCGGCCCCAACAATGCTGAGTATGGAAGATTTACGCACACAAAGACTATCCTCCGCGTTAGAGGGAAAGGCCAATCTTCTGTCCATGGTTGAGGATACTGGGCCGTCGTCTGAGTTAATATCCGCATTAATGGCACAGATTGGTCAGGGGTCATCTCGAACAGTCATATATCCTTCGGATTCTAAGTATTCGATTTTTGATAATTTTTCGGTCAACAAGGCACCGGCCACTAAATGGACACCGCCCGCACCAACGGGTCCCACCCGTCAGGTGGTTGAGCCAGCACACTGGGAAGGTGAGGGGGCGGGCCGGTATTGGGTTCCCGACCGATATGGATATGTGTCACCACAAAAAAAGGAGTAAGCAGGAATGGGGACAGCTAATCTATTGCCAATCCCAACAAATGGGGACTGGCTTGCAATACGCCGAGGGTTTGAAATACTGAACCTGCGACTGGGATGTGGCTCCAATCCAGTATTTGGCACTGCTACATTTGATGACTTAACACTTTTATCCCCAGTAAACATATATGCCCTTAGCCATGACTCCTTTGCTGATTTTGTGGCAAACGAGCACATAAATCATGATAGTGTTGAGATTATTGCTGGAACGGGACTAACTGGCGGCGGAAAGATTACAGGCAATGTGACATTAAATTGTTTAGTTTCTCAGTATACCGACGAGGAGGCCCAAGATGCTGTTGGGGGAATACTGGATAATGGAACTGTCGGAAATGTTGTATTTACGTATGATGATGTAACACCATTGATTTCAGCGGTTGTTCAGGACGGGGAGATTGACCATAACTCCCTGTCGAATACTCACAACCTGACTACAGACATTGACCATGACCAGTTGACAAACTTTAGTTCTGACGAACATTTTTTGCAAACGGAAATCACAAATATATCGACAGCACTGTCAACGGGGCTGGTAAAAGTGACTACGGGAACCGGGGCATTGTCTGTAATCGCGGATGATAGCTCAAATTGGAACACCGCCTATGGATGGGGAAACCATGCGGATGGTGGGTATTTTGTCACTGCATCAGATACATTAGACGACATCTTGACAGGGATTACAAATGTTCACCTAACCACAACATTAAAAGGAAATTATGATGACGCTTATTCCCATATTTCTTCTTCTGGTGTTAGCCATTCTTATATTGACCAGAACGTAACGACCACGGGAAATCCCACGTTTAATTATTTAAACCTGCCATCAACAACGGGGGATAATGTAGGAACGATAAAGGTCAATTCTACGGTTTTATTTAATTTTTACGGGACCGGAAATTTATTTGTAGGGGCATCAGCAGGAAATTACACACTGACGGGAAGCTATAATACAGCCATTGGGCCGAATGCATTGAAGTCCCTCACATCCGGATCATATAACTTTGCGTTTGGCTCAGCAGCTTTGCGTGATTTGGAAAATGGAACTGGCAATGTTGGACTTGGACCTTCCGCACTGATGCGAACTACTTCTGGAAACTATAATTTTGGGATTGGCACAAACGCCTTGCAATGGAATAATACGGGGGGGAGCAATGTTGCTATAGGATTTCAGGCAGGGGCCGGAACGTCTGCTCAAAGCAAATCCAATAATGTTTTGATTGGATTCCAGTCAGCGTATGTTGGATCAGGCAATAATAATGTAGCTATTGGATACAGGGCGGGCTTGAGCTTAGCGGCTGGCATTGGAAATACATTGCTTGGGTATCAAGCAGGAGACAATTTAACGTCGGCGTCATATTGCATTATTCTTGGTTATGATATTGATGCCCCGTCGGCTACTGCAAATTACCAGTTATCTATTGGCGGCATTGTGCGGGGGAATACAAACGACAGGGAGGTTTATCTGGCCTGTCCAGACACTATAGCAGCAGACGCCAACCTATTAAATGGGGAAGTCACGTTTGCAGTGGATGAAACAAGTGCAGAATTGGATATTAAAGTGAAGTATTCGGACGGAACTGTCAAGAGTGGAGTAGTAAGTTTATCTTAGGAGACACAATGGCATTTAAGATTGAGCATGGCTCTTTGGAGTCAATTGGGGGGTTAGCCAGACAGGCGGGTGCTGCTACACAGAAAGCTAAGGAGCAGGAGCAGGTTCGACAATTTACCTTTGCTAAGGCCTTACAGGAGCAGGACTTACAGAATACCATGCGGCTTGCTGCGTACAGGCAAGAGTTGGACTTGGAAGCATCCAAGATGGCACAGGCGTGGGAAGTCCAAAAGGCCATGTTAAACTCCCAAGCGGATTTCCAGCGGATTCAGGCAAAGAAGAACGCAGAGTTTGAACTCATGACCAAAAAGCAGTTACAACGACAGGATGAGCAGGACAATAAAGTACGAGCATTGGATCAGGCCAAGCAGGATGGGCGACTTAGTTCTGAGGAGTATAACCGTGCATTAGTTGAGCTACAGACAGGTATTCGCACGGAGAAGATGGATCCTATGCAGCAGTATATGTCGGACCTGTTGGGGCAGAAACAAGGGGGCGGGGAAGGGATGGCACCTGTACGTCAACCAGACACAGTTATTGACGGGGTTCCATATTTTATGGATGAACAGGGCCAGTTTGTTGATGAGTCTGGAAACCTATTGGGTGGAAAAGCCATTGCGGATATGTCATTGGAAGAATTGGGTCAGGTAGAGATTCCCCCACGGCCGGGCATGGGCCAAACCCCCAATTTGCAGAAGATTGCATCTCAACCTGCGTATACTACAGTGGGCTGGGGACCAATGAAAAAACAAGTGCCAAACATTCCCGTTATGAAAGCAAACTTAGAATTGGCCGTGGATGACCCTGATCTTACGCCGGAAGAAAAGTCAGCAGTCCAGCAGGCAGTATTGTCGGGGGATCCAAAAGTTATTGAGAGCTTTTATAATGATCTGCAAGCGGTTTGGGAAGGTGTTACCCCCCTTCAAGCCACGGACATAACTGAAATTCCTGACTTGGAGTCAGTACTTACACAGGCCAGAGAAGAAGTTCAGAAACGTAATCAAGTAAAAATTGACCAGATCAATGCATCCTACGATCAGAGGCGGCTACAGGTTGTACAAGACAGTGAAAAGGCCGTGAAAAAACTACTGAACATGAAAAGTGTTATGCGAAGGGGCCAGAAATTAAACGAGAGTGAATTAAGATACTATCACAATCGCATCATGAGAAACGCAGAAAAGAAGTTAGCCAAATTAGAGAAGAAACGTTCCAAACAGTTGAGGAAATATGAATAGGTTCCAAAATTCATTAGACCTGATTCCGGATAAGCAGGAGAATCGTTTTTCAACAACGATTCAAAAGCATCAGGACAAAATTTCCTTTTCGCCCGGCGAATCTCTTGCTGAATTTGGCAAATCCCTTCTGCGTATGCCAGAGCACTTAATTGGGTCTGTAGGAAAGCTGATTAAGTTTGCATCTGAATCGTCGATCACTGAGGAAGGGGAAGTCAATACACTAAAGGTTCCGGGGGGTGCTTATGTCCCATTAAATTGGGGTCCAATCTTAGCAGAGAAGGGCATTAACAAAATTCTCCCTGAGTGGGGAAAGAATAATGCGGCGGCGGGACGAAAGATTGCCAGCCAGTTTGGGGAAGACATTGCACGGTTTTGGGAGAACGCTGCTTATACTGGATTTGAAGCCCCTTCTGAAAAATTGATGGAAGCCAGACAGAGGAAGTGGACAGAAGGTTCAGTCACCCGTGCCTTAACTGCGATTGGGGATTCCGGGTCGTCTTATGTAACTTCTGTATCCGCATTTCTGCTTACCAAAAATCCCCATATTGGGTTGTCCCTTCTTGGTGCGTTGTCGGCTGCGAACACCTATGACGAATTGGAACGAAATGGGGTGGATGATTTAGTGGCCCGTGATGTTGCGTTTTTATCAGGAACCTTTGAAGCGGTTACAGAAATTATTCCGTTTAATACAATAATGGGGAAAGCAGGTACGGGACTGCTAAAGAAATTTCTCAAAACAGCTACGGTAGAAAGTTTGCAGGAGTTTATACAGAATACAGGGGAAAATTACTTTAAGAATTTTGGGTATAAATATGACCCAAATGATATGTCATCCGTTCCTGATGCCCTCAAGATTGAGTGGGGGGAGTTGATGAATGGTTGGTTTGAAGCCATATCAGCAGGATTCCTGATGGGTGGAGTGGCAGGAACATTTGCGGGTGATACGTCAAATCAAATAGCCATTAAGAAAGACTTGAATGCCGGTGATATTCAAGCAGCGGCGGAATCAATTGCTCAGTCTCGAAGAATCCCTGTTGAACAGGCCATTGATGAGATAATGACAGCATCTGAAACGGCTGAAATCTCCCCGGAAGTATCCGAGTATTTACAGGATGAAATAATAAAAGATAAGACACATGACGAAAAGATTGTTTCTGATCCCCCTGAAATGGGAGTTCACAACACTTCCCCGGATGCATCCGACTTACAAGCTACTCTGAGTAAGCTGAATATGGATGAGGGGCTTACCCAAATACCAACTCGTAAGGAGATTGAGGAGTTAAAGACGAAAATCAGGGCCGAGCGGATGGCCGAAGGGGAGAGGCGAGCGGCTGGAAAGACCGGCCGTGCCGCCACAAAAGCTCGTAAGTCGGCAATGGAAGGACCAATGCTGGAACGGCTATATCAGTTACAGGAAACATATAGTGCCAAGGATATTGATAATTTACATCAGGCAATCCATGAGTCGAATAAAGTAAATGATTTTGAGAAAATGTCAGCAGCCACGGCTGTAGATAAAATTTTTACAGGGCAGCCATTGTCTAAGAGTGACATTGCATTAATTCATAGGATTTTTGGACGTGAATTAGCCCATCGATTGGATGCAATAAGGGAACAGGCATTGCCAAAACGCAAGGGGCTGTTGCACGGAATTTCTGAGGTGCTGTCCGTACCTCAATCACTGCGGGCTATGGTAGACATGGGGATCACGCTACGGCAGGGTATTGTATTTTTTGCCCAACATCCATTAAAAGCCAGCCGGTTAACTGCTCAAACATTCAAACATGCATGGACTGAGCAGGCCTCTAATCGAATGGATGCTTGGATTCGTGATTTGCCGGGTGCACAAATTGGAATGAAACATGGGCTGATCTTACGTGACTGGACTATGGGGAATAAGGCGGATGGATATTATGCGTCTAAACTTCTCAAGCTGTGGAGGCCAAAATCCCGATTGGGTAAGATTCTTGCTGCCCCATACAATGCCGTTATTCATGCCAAGGATATTTCGGAGCGGGCTTACATTCTACAGAGGAATGCAATCGCTGCAACCTATTATGGGGAACTGGTAAAGAACTGGGGACCAGATGTCAATGCCGCTAACTATCAAAAAATGGCCCAATTTGTCAACCACGCTACCGGGGAGGGAACAGGAAAATGGCTGGAAAAGAACGCAGAGATACTGGCCCCCGCCTTTTGGGCACCTCGTTTAGCCGTAGCACGGTTCCAGTTAATTTCGGATACAGTAAGCAGTTTGTATAATATGACAACCGGAAAGCCCAATGCACTGGCGTCTAAGGCCATAGCATGGGAGATTGCTCAATTTGGGATGAAGGGCTTGACAATCATGACACTTGCTGCGGCTATGGGATATGATGCTGAAATGGACCCAAGGGCAACCGAATTTGGTAAAATTAAGGTGGGCAATACACGTTATGATATATGGGGTGGTTATTCACAGATTGGCAAACTTGTAGCCCAGTTAGTTACCGGACAGAGAAAAACAGCACTAACAAAAAAAATCAAAAGTGTCGAGTTTAAGGAAACATTCTTACGGTTTCTACGAGGAAAACTTGCCCCGGTTCCGGGCACAGTGATTGATTTGTTCCAGCAGCAGACGTTTGTGGGAGAGCAACTGAATACGCCAGAGCAGATTATGAAACATATAATGCTCCAGTTTCTGCCCCTTGTTTGGGAGGATACTTATGAAGGGTTTAAGTATCAGACGAATCAAACTGTCCCTGTTGCAGCCGGGGCATTTTTTGGCATGGGGGTCAGCACATATCCGGTCAGGCCGGGGCAGGAAGCAGACCTGCGTAAGGAAGAAGTGGCTCATGAAATGTTTCAGACCCCTTGGGATCAATTAGGTCCGGACATGCAGAAGTTGATTCGTACCCTGAATCCTGAGATTGACCAATTGGAAGCACGGGCCAAAACAGAACGAACCAATTATGATTTTGTGGGTAAGATGGTCAAGGAGCAAATGGATGCGGGACGAAAGGTTCAAAATAGTTTAGACCCCATTATTCAACAGGAACTGGCAATGCTGGATGTTATGGTAGGTGGATTGTCCAGACAGATGGGCAGTAATTGGTATTTGAACGATGAACGTTATAAGGAATACCAGCAGAAAACGCTGGAAGTGCTCCAGACAGTTTTATCCGGAGTCGTCAGCAATCCCAACTGGCAAAACATTCCCCCGGAAGTCCGTCAGGGGGTTCTTAGCAATTTAATTTCACGCACCAAAAAAATGGTTCGAGACAATATAATAGATACAGCAACGATCAGTGACTTGCTTAGAATGGCGGAGGTGACACAATGAAAGAAGAAATGACAGACCATGATCTACTGATTCGAATTGACGAGCGGACGACCGAGATGGACAGGAAAATGAATGAGCACTTGAGGAAACACTGGCAGGTTAATTTCTATTTTATTTGTAGTTTAATTGCTGCGATTTGGTCAACGATAGTGGCTTTTGTAAGTGTAAAGGGAGAATAGGGGGGTCTAAGCCCCCCTTTTTAATTGCCCAACAGCAGGGCGATTATGTCTGCTGTACTTTCTTCCCTCGATAACATTTTCGCGGTGTATTTTGGGGGGTTAATCTGTCTGATTAATTCTGCTAACACCAAGTGTCCAAACTCATGCTTTGCCATAGAGGAAATTCCAAAGGATACATCCCTGTCAGTAGACAGTCTTACCACTACATCATTTGATGCCTCAATATCAATATCAGCGGATGCTCCTGGAACCCACTCATGCTTGAAAACCACATTGTACTGCGTCATTCCTGATTTCTTCAACCAGTACTTAAAAATTCTTTTAAACTTCTCAAAATCCTCTTTTGTTGTTTTCATAGTTCACCTATATGGAGGTTTTTGTTAGTCGATAAAACGGTAGCATTGCTTCAAAGTTTTCCTGCAACTCCAATACATCTTTCTCACAGTGATCTAAGGATTCCCGTATGGCCGCAGGATTTCCCTGTAATGCACGCCTCCATGCTCGATGGTCAATGCGAGTCTTGATTGTCTCATTGAATAGTGTTTCGGCTATAATGTTCTGCCGATTGGAATGAAACTTGAATTTGGTTTTAGCCATAATCCACGTATCTGTATGAATCAACGCTCCCTGCTTGGGAAAGCCAAGAGCGTGTTTATTGTCGTGCATGACAGCCCTTGTACGCAGGAATGGGATGTCGAACCGGCTTGAGTAATGGCCCACAATTCTATCAAATTTCTTCATGGCCCCAATACATGACTCAATAATGCGTTTATCCTCATTGTCGGAGAAGACATCCTCTTTGGTCAGGTAGTCATAATAGACTGTATCCGAGCTACCGTCTTTAATACACCAGCACAACACAATTCCAAAGCCGGGTGACAGGTTGGATGTTTCAATGTCCAAGAATCCTATCCGCTCCACCTTTCCCGCCGTACCTGCCTGCAAGTCATTCAGGTAACAATTAAAGTGAGCCGTGTAGCGGTGCCCGTGCTTTTGACAACGATGATCCCTGAGCCACACCATTTCCTCCCCAGTGGCTGTTTCAAGACTTTTAATTACCGGAATTTTCATACGTTAGTCCTTTCTCTTCAAGTTCCTTTTTATATTCGGCCAGTCCCATGTGCCATATATGAATGATATGATCCTTGGGAATGTCATTGTCACAAATATTATTCTTAATGTGCGTAAAAATAGCGTCTAAGTAGTTCATGTCAAATGTCTCCCCGCAAAGGATAGAAACCAAACAAATCCAACCATGCATACAATAATCCAGACTATTGTGCAAACATACCATATTAAGTTTTTCATTTTTCATTCCTCTTTCTTTATTTTTAATGATTCTACCGGGACGTCAAACTTTTCTGCAATTTGCTTCCTTGTCAATTCCATTTATTCACCAAATGTCAGGTCTGTTTAACTACAATAAACTTTGCAGCAACCGGAAAATCAAGATTCAACAAACCGTTGTTCAGGGAAGATAAACACCTTGAAACCTCCATGCTAACGCTTCCGTCTGCATACTTGTATCCCGCGAATTTAACCTCTTTGTCACCAATTTTCCAAATGCCGGGGGAAACATTATACGAGCTGTAACAAAAATACATTGGACGTGTGCCCATAAATATGTGAGCAGACACGTCAAACATTCCTTTAGTGATTGGCAGTTCAATTGTTTCAACAGGATTGTCATAATCATTTCGGAGCCGATACGTCCAACAATCGCAAAAACAAAAATCGTCCGCCTGTTCCCAACCATCCGATGAATACACCAAAAAATTAAAATTCTTGTCGGGAATCTCTTCACAAAAGTTCTGTAAATCTTTGGACATCAGGCCGAATGCTTTCTCATTTTTCTTCAATGCTTCAATCATTTCTTTTCTGTTCATTATGGCTCTCCTTTCAAATAAGATTTACCAGCATATGCAACACGGATTCCCATGATAAAATACTGTCGGGGACCACATCAACCCAAGGAATGGCATTTTCAGTTGCAATCTGTTTCTCAAACTCCATTCCGGACGAAAGTCCATCATAATCTAAAAATAGAACTCCATCACAGGTTTTGATAATATTTCCATCAATACACAAAACATCTTCTACATCCAACAGCCCCAGCTTCATTGCCAATTGGGGAAATTCATCCTGTTCCGCAGGCACGTAGAATTCAAAGTCTACTTTTTGGTTCCGGGCAGCTTCCCGAATATCTTTCGCGGTTTTTTTGGCCTTCTCAATATTGTGGTTAATCTCTCCTTCCGTGGCCAAGTCCCCCCCTGTACCCCGGATTGGATGGCTCACATAGATTTTGATAGGTTTTCTCTTTTGTATGGGGGGTTTGTCTGCTCTCATTTGATGAATTTCATCCGAGATGAGTTGGTTCACTGTGTCCTCCAAACTGATGATATAGTCCCCCACGGCTCGGTCAACGATGTATAAATCATTCTTAATCCATATTCTCATTTGTTCCCCTTTCTTTTAATCGTTCATGCAACATGCCCATTGCATTAAACAGGACAGCACACAGGGCATCCCCCATGGCCTCTTTATGATCTGCCCGTTTTCGGTGCAGGGTCCACACGTCCATGAAATGTCTCCACAAACTTTTCATGTACACGTCCTGTGGAATCCCCCTTTGCCAGTTGTCGGACTCTCGCAGGTTACCATCCGACTGTACACGGCATTTGTTCATGTATTCTGCGTACCGCCTAAGGACCAATGGGCTGAGAAACCCCTCATAATCTAACTTTCCCTGACTGGTATCCCTTGTTGCTCCCGTTTCAAATTTTCGAATCACTCCATCATCCATCATTTTGGCTCCTTAAATTTTGGACAGTGGTCATCTGCTAAAACACTTTTCTGAAAATTCATTTCGTGGGCGATTAAAAACTCCTTACATCCCGTTGTCTGTATTGTGCAATTGCCAATTTGTTTTGCCCTCAATCTAAAGTATCTACAGTGTCTACATCGGTTCATCTTCCATCCTTTCAAATGCGGTTGTATCCGGGCAGTGAACATAATAGGTACAATCCGGCCCCCCCGGAAACTCATATTTGAGGGGATGAAACGGTGGAGTTTTTAGGAACCGGTAACAGCTATACCTCATCTCACACTGCTTATTTACACACATACCAAAGGCCCGTATATACCCTTCTTCATATTTTTTCTGGTTGACTGGTCGGGGTGTGTCCCCTTTCCCATTATTGGATGGCCCAGAGGGTCCAAACGTGTGTTTAGCCATCAATACCCCCTTTCTGGATTCTGGTCAATTCTTTGAATATTTTATCCCGATCTGGTTTATAGGTTTTGTGCGATTTCCTGCGCAATTCATTTATAAAATCTTCACCTTTATATTGGTACAGCCATTCCACAAACTCGACGGGAGTCTTATGGGCTGAAAAGTCGGAAGACAGCGTGTGGCAACCTGAACACAGGCAAATGCCATTGTCTACATCCCACCGGGTTACATACTTGGATCGGCTAAAAATATGATGGGCATTGAGGTATTGTGTTTTTCCGCAGTGTTCACACCGTCCGGCAGCATTCCGAATAATCTCGGCCCAAAGGGAATCTAATTTTTTTAGAGATATTTTTTTAGCCATTTTCATCCCTAATATATCATTGCCATAATTCCGTGTCTTCTTTAACACAATGTGGGCTAATAAACAGACGCTCTTTGTATTTGTTGACAT
>Ga0129302_1003224_pt1 | contig 11339 bp, 8 predicted proteins | sample BlaSprsedimmetaG_FD_94476 | JGI IMG/M metagenome (GOLD analysis project Ga0129302, IMG submission 94476) | Hot spring sediment bacterial and archeal communities from California, USA to study Microbial Dark Matter (Phase II) - Blank Spring... | ecosystem: Environmental > Aquatic > Thermal springs... | reverse complement strand
TACGCCCAGCAAAGGTCCGACGACACAGCCGACCCCCCGGGCAGTTATCATGACTCCACAATTCGCTCCAAGGTTCTTGACACCATAGAAATCTGCCGTCACCACGGGGAAGATCGCCAGCATTCCATCGAAAGTCCGACAACAATCTTGCCTATCAAATCGCCAGAGGGTTATGAGTGAACTGAACAAGAAGTATATAACGGCCTGAATAGCGAACATCGTGAATAGTGTGGCAGTTCATCCAATGAAATCCGATATCGTTCGCCACGTTATGCGACCAACGAAATAAAGAATTGCATATACGACCAAAAGCGGAAAACCGTTGTTTATAGATGTCTGCTCCAGTCGGATCTTGGACATCTGGCCAATAATAGGCGATCCAGCTAATGTGTCAAAGAAGGACATGGACCGCAACAAATAGAGCTGACGCGTTCTTGTCACCTCTGCCAGAATATAGTCCTTTGCTGCAAGTCTGTGAAATCTTATCGGTTTCTTCTCAAGTTTCACCTTCTCGACGCCATCGGAAGAATTGGAGATGAAGACTAAGAGAGTGAATACAATTAGGAAGAGGAAACCCAGGGTTGTCAGAGCTACTGGAAGGCCAAACAGTTCTTAGAGATTAGACGTGAGTGGCGCGATATATACTGGAGCCAACCCGAAACCGCTTGCTACGATCCCTGAGATTCGTCCTCTGTGATCCGAATGGAACCACTTCACACCTGCCGGCGTCGGTAATGAATAACCTTTACCCATTGCCAATCCAAATACAAGTCCAAAGAAAAAGGTCAAACCGCCGCAGTAAGATTCAACCCCGAAAATACGAAACCTATGCCGGCAAGAATCGAGGAGAAAAGAGAACGGACATCGGACCAAATCTATCCTGCAGTTTTCCTCCCGGAATCATGGTAATAGCAAAGAACGCAGAAGCAAACATGCAAGGTTTTTGAGTCTGAGTTGCTGTCCGGCTCAAGTCGTCTATCAGGGCAAAATGAATTATTCCTAAGGAAAAGCGGACACAGAGATCTGATTGGCTCCTAACCACTGAAGACGGCGCGCCAACCTTTTTCGAATTATCGACAGACCTGTCCTCCTTAAATTGACGTTAATTGCCGGGCAAATCTGTTCAGTCGGTTCGTAGTACCGTACTGATATTTTAAATCATTAGTTAAGCATTAAGACCTCATTAAGGCCTCTATAATATGCAAGATAAGCCATGCTCACTTCTTGGCCCTGAAAAGCTTAGCGAAGGAGCCTGCAATTGCCTGTTGAAAATGTAGCAACTGCCACCCCCCATCAGCTTTCATAAGAAGAGCCGAGCCAAAAACCTCCACTCTTCTGAGAGCGGCTTTCCTTGCAAAACTAATACCCCTTTTCCAGGAAATAGAACAGAGTGAAGGTTTTTCAACGGTAACTTCCCAAGATACAGGCTCGAAAAGAACTCCAAATGAATCGAATTCCTTTTTCAGAAGATCAAGAAATTCGTCGATGCCAACGCTGACAAGTCCTTCAGGATTTATATAGGTGATTTCCTTACTGCAAAGTGCTCTTAACGAGTCAAAATCCTGACTTCTATAGCCTTCGAAGAAAGCCTTTAGAACATCTTTAGCCGACATCTTGCTAAGCTTCATTGACACACACCTCACTCCTCATCGCTAGTAAGATTTTATCATCAACCTGCCGATCATCTGTGTACAAGATGCTGCTGTATATGAAAGACAAAAGAATATAATCTTCCCGAAGAAGGGAGGTGGATCATGAGGAAAGTTCTCGCTTCAATTATTGCGGTTCTCCTTTTCTTTTCGGTACTTCCGGGGCTCACGTTGAGGATGGGGATTGAAGGCCCCTCTATACTCGGCCTGTCCTTTGAGATGGATTCTGGTCTTTGCTTTGGATTTGGAGCGATACCGCCGATCACGATATTCGGACCGGCAGGCCCCTGGTCTTTTTCTTTCACAGGAGGATACAGTTATTCATTGATAATCCTCCATAAGGACAGAATGGAAGTCTCAGCGCTTATGAGAGGTTGCCTGGGAGCGATCATTTCCGAATCGTTTAGTCTCGCAGCAGTTCTGGGTGTGCTTTTGGAAACGAAATGGAACATATCACCTGGACTTAAGGCCGGAGTTCAGCTAGGGTTGAATTTGAACATGGTTCAGAGAATCACATCTCCAGAAACCAACTTCGTCCCGATGGGTCAAGTGGGTCTCGTAATCGATTTCTAGATGAACCTATAGTCTCTTGAATCGTAACGTCTTTAACTTTCCAATTTCCCTGAATCCAAGACGATTATAGATTCTTCCTGCAGCAGGATTATCGTAGAGCAGACACGGAGTCCTTCCCTCCGCCATCAGATCTCCACACAGTTTCGAAACGACTTCGGAGCCATACCCCTGTCCTCTACAATCCTTTCTTGTTGCAACACCAATTATCATTGCCATATCGGAACTCTCTGAAGTACTGGCGGCCGTAGCCACGATTTCGCTCCTATCTTCAATTATATATCTTCGGGTGCTTCCGTCTCTCAGTGTGGCCATGAAAGACTCCTCTTCGGTCGCGTGAAACTCCTCTATCGAACTAACAAAAGCAAGGAGTTTCAAGGCGTCTTTCATCGTTGCCCTTCTTACCTTATGTGTTGGATCTATGAGACTGGGTTCTTTCAGAACTGCAAAATGTAGCATATCCTCTTCCTTGATCAAGCCACCCAAATGTGGGGAAATTGCATCTATCCCACCAACTGTCCCACTCAACATCATTGCCTCTTCGTACCCCCTTATGATTTCGGCTGCTTCCTTGAAATTCATTCTACAAGTATCTGCAAGAACGAAGAATTTGTAGTAACGAAGCAGTATCCCGTCAGGGCACTCGAAATTCCCTTCAAGAAAGATTTCCAAGTGCTCTGAGTCTGGACTTGTATTCTCGATATCTCCAATAATGAACATGTTGAACTCCTTGTTTTTGTACAGAAAAGGAAGGAGTCTCTTCCATTCACTTCCCTGGATCTTCTTCAAATAATCACCACCAGTATTCAGGCCTATAGAGAAGAATATACCAGAAAAATAGCCGAGAGCTTAGTCCATAGAAAAACTCGTGATAAATGTCACGGACTTGAACGCTCCAATGCTATAGACTCTGATTGAAGGGAGAGATAACTATGTCAAACAAAAAAGCCGCAACTCTCCGAGTAATAGTGGAGATAATTTTTCTTACACTCTTCTTTTTCTTGTTGAGTAACAAGGATTTGCAAAGATGGTTCCTGATATTCGGAATCGGTCTCCTAGGAGCTCTTTTTCTGGGAAGAGTCTATTGTGGATGGGTATGTCCTATGGAGACATTATTCAGACCTATCAACTGGTTGTACTCGAGACTGAGGATCAAGAGACTGAAGACACCAGCAGTATTCAAGAAAAACATATTTAGGTGGGCCATACTGGTGCTCTTCGTCATTCTTATGGTAGCATTTAAGGCCTTTAAGATAAGGATAAACCTGCTTCTGTACATCACCGCTTTCTCAGTCTTGGTTACTCTGGTATTCGAAGAGGAGTTCTGGCACAGATATATATGTCCCTTCGGAACACTTCTATCAATGTTCTCAAAAAGTCCGCTCTTCGGGATGAGAGTAGAAAAAACATCATGTGTTTCCTGTGGAATCTGTCAAAGGGTTTGCCCTGTAAGTGCAATTGAAACTGAAGAGGATGGAATGAAGATTGACTCCTCAGAATGCCTTGTATGTCTGAAATGCAAGGAGAGTTGCCCTAAACTCTCGATAAATTACTCTCGATTTGAATGATCAGTATTCTAACTTAGGAAAGGACAAAACTAAGAGCCATTGCCGTCCCATTGACTCTGGGGACGGCTTTCTATTGTTCTAATATCGGATTGCTCATGCGATTTTTAATGCTAGAATCATTCTATCTATTACAGAGCAGAGAGGTATTACAGTGGCGATTGAAGAAGGCAGCGACGACCTGGCTAGATCAGTTTTTGCTCTTCAGGAGCGGATGAAGGAACTGGATTGCATCTACAAAATATACAGTGCACTTCATGAGTCTTCGACTGTCGACGAAGCGGTTGAACCTGTAATGGAACAGCTTCCACAGGGATTTACATTTCCCGAACAGATAGCAGTAAGAATAGAGATCGAGGGAAACGAGTATATATACAATGAACAATGGTCTGATGAAAGAATGATCTCGGCGGGAATCGATGTGAACGGAAGAGAAATCGGCACAATAAGCGTCTCCCTAACAGAAGAGATTGACATAAGGAGAGATCCCTTTCTTAAAGAAGAGAAGAAGCTTCTTTCGGAAGTCGCTGCCGGGCTCTCCTATACTCTTGAGAGAGTAATCGTTCAGCAGGAACTGAGAGAAAGCCTTTCGAAACTCACTAATGCAGTAGAGGCTTCCGGCGAAGGCATATGGGACTGGGATATTAAGTCGGGCAAGGTTCTCTTTTCCAGGAGATGGAAGGAAATGCTTGGCTATTCTGACGAAGAGATCTCCAGCAGCGTAGAGGAATGGAAGAAGAGAGTTCATCCGGAAGATCTCGCTGAACTAGAGTCTCTTCTAGAGAAATGTCTTACAGGCAAGACGCCCAACTATCAGCTGGAGTACAGGCTTATTGGGAAGGACGGCTCGTCTGTCTGGGTTCTTGAAAGGGGAAAGGTTGTATCGAGGAACAAGACCGGGGAACCCTTGCGAATGGTCGGGATTCATACGGATCAAACACAGCACAGAGCGGCCGAAATCAGACTTCAAAGGCTTAACAAGCTGCTAACACTGATGTTCAGGGCAAATGAATTCTTGGTTCATGCAAAGGAAGAAGCCTCTCTTCTTAATGGACTTTGTGATATTGTCGCCAAGATCGGGGATTTTCCGCTTGCCTGGGTAGCCTTTAAGAGGCCTGGAGGAAAGACTCTTGATCCTGTTGCCGTCAGCGGAAAGGCAAAGGACTATCCATTTGAAGTTGCAATTACCTGGGACGAAAGCGAACTGAGCAGAAGTGCCATAGGAAAAGCCATTAAGACGGGAATGACCATTATTACCAGGAGTATTGATCGTTCCCCCGATTATCTGCCTTGGAAAGACACTGTTTTGAAGTACGGACTCAAAGCCTCGATTGCAATCCCTCTTTTGGTCGATAAAAAGGTAATAGGCAGCCTGGTGATTTACTCGGAGTATGAAGACGCTTTTGATAGTGAGGAGGTTCGACTACTGGAGGAGCTTGCTGAAGACATCTCATTCGGCATTTCATCAATGAGAATTGAAGCTCAGCTAGAGCACCAGAGCGGAGTTCTATCATCTGTTAGAAGAGTTAATCGTCTGATCGTTACCGAAAATGATATCGATGATCTCATAAAGAAGAGTGCCGAGTTGATGACCGGCTCAAGAGGCTTTGAGAGATGTATGATTGTGTTGACCAAGAATGGGGACCTTTCAAGCTGGGCAGCCTCGGGCTTCAGCAGATCTCAACTGCTGGAAATAGAATCCAGTTTAGAATCAGGTAATATTCCTCCAATGATGAGAGAGGCAATGGAAAGGGAAGGGGTTATTTCGATCGGAGGAAAGGAATACCGCGAGAAGTGCTTGACAGTTAACGACTCCGGTGATCTTGCGGTGTTTGCAAAAGGCTTAAGAGTTGCTGACAACTGCATGGGAGCCATGGCAGTTGTCATTAAGGCAAGTTTCTATCTTTCAAAGGAGGAAAGAGACCTCTTCTCCGAAATAGTCGACGACATCTCTTATGCAATCTATAAGCTCAAGCTTGAGAAGAACGAGAAACTTCTCCAGAAAAGATTCTCTCTGTTCATGGATAGACTTCCCGGAGCAGTATTCATTTCGGACAGCGATTTGAGAATGACATACTTCAACGATTTTGCAAGCAAGATGTTCGGATTCAAGGACGACTGGATTGGAAGAGATCCAAAGGAAAACTACCCGGGAAAGCTAGGCAGAGATATCCTTGACGACGACTTGCGAACTCAAAGCGGAGAACAGATAGTGAGGGAAGAAAGAATTATGGCTGCCGACGGTCAGGAGAAGATCCTCTATGTGCAGAAGTTCCCCATACCTTCCGAAGGCGACAGACCGATGATCGCTGCTATCGCTCTGGACATTACAAGTCGAAGGATTGCCGAAATGGCTCTTAAGAGGCTTGGGAGTGTCATAGATCTCTCGTTCAATGAGATGTATTTGTTCGACCCGGACTCATTGCGTTTCCTTCAAGCGAATAGAGGGGCTACGGAAAACTCGGGTTACACTCTTGACGAACTGCGTAAAATGACTCCTCTGGATCTGAAACTCAAGATGGATAGAGGAGTTTTCGAGGAAGTTCTGAACAGACTCAAGAAAGACCCGATGTCCTATGAAGTCTTTGAGACCGAGCATGTCAGAAAAGACGGAACCGCCTATCCCGTGGAAGTGAGACTTCAACTACATGAAGACGAATATGAGCGTGTTTTCGTCGCGATCGTTCTAGATATTACCGAAAGAAAGAGATCAGAGGAGTCGGTTAAAAGAAGCCTTGAATCACTAATAAACACACTGTCATCTCTTGTCGAGGCGAGAGATCCATACACTTCCGGTCATCAGAAACGGGTGAGTGAGCTTTCAGTTGCTGTTGCCCGAAGACTTTATTCAGATAATGATGAATACAAGGACATTATCGAATCGATTCGAGTTGCCGGGCTGCTTCACGATATAGGAAAGAGTGCAATACCTTCCGAGATACTGACAAAACCGGTGAAGTTGAACGATCTCGAGTACGACCTCGTCAAAGAGCATTCCAGTAAGGGCTACGACATCTTAAAGGGAGTTCATTTCCCGTGGCCCATAGCGGATATTGTGGTCCAGCACCATGAAAGACTGGACGGCTCAGGATATCCAAACGGGCTGAAACCAGAGGAAATTAGAATTGAGGCTCGAATAATTGCCGTTGCCGATGTGGTTGAAGCGATGTCTTCTCACAGACCTTACAGGGCCTCTCTTGGTATGGAGGCGGCACTAGATGAAATACGGCAGAACTCCGGAAGACTCTACGATCGAAGAGTCGTCGAGGCCTGCCTTGAACTTTTCGAAGAGGGGTTTCAGTTCACAGAGTGACCCTGCCAGCCCTTCCAGTCTTAAGACAATTCTAAGCGGTTTTCAGCTAAATCTTCTTTCCAGTTGATTCAGATAAGATTTCACTCCCGAAGAAAGATTACGAAGCACCTTACAGCTTACTTCATCCAGCTGACGAGTGTCCTGCGAATTGACGAGTCTATCAAAATATTCCCTTGAAAACTCTCCTGAAGGACTTTCGGAGGAAGCACCACGCAAAAGCCCTTTCACAAACAGTTCTGTCTCAGGTAGAAGGTCGAGGGCTCTCCTTCTTATTCCCTTTGTCATATCTTCAAGCCCATCGAATATGCCTGCTTCAGTCCGCTCTATCTCCTTCAAAAAAGGTTCGTAACCTCTCCACAACCGATAGCCCAGATATCTGTCGTGAAATTTGTGATAAACGCTGATTCTCCTGAACTGGCTCCTATAAAGAAAAGGGATCTTCAGAATTTCGAGAATAGTGCCCGGGGAAGTATGATAGGGTGTTCCGTTGTCCTCAAGATAGTGAATCGCTCTGGCCGCAAATCTCAGAGCCCAGTACCTGTCACCCTTTTGTATAGCAAGTTCGCTCATTTGATCGAAGTGAAGGAATCTCTTTGTAACTTCACCAAAGCGAAGTATGATGTGATACTCTTCATGTCGCCACGTTCCGCTGCTTCCCATAAACCTTTGCAGGGGAGAGAGCTTTAGGCCTCTGTCCATTCCAAAATCAGGTTCATAAGAGTAGACGGTCATAATCTGCCAGGCGGGGGCTTTGCCCCCGACCGGCAACGAATTCTCGAAGAAATCCACCCGCAGCTCTTCGTCCGAATCGGAAAGATACTGTCGCCCCAGATAATCTCCGAAGCCTCTCTTAGAAAAGTTGTAGGGGCCTGGGTCTTCTTTCTCATAAGTATAAGGTGTTACCTCTACTCTCTCAGAGAGAAAACCCTTGCCCCTATCCAGGCAGTAAAAAGTCAAGACATCATGACCGTCCATCTCAGCTCTTGATCACCCAGGCGCTCTCTTTGGAAAAATACAGATCCGTTTCCTTTCCCACAACGGGGAACTTTCTCTCGATTGGGTTGAAGGTCACTGCATTCAGAATCTTTCCATCGGGAAGCTCAATTTCGTACTCGACATTAGACCCCAGAAAAACGTATTTCAATACCTTTCCATTGAGAACGTTTATTTTGTCTTCTTCCCTGTCCGAGAGAGACTCCGGTCTCAGGACTATCCTCACATCATCTCCGGGGGAGAGTTCTCCACCCTTTCTGCCCACAAACTTCTTTCCCAGTGAACTGGATGAAACAGTTACCGAGTCTCCGTCGATAGATTCTACCTCGCCGTCAATAAAGTTGACCCTTCCTATGAAATCTGCTACGAAACAGTTCTGAGGTCTCGCATAGATGTCGAACGGGCTCCCGATCTGCATAACCTTCCCATCACTCATTACAACAATCACGTCGGAAATACTCATCGCCTCAACCTGGTCGTGAGTAACATAGACACTGGTAATATTGACCTCCTGTTGAATTCGCCGGATCTCAAGCCTCATAGACTCTCTCAATTTCGCATCTAGATTCGAAAGCGGCTCATCAAAGAGCAGAACGCTTGGTTCCATAACCAGACTCCTTGCAAGTGCTACTCTTTGTTGCTGACCTCCCGACAACTGATCCGGTCTTCTCTTCTCAAGTCCCTTGAGGCCGACGAGATCCGTCATTTCCCTTATTTTCTTCTTCATGGTGCTTCTGTCAAGTCTCTTAAGTTTCAAACCAAAAGAGATATTCTCCTCCACAGTTAGGTGAGGGAAGAGAGCGTAACTCTGGAAGACCATCGAAATGCTCCTCCTATTGGGAGGCAGGTTTGTGACGTCCTTTCCATCCAGCAATACGCGCCCGTTTGTGGGAACTTCAAAACCCGCGATGATCCTCAAAGTCGTAGTTTTTCCACAACCCGAAGGCCCCAGAAGCGTTACCAGTTGTCCTCTTTGAATCTCCTGATCAAAATCGTCTACGGCAACCGTTTCCGTTCCGTAGCTAGTGAAGACCTTTCTTACATTTCTCAGTACTAGACTCATCAAATCACCCCTGTCCTGCCGTTCCACCACTGGATAGACTAATTTTGTTCTTAAGGAAGATCTTCAATATAACAATGAAGCTCATGATCATACCGATCAACAGCACTGAAAAGGCACACGCTTCCGATAGACGTCCGGAATCACTCTGACTCAATATTTGAACCGTTATCAAGTTCCATCTGGCTGAAACAAGAAATATGGCCGCGCTGATTGCAGTCATTGCTCTGACAAAGGCAAAGACTAAAGCGGAGAAAAAGGCCGGCATAATTAGCGGCAGCGTCACTTTCGTGAAAACCTGCCTGTTATCTGCTCCAAGAGTATATGCCGCCTCTTCGATCGCAGGATCTACCTGGTTTAGCAAAGCAACGCCCGACTGTATTCCAACCGGTATGTACCTGAAGACGAAGTTGAGAACAAGTATCGCCAGAGTTCCCGTGAGCAGCAACGGGGGTTTGTTGAATGAAAGAATATACCCTATCCCGATCACTGTACCGGGAACTGCAAAGCTCAACATTGAAGTAAATTCCATGACCCTTCTTCCAGGAAAGACTTTCCTGACGAGAAGAAAGGCGATTATCATGCCAAGAACGGCAGATATCGGTGTGGATGTAAAAGCAATAACAAGAGTGTCCTTGATTGCTTCGAGTCCGACATCGAAGACATACTTGAAGTTCTCCAGAGTAAGAGTATTGTTCATTCCCCACGCCTTCACAAAGGCTCCCCAGAAAATCGTGGCGTAAATTGTGAGTGTGAAGACTGCGATAAACATACACAGTGAAAAGAGAAGCCATTTTACCGGTTTACTTACACTCTTAAGGACAGAAGTTGTCGGTTTTCCGGTCACCGTAACATACTTCTTCTTTCCAACCCAGTATTTCTGAATAATAAATGCAACTATGGAAGGAAACAGCAACCAGACTGCAAGGGCTGCTCCTCCTTTAGTATCGAACATCCCCGTTATTTGAAGATAAGCCTGGACGGAGAGCACGGGAAATTTGCTGCCCGCAAGAATCAAGGGATTTCCGAAGTCGGCGAGCGACTCTATGAATAGAACAAGCATCGTGCTTGCAATACCTGGAACCGACATTGGAAGAATTACTTTCCTGAAGGCCTGCCATCGATTTGCTCCGAGATTGAAGGCTGCATCCTCAAGTGTCGGACTTATGGTTCCTATAACTCCGTCCAGTGTGATGAAGGCAACCGGAAAAAAGCAGACCACCTGGGCCATCATGAGACCCCATAAACCGTACACCGGAAAATTCCTGATCCCGAATATCCCGGCGGTAATGATCCCGTTGAATCCGAAAAGCATTATGATAGAAAGCGCACCAATAAACGGTGGAAAGACTATCGGCAGAACGGCGACAGTTCTGAAGAAACCCTTCAGCGGAATATCCGTTCTGTTAAGTGTGTAAGCAAACAGATACCCGACGAGCATTCCGAATATTGCCGTAAGGCCGGCCACCAGAAGACTGTTGAAGAAGCCCTGCCTCATGTATCGATTCGAGAAGGCGTGGCTGTACGCGCTCAGGTCAAATCCGCCCTCCTTGTCGGTCATACTGACCGCGAAAACCCTGAATAGGGGATAGACAATGAATATTGCCAGGGCAGCGAATATCAGGACTATTATCAAAAGCAGAACTGGATCCCTAAGAAGATTCAGAAACCTATTTTTTGCTTCTTCTCCCCTTATAGCCACAGGACGACCTCCTATTAAAGCCCATCATTACCCATATTTCACCGGAGCTCAATAATCTTGTCTCTTAGTTCCAGAATCAGTTGGAATTTTCGCGTCTCTTCAGTCTCGCCATCCCACTTATTCTCTCGCTTTTCAACCAAGAGAAGAACCTGGGCGCGCAGCGTCAAAACTAATAGACGCTTTTCTCTCTCGCGAGACCCTACACCCCATAACCCTAGACCCAGTTGTTCCAGGCTCTTGATCTTGAATCCTTATCGAGCGGGGGGACCGCTTACGATGGGGGATGTGCTCTTTGAACACCTTTTAGAATAGGATTGCCTGTTCGAGAATTGAACTATCCATTCACTCTTCACGTTATTTGGTCTTGTGATTTATATGTATTCTCCTCCCAGAAACCAAGAACGAACATCGAACAACTGTTTTTACAGGACTACTTCAGAGCATCAGCTTTTCTCGCATACAAAGACCAGTGCAAACCCTCCGCTAC
>Ga0129302_1003221_pt1 | contig 11350 bp, 5 predicted proteins | sample BlaSprsedimmetaG_FD_94476 | JGI IMG/M metagenome (GOLD analysis project Ga0129302, IMG submission 94476) | Hot spring sediment bacterial and archeal communities from California, USA to study Microbial Dark Matter (Phase II) - Blank Spring... | ecosystem: Environmental > Aquatic > Thermal springs... | reverse complement strand
GCCCAAACAAAGAATATGTTATTAACGAGAAAGGAAAGGAATTATTGAAGGAGTTAGAGAATAAATAGGAAAAAGGATGGTTATTTTGATTTTTATGAAAAAGTAGAATCTTTAAATAGCGATTTAAGCATTTTGAATGGAATCTTTGAATGTGTTGAATAGGGTCTTCACAATTTCACAAAATACTCTAAATGGCAGATAATCCTTTATTCATAAGGCTTTCCCGCTTGCTATTTTTCCAATTAATATATATAGAATTAGAGGATTACCAGTTTTTATAGTGAAAAATGGTAATCCTCTAAAACGTAGAAAATATAAGGGTTTCTGCGTTTTTTTATTATATGGGATGGTGATAGTGGCTCTAAAATATGGAGAAAATAAGGAAAAAAATAGCCAAAAAACCCTTTTTCAGCAGTCTGAAAGCCTTGCAAAATAAGGGCTTTAGCGAAATATTGTCGTAGAGGCGTTTTTTAAGACTGGTTAAGGTGATTGGTCATATTTTTTAAAATAGGCGCTTAAAATGGCTTATTTTAGGTGTGGGCTGAAAGCCTTATTTTATAAGGGTGTCAGTGAGGTGGAACGTAGGGGTCGGATTCATCCGACCCGTCCCATCCTTCTGTCATTGCGAGCTTTCGAAGAAAGCGCGGCAATCCCGTACTCATGGGGGACATTCTTCTTTTGTATTCCCGCACTTATGGCATTAAAAGGGGGACTGACTTCTTTTATTTCCCCGCATTTATACTAGGCGAAAAGTAAAGCCTGTCCCCCTATTATTAATCCCAAATTATTTTCTTCAAAAAAGCAGGGCTTTTAACAACCGATGCAGTATAAAAATAACAGTCTATTTTATACAAAATTACAATTTTTCTTGAAAAAATTAGAAAAAATCAAACTTTTTTCAATTTTTTCAAATTATTTTCCTAATTTTTGCCATACAGTAGTCACAGCACTGTGATATAATTATATAAAATATCTAATTTTAACTAAAAAAGCAGTTATCGGAACTAATGTGATTCAAAATACTTCTTTGCAGAATACTACTAAAATAATTGAGCGCTTGAATTTTACTAAAAACGATTTGATTGAGGGAGAATATGCCAAAAATAAAAGATTTACCAAAACATAAAAGGCCCAGAGAAAAACTGTCTGAAAGGGGAGCAGAAAATTTAAGTGATGCTGAACTTTTGGCAATCCTTATTCGTACTGGTCGGGCCGGTAAAAGTGCTTTGGATATTGCCAGGGAAACCTTGAAAAAATTTCCTTTATCAAAACTTCTGGCAGTTTCAATTAATGATCTTACCGGTATTAAAGGATTCGAAGATACTAAAGCTATCACTGTCAAAGCAGCTTTGGAGCTTGGCAGCCGTGCGGTTGGCTCATTTAATGATTCACTCCCCATCCTTGGCTGTGTGAGAGACACCGTTGCCCAGCTTACTGACTTGAGAGGCAAGCAAAAGGAATATTTTATGGTGCTATATCTCAATGCCCGCAAGCAGCTCATTCATAAAGAAACTATTTCTATCGGCACATTAACACAAACGCTGGTGCATCCGCGCGAAGTTTTTGAACCGGCTATACGCCTTCTTGCCTCCTCAATTGTACTGGCGCACAATCATCCATCAAAAAACAGGGAAGTGTCTGATGAGGATATCAAGTTAACTGAAAAATTGATTCAAGCGGGCACGATTCTTGATATCGAAGTACTTGACCATATCATCATCACCGATGATGGTTATATCAGTTTTAAGGAGGAAGGATTACTTTTTAAGTAAAATAAAAACTATGTCACAACTAAAAAACATTGAAGCAATCGAAAAAAGACTCTGGGGTGCTGCGGATACGCTTCGGGCAAATTCCAATTATGCCAGCAATGAATATTTTATGCCGGTGATGGGTTTGGTATTTTTGCGTCATGCGTACAGTCGTTATTTGGCGGTAAAAGATGAAATCATTGCCAGCCTGCCGACACGCGGGGGCAAAACCCCGGAGTTGACCAAAAAGGATTTCAGCAAAAAATCCGCAATTTTCCTACAACCCAAAACTCAATTTGATTATCTGGTAGCTCTCAAAGACAGCGATGATCGCGCCAAGGCCATTATCGATGCGATGGAATCGATTGAAGGAGATTATGAAACCCTGCGCGGCGTGTTGCCCAAGAAAGAATATCGTGAACTTGATAATGAAATATTAGGTCAACTACTTCGGGCGTTAAATCCTGAAGAACTTAAAAAAGTATCGGGTGATGTATTCGGCAGAATTTATGAATATTTCCTTACTCAGTTTGCCGATCAAAAAGCCCATGATGGCGGGGAGTTTTTTACGCCTATTTCGCTGGTGTCACTTATCGCCAATGTATTAGAACCCAAAAAAGGCACAGTGTTTGACCCAGCATGCGGGAGCGGCGGGATGTTTGTCCAGAGTGCTCGTTTTGTGGAGAATCTGCACGAAAACCCAAACGATAAATTGAGTTTTTACGGGCTTGAAAAAAACGGCACGACGATCAATCTGGCAAAAATGAATCTGGCAGTGCATGGCTTGGTAGGGGATATCAAAAAAGCAATAAGTTACTACGAAGACCCGCACGATTTATATAAAAAGGCCGACTTTGTGATGGCAAATCCGCCGTTTAATGTGGACGAAATTGACGCAGATAAAATAAAAAACGATCCCCGGTTGCCGTTTGGCCTGCCCGGAGTGAACAAGAAAGGCAAGGTCAGTAATGGCAACTATATCTGGATCAGTTATTTTTATAGTTATTTAACCAATACAGGGCGAGCCGGTTTTGTGATGTCTTCGCAAGCTTCAAGCGCAGGCAAGGGCGAAGCCAAAGTACGGGAAAAACTTATTGAGACCGACCACGTAGATGTTATGATTTCCATTCGTTCCAACTTTTTCTATACCCGAACCGTTCCGTGCGAACTGTGGTTTTTCAATAAAGCGAAACCGGAAGAACTTAAAGACAAAGTCCTGATGATTGACGCGCGCAATATCTTCCGCAAAGTAACGCGCAAAATCTATGATTTCAGTCCGGAGCAGTTGCAAAATATCCTCTCTATTATCTGGCTTTATCGGGGTGAAACCAAGCGTTTTCATGATTTGGTGATGAATTATATTTCCGACACGCTCAATGAAGCCGTGCAAAGCATCGCTCCGGCGCAAGACTATGAAACCGTTTTTGCCAAACTCAATAATGAGCTTCAGCCGTTTCTGGCTGCACTTCCCAAAGACGGAAAACAGGCAGAAACAGTTAAAGAGTTAGCCGACTGTCTGCAAGTGTACAAAGATAATTGCCAAACATTTACCAAACTGGCGCAAGAAAAAAGCGCATGGTTGAGAAAGCAAAATAAAGACAATATTAAACTTACCGAAGCGCTGAAGGAGATAGCACCGCTGGCAGAGGAAAATAATAAGCTCATCAAGGAAGCCGAGTTGATGTATCGACTTGCAAACCGCTTGATTGATGTGTGCCTCAATACTTACAATTCCAAAGAGAGCGACAAGTGGAATATAAGAGAGGTTACCAATTTGAAAAAACAAACCGAAGAGGCGCGCGACACTGCTGTTAATCAACTAAAATTAGCCCGCTATTTCCACCATCAAGCGGAGTGGCTTGTCGAACGTTTCCCGGAAGAAAAATTCCGCGATGTGGAAGGATTGGTGAAGCTGGTGGACAGAGCCGAACTCAAAGAAAACGACTGGAGCCTGACGCCGGGCAGGTATGTGGGCGTAGCGCCTGAGGAAGAAGATCCGGACTTCGATTTTGGTGAAACCATGCACACCATTCATGCTGAATTGGAGAACTTGAACCAACAATCCTCTGATTTGGCGAAAAAAATTAATGAGAATTTTAGGAAGTTGGGAATATGAAAATAAACCAAAAAGTAAAATTAGGTGATATTTGTACAATCAGAACAGGTAAGCTTGATTCTAATGCTGCAATTGAAGGTGGTAAATACCCTTTTTTTACATGTGCTCAAGAAACGTTCAGTATAGACAAATTTGTATTCGATACAGAAGCGGTATTACTTGGAGGAAACAACGCAAATGGAATATTTCCACTTAAGTATTATCAAGGGAAATTTAACGCTTATCAAAGAACTTACGTTATTGAGTCAAAAGACGGGAATAAAGCATTAAACAAATTTATTTATTTCTCGCTTCGACCTTTTTTAGACTATTTCAAAAGTGCATCTATAGGAGCTGCAACACAGTATTTAACAAAACCAGTTTTAGACAATCTAAAAATTAATTTACCAGATATTGACACTCAAAGAAGCATAATTGACATTGTATATGCTTACGACGACCTCATCGACACCAACCGTCGGCGGATACAGCTTTTGGAAGAAGCGGCGCGGCTCTTATTCCGAGAGTGGTTTGTGTATTTCCGTTTTCCGGGGCATGAGAAAGTGAAAATAGTTGATCGTGATGGAAGGAAAATGCCTTCAGATTGGGATTATTTACCGTTTACAAAGATAAAGATATTTAAGAAAGCTCCACTTGGTGTGCCAGTATTTACTGATATCCGTCAATATTATCAAACTTCAGAAATAGATAGCACGACTATTACCGGGGATGGAAAAGAAGTTGATTATGAGAACAGACCGAGCCGGGCAGATATAGCACCAAGAATTAATACAGTATACTTCGCAAAAATGAAGGACACAGATAAAGTCTTGTATTTTAACAAGGGAAATTCTTTTTTGCTTGAAAAAATATTGTTATCAACCGGAATGGTTGGATTTACTACAGATGAAAAATATTTAGGCTTCTTATTTGGCCTTTTGAAATCTTACGAATTTGTTCAATATAAAAATAATTTTGCAACAGGAGCCACACAGGTGTCTCTTAATAATGCCAGTTTGAAAAAAATCAAAGTGTTATTTCCTAAATTGAATTTAGTAGAGTTGTATTCTGAGATTGTTAATCCTTTACTTGAAAAATGCTCTCTATTAAGAAACCAAAACCAAAAACTTGTCCAAGCTCGGGATTTATTATTACCGCGGTTGATGAGCGGTGAGATTAAGGTGTAAACTTATGAAAAAACTACCTGATAACCAAATCGCTTTTTATAAATCACCGGACGGCTCGGTGAATATTGAGGTATTGTATGCCGAAAAAATATTTGGCTTACTCAAAAGAAAATGGCAGAACTTTTTGATACAACGCCTCAAAATATAACCCAGCATCTCAAAAACATCTATGCAGAGGGCGAAGCTGACCAAACGGCAACTTGTAAGGATTTCTTACAAGTTCAAAAAGAAGGGGAAAGAGAAGTCAAAAGAAACATATCTGCGGGCAAGAGTGGCCATGAGTGTGCGTAGGATCTTACTTTAAAAAGTATTAAAAATATCGGGTAATACAGGATAAAAACTATATTTCTGACTTTGACCGGGAAGTCAAAAAATTACTTAATTCAAAGAAGGAAAAATTATGATCTATTTAAACGAGGATACTTTGGTTCAACAAACAACCGCTGATTACTTAAAAAATAATCTTGACTGGGATTCGGTATATGCCTACAATCAGGAGACATTTGGACCAGATAGTCTTTTGGGTAGAAATTCAGAACGTGAGGTGGTGCTTACACGTTATCTTAGGCAGGCGCTTAAAGAATTCAATCCGGGACTTCCTGAAACCGCCTACGATGAAGCCGTGCGTCAAGTGGTGGATTATTCTCAGAGCCAGTCAATGCTCTCTTCCAACTTTGATAAATACAAACTGTTTAAAGACGGTGTGCTGGTTTCTTTTCAAGGTGAACATGGGGAGATAAAAAGAGAACGGCTCAAGATATTTGATTTTAATGAAGCGACCAACAATCACTTCTTGGCAGTACGCGAATTATGGGTGCAGGGTGATTTATACCGCCGGCGGATTGATATTGTGGGGTTTGTCAACGGCATCCCGCTTCTATTTGTCGAATGCAAAAATATTCATAAAGACCTCAAACAGGCCTACCAAAGAAATTTTGCTGATTACAAAGATACTATCCCGCACTTCTTTCATTATAATGCGATAATCATGCTGGCCAATGGCGAAAAAGCAAAAATCGGCACCATTACTGCTGGTTTTGAGCATTTTCATGAATGGAAGCGCTTGTCAGAATCCGATCATGGTGCGGTGGATATGGAAACTCTTCTGAAGGGTGTTTGCGACCAGAAAAATTTCATGGATATCTTTGAAAACTTCATTGTCTATGATGATTCCAGCGGCAGACAAATAAAAGTACTGGCGAAAAATCACCAGTATCTGGGTGTTAATCAGGTCATTAAAGCCCTGAATAATCCCTATAGAGTCAAAGGAAAACTCGGTGTTTTCTGGCATACACAAGGTGCCGGGAAAAGTTATTCCATGGTGTTTTTCACTACCAAGGTACATCGTAAAATCGGCGGTAATTATACTTTCTTGATCTGTACTGATCGAGATGACCTGGATACTCAAATATATAAAACCTTTGCCGGATGCGGCGTGGCGGATAACGACAAAACACCCTGCCGACCCAGCAGCGGCAGACATTTGGCAGAACTTATGAGTCAACAAAAGGCCTATGTTTTTACCACCATTCAAAAATTTAATCAAGAAGTTGACCCGGATGAAGGCTACACCAGGCGAGATGACATTATTGTGATCACCGACGAAGCGCACCGTACTCAATACGGCACTCTTGCCTTGAATATGCGTAATGCCTTGCCAAAAGCCAACTTTATCGGCTTTACCGGAACACCGTTATTTAAGGATGATCAGATTACCATGCAGGTATTTGGCCAGTATGTTTCCACTTATGATTTTCAACGATCGGTAGAGGATAAATCGACCGTACCGCTCTATTACGATTCGCGGGGTGATACCCTGGGTGTAGCCACCAATGATATTAATGAGCGGATTGCCGAAAAACTGGAAGAAATTGAAATTAATGATATCGATGTTAGCCAGCGGTTGGAAAGAGAGCTGAAGCGCGAGTATCACATCATCACCGCAGAAAAACGTCTCAATCAAATTGCCCAGGATTTTGTCCAGCACTACACTACTTCTTGGGAGGCCGGCAAGGCGATGTTGGTGTGCATTGATAAACTAACCTGTGTGCGGATGTATGAATTGATCGGACAATACTGGGAACAAAAAGTAGAGGAAATTAGAGAATCCGGGAACGGGGTCGCGGGAGAAGAAAGGGAGTATCTTTCTAATCAACTCATCTGGATGAAAGAAACCAAGATGGCAGTCATCGTAAGCGAAGAGCAAGGCGAGGTAGAGAAATTTAGGAAATGGGATTTCGATATCACACCTCATCGGCGGCTTATCAAGAATGGTTTCGAACTCTCCGATGGAACGCGAATCGATGTGGATTCTGCTTTTAAAAAAGAAGAACACCCCTTTAGAATTGCCATAGTTTGCGCAATGTGGTTGACCGGGTTTGATGTGCCGAGTTTGGCAAACCTCTATTTGGATAAACCGCTCAAAGCTCATACACTAATGCAGGCCATAGCCCGCGCCAACCGGGTAAACGGTGATAAAAACAATGGTCTTATTATTGATTATTGTGGTATTCTCAAGAATTTACGCAAAGCACTTGCTACCTTTACCGGTGCGAGCGATACGGGCAGGACTGGCGGATTGGGACCGGATGAGGTGGATCCAACCAAAGCCAAGGAAGAATTACTTGAAAACTTAAAGCAAGCGATTGACTTGGTAGGTGATTTCTTGAGTGAGAGAAAAACGACACTTGATGCAATTATAAACGCAAGCGGGTTTGAAAGAAATAAGGCGATTGTCATGGCGGTTTCGGTGGTTAAAAACGCGGTGAATAAAAATGATGAAACCAGAAAGAAGTTTGAGGTCATGTGTCGCGAAGTATTTATTAAATTTAAAGCGTGTCTGACAATTCCCGGCGTAAATGCTTATCGCAGCCAATACAGCGCGATAAATATTATCTATAAAAGCCTTCAAGAAGACCGAAAGAAAGCAGATATTAGCGATATTATTAAGCAGCTGCATGAAGTTATAGATGAATCGATTGCCGTTGCGCCTGATAAAGCCAAGGAACCCAACAAGCAGTATGATATAAGTAAAATTGACTTTGATAGATTGCGGGCAGAATTTGAATATACTAAGATTAAAAATACTGTCGTGCAAAGTCTTAAAAGCGTGATTGAGAAAAAATTGGAACAACTTATCCAAAGAAATCCGCTCCGAATAGATTTTCAAGAGCACTATGAAAAGATAATTAAGGAGTACAATAAAGAAAAAGACCGCCAAAATATTGAAGCCACCTTTGAGGCACTATTGAAATTTGTGCAAGAATTGGATGAAGAAGAAAATCGGGCTATACGAGAGGGGCTGGATGAAGAGACCCTGGCTATTTATGATCTTTTGATAAAATCAGATTTAAAACCCAAAGAACTTCAAAAGATAAAGAAGGTATCTAAAGAACTGCTAAAAATACTGAAAGAAAAACTGAAAGATATATATAGGTGGCAAGATAGAGAGCCCACAAGAGACGGTGTAAAAGTTCTAATTCAAAATTTCTTGTGGGATGAAAAAACCGGATTACCTGTAGAGTATTACACCCAAAATGATGTATATAAAAAAGCCGAAGCTGTTTTTTATCATGTTTTTCGTGCATACCCCGCGGTGCCATCGCCGTACTATGCCACAGCAGCAAGTTAGGGAGTGGCACAGGGGATACATCACATTTTCTTTGCTAATTAATATTTAACTTTTTAAATTAGATAAATAGGGGAAGTCCCCTATTTGATTTGTTAATAAAAAAATTTAAATTTTTATGCATGATGCAAAAAAAATAAAGAATAGAAAGTAGGAAACTATTATGAAACTCGATACCAAAATTATTGACTTTCTTATCGACATAATGGAATTTTGTGAAAGAGATCCTTATTTATCTAAAGAATTAATTAAAGAAAGAGAAAGATTTTTTACTACCACTCCTGAGTTGTATTATAAAACATTTGAAGAAATAAATTCCGTCGAGAAGAGGTTTGCCGATTATTATATTTTTACTTGTGTTTCTCAATATTATGAAACGAGTCCCTTAGAAGTTTTTTTATCCAAGAATTTATTTAAATATAATAAAAAAGACCAAAATATCCTCCTGGGATTTAGAAATGATATCTTTGATATCTTTAACATTGTCAAAGTTGTGGTGGGTTCTTATTTTATAGCTAAGAATTTTACTTCTAATCAAGAATATAAAGTGTGGGAAAGTAATGCTACCTATCAAATTAAAGAAGGAGATCATGTTGTAGGACGCATTTTGCCTTATGAAACAGATTATGCTTTATGCAATTTTAATATATTATGCCCAAAAGATTTTACCTATTCATTAAAAAGATTACAGAGAAATGACCCTTTTAAGATTATTCATTCAATTACTCCTTTAATGATAGAGAAAGAAATTTACCAGGCATGTCAAAATTTTAATGTAGAGGAAAACAGTCTGGAATTTGTAGAAAAAAAGCTAAAACATTTTTTAAAAAAATATTTAGGAAAAAAAGCGCCTTCTATCAAAAATCTTAGAAAGAAGATAAATAGAATTACCGATCCTTTTCCTCTAATGAGAGAATTGTCGGGAAAATTTAATTTTTCCTCTGATGATGAATTAATAGAATTTCAGAAAATATTTATGGATTTCTGGAATCTTTCTTCCCGTGATGAATTTCAGGGAGAATCTCCCCAGGAAGTTAATGAACAGAGTATGGGACCCCAGGAAAGAGAATTGATTCTGGATTTAATACGCCAGATTCAATCGAGCATTAATCCGGATAATTTCTCCAATCAAGAAGAATTAGACAAAGCGATTAAGAAATGTCAGGATGAATGGCTTCAGCAACCCCAGGAAGAGCTTGACCATAAAACCCCCTGGGAAGTAATTTCAGATGAAAGAAAAAGATTGGGAAGCCCAAGAAAAGGTTTCCCTATTTCAATGACCATGACACCTTTAAGTTGTGGAATGAAGGAAGAATATATTGATTTAACCAATTTAAGCAAAAAGGATAGTCCTCTGGCAGAAGATTTAGAAATTTTTGTAAACTATTTTATAAAAAATCGCGTAAAGGTTACTTTAAAAAACAAATGGATTCCTTTTAAGCATATAAAATTAATAGAGGAAGATTTTATAAATAAAGATAGTTTTATTTCATTGGGTGAGGAAGAAAAAAGAGGGGAAGAAGTTAGTAAGAGATATATCTATTTTATAGATATATTGTCTCGAGCAGCAAAGTTTATTTATACAGACAAAAAGGGTTGGATTAAGGTAAATGTTGATCATTTTAAAGAATTTTGTGAGAAGTCTTATGGAGAAAAGCTATTTGAGTTGTTTTTCATCTGGGTTGAAAAAGCGAATTGGACAAAGTTCCTGGCTACTAATTATTGGGATAATCAGGCTAAAGAATATCAGGAAAATTTTATTACCTTACTTTATTGTATTGATGAATATAGGATAAATAGAAAAATAGATATGGAAGAATTTGTAATTAAGCTCTATACCCCCAAGAAAAAAGAAGTAAAATTTTCTAAAAGCGTACTTAGTGATTTAGCTTCAGCAATAGAGACGATTCTAATAGAATATTTACAATGGCTGGGGGTAGTCAGAACTCAAAAGGGAGACCTATTTCCCGGGATAAAAATTAAGGTTATTAAAAAATTTTGGATTACTCCTAATGGTAAAAAATTAATCAATAAAATGATAGATTATTATATTAAAACAGGGAGGATGTAATAAAGATAAAAAACCAATAGAGTATTTTCAGGAATGCCCTTTTTCTACAGCAAAGAAGAAAAGGAGAGGAACGGAAAAGTTTTATTTACTTATATATTCTATACTATGGTCAATAGCTGATTTTATCTTTTCAATCTCCATCTCTTGTACTTTTTGAGAAAAAGGTTCAAAAGAAATATTTCCCGTATAGCCAAGTTTGAGGAGCAATTCTATCTGTTTTTTGGTTTGAAGCCTATCTTGTGCAGTGACTAAAACACGATGATTATCTCTGTATTCTTTAACGGGGATATTGCATTCTACCCCGGAGATGTGGATTAGTCCGGTATAAGAGATATTATAATCGTTTTTAATTGTGTCAAAGGTATCAGGACCGATATGATGATGGAAGGTGTCATGAACAATTTTATAGACAGGACAATCTGATTCTTGAATAGCTTTCATTGCTGTAACTATCGAACTAAGAGAACATTCCTCAAATCCCAAAGGCTCTAAATAACCTTGCATTCCGCTGTCCTGAAATAAGGGACCAAAAGATTTTAAAGCTTTTACTGTTTCCTTAAAAATTTCCTCTGGATTTCTTTTATCATTAACATCATTATTAGGGCACAATACAATTGC
>Ga0129302_1003220_pt1 | contig 11351 bp, 10 predicted proteins | sample BlaSprsedimmetaG_FD_94476 | JGI IMG/M metagenome (GOLD analysis project Ga0129302, IMG submission 94476) | Hot spring sediment bacterial and archeal communities from California, USA to study Microbial Dark Matter (Phase II) - Blank Spring... | ecosystem: Environmental > Aquatic > Thermal springs... | reverse complement strand
TTTTCAGAATATTTTATAATTTCATCGGTACGCTCGGCGGGGTCGGAACGGATTACGACATCGAACGGTTTATTTTTGTGTCAGTGGTGGACAATGGGGGCCGGCCGGTCCCGGGAGACCGTCTGTTTGATCTGGGCACGAGGCGGATACCCAGGCTGCTCGTCGACTACGACACCTTTACCGAGGAGGTGGTCGGACTGGCCCGGACTTCAGGTCAGCACAAATGGGGCACGGTTCCCATGCCGACATTCTAACCAACACCAGAAATTCTTGAGAGGAGGGCGCCATGATCCATTTCGTCGGGCCATGCCTGTTTCTGCTGCTGACAGTCGGTTTGATCGTCCCGGCGGCGGGCGGGATGGAGTATGAACGGGACGTCCTGCCGGGCTCCGGGGGAGAGGTCGCGGTGACCTTCATCGGCCACGGCAGCCTGATGCTGGAGTATCAGGGCAAGGTCATCCACATCGATCCGTACAGCCGGGTCGCCGATTATGCGCAGCTACCCAAGGCGGACATCATCCTGCTGACTCATCACCACCAGGACCACCTGGATGAGACTGCCCTGAACCTGATCAGGACGCCGGCAACTGAGGTTGTGCTGACGGAAAAATGCGCGGAAAGAATTGACGGCGGGCTCGTCATGGACAATGGGGATGAAAGGACCGTCCAGAACATTTCCATCGCCGCCGTTCCCGCCTATAACATCGTTCACCGGCGCGGCAGCGGGGAACTGTTCCACCCCCGGGGCGAAGGAAACGGGTATGTTCTCTCCTTGGGGGGCATCAGGATCTACATTGCCGGAGACACCGAAAACACGCCGGAAATGAAGGCCCTGCGGGACATTGACTACGCCTTTCTGCCCATGAACCTGCCCTACACCATGACCCCGGAGATGGCGGCCGATGCGGCCCTGGCCTTTCGGCCACGGGTACTTTATCCATATCATTACGGAGAAACCGATCCCAACGAGTTGACCGCCCTGCTGAAGGACGCGAAGGATATCAAGGTCCGGATCCGCGCCATGAGGTAGACCGGTCATGGCGGGGAAAAAAGACCGGGACTTCGGCCGGCGGGCTTCGGCTTTTCTGTTTCTCGGCCTGATCGTTGTCCTGCTCCTGCACGGCTGCGCCTCCCGCATCGGGTATCGGCCGGATGAACGATGGATCGGCTACACTGAAAGCGGGAAGGCGTCCTATTATGCGATGAAGTTTCAGTTCCGCGCCACTGCCAGCGGCGAGCGTTTCAACAATTTTGCCCTCACCGGGGCGCACCGGAAACTGCCGTTCGGTTCCAGGGTGCTGGTCACCAACAGGAGCAACGGCAGACAGGTGGTGGTGCGGATCAACGACAGGGGACCGCACGTCAAAGGGCGGATAATTGATCTGACCAGGACGGCTTTCGCAAAAATCGCCGATGTCGACAGGGGAGTGGCGGATGTTGACATCAAGGTCATCCGCTGAAAGAGCCGGTGAAGGTATTGATCGAACCCCTTGGCAAAGCGGAATAATTTTATGGGAGCAGAATCATCATGCTGACGCTGTTTGCAATCTACCTGGCCGTGGGTGCCGTGGCCGGCATCCTGGCCGGCCTGTTGGGGATAGGCGGGGGGCTGGTGATCGTGCCCATGCTGGTGTTCTGTTTCTCCCTGCTCGAGATACCGCCGGCCCATACCATGCATATCGCCCTCGGCACCTCCCTGGCCAGCATCATATTTACCTCCGTCTCCAGCTTCATGGCCCATCACCGGCGGGGAGCCGTGCACTGGCATATTGTCGTCCGCATTGCCCCCGGCATCATCGCCGGTACATTCCTCGGTGCCTATATCGCCTCACAGATGTCGACAGGGGTGCTGAAAGGTTTTTTCGGCCTGTTTCTCTATTTCGTCGCCCTGCAGTTCTTCCTGGACAAGAAGCCCGAACCGGGCCGGGATTTGCCCCGGACGGCCGGCATGTTCGCAGCGGGAGGAGGGATCGGCGTTGTGTCAAGTTTGATGGGGATCGGCGGGGGGACCCTGTCCGTCCCCTTTCTGACCTGGTGCAACATTTCGGTACGCAACGCCATCGGGACCTCGGCGGCCATCGGACTGCCCATCGCGGTGGCGGGAACCCTGGGCTATATCAGCACCGGCTTCGGGGTCCAGGATCTGCCCTCCTATTCCCTGAACTATGTCTATCTGCCCGCCCTGGCAGGGATTGTCGCGGCCAGCATGCTGACAGCCCCCGCGGGGGCCCGGCTGGCGCACTGGATGCCGGTCAGGAAGCTCCAGCGTGTGTTCGCCGTCCTGCTCCTGGTGGTCGGGACCCGGATGATTGCCGCCCTGTTCTGATGCCGGGGGCATCCTGGGGCGTTTTCGAAGAACCTGTGCAACAAAAGGAGGAAGAGTATGGCAAAAATTGCGGTTATCATTGCCGACCTGTTCGAGGATTCGGAATATACGGAACCGGTCGCGGCCTTTCGCAAGGCGGGTCATGAAATTGTCAATGTGGGCCTCAGGGCCGGCCAGGTGGTCAGGGGGAAAAAAAAGGGAACCGAAGTCGCGGTGGGCGCGACGCCTCGGCAGCACCCGGTCGACTCCTATGACGCCCTGCTCATTCCGGGAGGCTATTCTCCCGACAAGCTCAGGGTAGACGATGATGCCGTCGGTTTTGTGCGGGAGTTCATGGACAAGGGCAAGCCAGTCTTTTCCATTTGTCACGGCCCGCAGATCCTCATCACGGCCAGGGCACTGGAAGGGAGGACCCTCACCGGCTGGAAATCGATTGTTCAGGACATCATTTATGCCGGCGGCACCTTTGTCGACAGGGAGGTCGTTGTTGACGGCAACCTGGTCTCGAGCCGCAGTCCCGCGGATTTGCCCGCCTTTATCGAGGCCTGTCTGGGGAAGCTGTCCTGACGGGCGTCGCGGCCGCGGTCAGCCGCATTCCCGCCTCTGTCCGGGCTGCCCCTGAAAAGGAGGGTCACACCACCCTGGTCATATCGATGGCATACTTCTTTATCTTGTTGTTGAGGGTCGTTCTGGTAATGCCCAGAATCCTGGCGGCCTCGCTCTTGTTTCCCCCGGTTTCCTTCAGGGTCTGGGCGATGGCGGTCTTTTCGACCTCTTCCAGGGGCAGCCCCGCCATGCCGGCGGCAGGGAGTTCCCCGCCGGTCTCGCTGTGTTGGGCAGCCACGGCGGGAGGCAGTTCCCGCTCGGCAACGTAATCACCAAGGGACATGATGACGGCCCGCTCCACCGCGTTTTCCAGTTCGCGGACGTTCCCCGGCCATGCATAGCGGACGAGCAGGTCCATGGCCCCGGGAGTGAAGCCCTTGAGGGTTTTCCTGTTCCTGTCGGCAAAGCGGTGCAGAAAGTGCTGGGCCAGGAGCGGGATGTCTTCCTTCCGTTCCCTCAGGGGCGGGACGCGGAGATTGATGACGTTGAGGCGGTAATAGAGATCTTCGCGGAATCTGCCTGTGCGGACATCCTCCAGCAGCTCCCTGTTGGTGGCGGCGATAATGCGGACATCGACCTTGATCGGGGCATCGCTGCCGAGGCGCTGGATCTCCCGCTCCTGGATGGCCCGCAGCAGTTTGGCCTGCATGTGCAGGGGGATCTCGCCCACTTCGTCGAGGAAGATCGAACCTTTTCGGGCCTGCATGAAGCGGCCGTCCCGCTTCCTGTCCGCCCCGGTGAACGCCCCTTTTTCGTGGCCGAACAGCTCGGCTTCCAGGAGGGTGTCGGTCAGGGCGGCACAGTTCACCGTGACGAGCGGGCCCTCCCGGCGCGGACTGTTGGCGTGGATCGCCCGGGCGATCAGTTCCTTGCCGGTGCCGCTCTCGCCGGTAATCAGAACGGTGGCCTCGGTGGAGGACACGGTTCTGACCTGGGAAATGAGATCGGCCATGGCTTTGCTGGTCCCGATAATCGAGCCGAGGACCGCGTCCGAGGAAACCTGTTGCTTGAGCACCCTGACCTCGCCCGCCAGGGCCATGTGCTCGAGGGCCCGTTCCAGGGTAAAGCGCAGTTCGTCGAAATTGAGCGGTTTGACGAGATAGTCATAGGCGCCGAGCTTCATCGCCTCCACCGCCGTGTCCACGGAGGAGTAGGCGGTCATGATGATGACCGGGATGGCCGGGTTGTGCTCCTTGATGCGGCGCAGGGCTTCAATGCCGCCGATGTTGGCCATGCGGACATCCATGAGGATACCGTCAAAGGGCTGTTCATGGACCGCGACAATGGCGTCGGCGCCGTCGGCCGCCCCGGTCACCTCGTAGCCCCAGCCGGAAAGGATGGTCCGCAGCATCGACAGGTGCGCCTTGTCATCGTCGACCACCAGAATTGAACCCTTCATTTTTTCTGCTCCTTGTCTGTTGCGGCCCGGCCCTCCGCCGCCGTCTCCCTGCAGGGGAGATGGATGGTGAACCGTGAACCCCGGTCATCGCTTCTGACCTCAACCGTGCCGTCGTGGGCTTCCACTATCTTCCGCACCACGGCAAGACCCAGGCCGGTGCCGGTGGTCTTGGTCGTGTAGTAGGGGTCGAATATCTTGTCGCCCGCCTCCCCGGGGATGCCGGTGCCGGTGTCGGCGACGCCGATCATGACCCCGGAGTCCGTTTCGCGGGCGGTTATCGTCAGTTCGCCCCCGGCGGGCATGGCCTGGATACCGTTGATGTACAGATTGATCAGCACCTGGGTGATGCGGTCGGGATCGATGGAGCAGGGGCCGATATCGCGGTCGATCGAGGTCGTTATCCGTACCCTGGCGGCCTCGGCTTCCTGCTGCACAAGGCGGAGGGAGGAGGCGAGCAGAAAGGAGAGATCGGTCGGCCTGGGCTTGATGTCCGAGGGCCGGGCCAACTCCAGCAGCTCCGAAATAACCCTGTTCAGCCGGTCCACCTCGGCGCTCATCACCTCGGCGGCCTTTTTCTTTTCACTGTCGTCCGCAAAGAGGCTGCCGAAATAGGCGGCGTACCCCTTGATTGAACTGAGGGGGTTGCGGACCTCATGGGCGATGCCGGCAGCCAGGCTGCCGATGACCGCCATTTTTTCCTGTTTTTGAATCGTTGCCTGGAGGCGCCTGATCTGGGTCAGGTCGCGGAGAATGAACATGGTGCCCAGGAAATCACCGTCCTCGGAAACAATATCGGTCACGCTGACCACGGTTATGCGATCCCCGTCCGGGGCGCCGGTCAGGATCAGCTCCTTTTCCACCACGCTGCCTGCGCCCGCTGCCGCCGTCGTCAGCTCGTTCAGCTGCGGGGGCAGGATGTCCGCGGTGGCGGCATTGACTGCCTCCAGTGGGTCGAGGGCCAGCATATCGAGGGCGATGGGGTTGATGAAGGTGATCCGCCGGCCGGGGTCGGTGACAATGATTCCCTCCGGCAGACTCGCCACCATTTCGGCGGCAAAGGCGCGGGTGTCCTGCAGGAGCTTCCGCGACCGGTTGTAGCTTTGCGCCCAGAACAGTGAAACAACCCCGGAAATACCCAGCAGGACGATGACGGCCGAGGTGATGAGGGTCATCCGGAAATCCTCTTCCATTGCCTCCACGTACGGGGTAACGTCCATTCCCACGAATATGGCCGGCCGCTGTTCCGGATCGAGAATGCGGTCCCGGGGCAGCCCTTCCATCCAGCCGGGCGCGTGGAGCGGAGCCGTCCCGGTTTCTTCCATCATGTTCCTTCTCATGCCCCGCATGCGCTGGGGACCTTGCCGGGGCGACAGGACAGGGAGAAATTTTTTGTACACTTCAAAGGCGAGGAGCCGGCCATCGTCGCCACGCAGAATGCGCCAGGCTGATTCGTCGGTGGCGGTAAGGGCTTCCATGATGGACGGGTCGGCGAACTGTTCTCCTTTCCTGTCCGGTTCGCTGTGGGCCAGAATTGTCCCGGAGTTGTCCACCAGGGCAATATAGAGAATATCCTGCTGGGAGGCGGTTTCGGACAAAAGTGTCTGCAGCCGCGATTCGCTGCCGAAGAAACCCATCATGCCGGTTCGGGTCCCGGCCTCGAATGATTTGATCAGGGCCGAGCCTTTCTCGCTGAGCATCTGCTGCATTCCCTGTTTCTGCCGGTTGTAGTTGATCGCCGCAAGGATGGTGACGGTGATCACGAGGATGCAGCTCATGCCGATCACGATCCAGGAGGAGATGATGCCGTGATGGGTGGATTTTTTCTTCATGTCCTTTGTCTTCGAAGGGGAGATGGGTTGTTGTCTAAATTTTATACACTTATGGGTCGTGTCTGTCCAATTTATAATCAGCAAAAGCCGTGCCGGCAAGGCCGGAGCAAATGGGAAGCCGGGCGGAATTTTTGATATAATTAATAATTTCAAATAAATAAACAGTAAGAAACGGTTCTGGCATGCTCCTTGTAATGTCCATGGCACCAACATTCCTAACAATTTACTATGGAGGTGTATCGTATGAAAAAGGGTATTCTTGCTCTGACAATGGTTTTGTCCCTGGGACTGGCGCTTTCAGCAGTCAGCGCCCATGCCTGGTACGGACCCGGTGGCGGGTACGGACCACGCTCCGGCGGTTATGGCGCCAATGTTGACAATGCCGAGTATAAGAAGTTCATGGACGAAACAGCTGCCATCCGCAAGGCGCTGGCGGCGGATCGTGCTGAAATGCGCGCCCTGATGGCCGGTCAGAACCCGGACCCGGCCAAGGCCCGGCAAATTGCCGAACGGATGACCGACAATAAGGAGAGGCTGTTCGGGATGGCTCGCGAGGCGAACATCGACGCGCCCTTTGGTTTCGGCGCCGGTCCCAATCCGAACTGCCGAGGGTATGGCCGCGGCTTCGGTCCCAATGAAGACTGTCCGAACTATGGCCGTGGTCAAGGCCGTGGTTACGGGCGCTGCCGGTAAACATGCCGGGGAATGGATTCCGGGGACGATGCTCCCCGGAATCTGTATTTGTTTATTTCCTCTCCCGACCCCGGCAGTGATTTTGATCGCAATGCGGTCAGATTATGACGGGATAACACAGCGAAATCGGGACCGCTGTCGAAATCGCAAACCCATACACCCTTGGAACCTGCGAACCTGACAACCGGAGGACACGTTATGTGGCATTGTAATTGGGGATATCCGTTCGGGCACGGCTGGTTCGCGGGGCATGGTCTGCTCGGCACGCTTTTCGGCCTTCTGCTGTTGCTGCTCGTCCTTTCCCTTGCCGTCAACGCGATTCGTTCAGTGATCACCAAGGCGGGCGGAGACAGGGACAGGGACAGAAGAGATTCCCTGGAGATCCTGCGGATGAAACTCGCCCGCGGTGAGATATCGGAAGAGGAATATCAGCGCATCCGCAATATACTCCGCGAGTAATCCCGCCCCTGGGTCAGGATGCGATTTCGATCCCGTGGGGTGCGAATTGATCAACACGGTCGCAGGAAATATCCCATCGAAATCGAAAAAACCCTACACTCTATGCGGGTCGGCGACGCAAACATGTTCTTCTCCTCATTCGGCCTCTCGGCGCGGGGTGTGGCGCTGCCGACTGCCAACTGCCAACTGCCCGGCCAAACCGACAGTAAAGTCAACGTAGTCAATTACGTCCCTGTGGGCAATTTTTAGACACTGCGGGAGGATTGTGGCCAGTTTCTGGACAGACCCGAAGGAAACGACTTGGGAAGGAAAAAGAAAAAAGGCTCCGCGGGTCAAACCGCGGAGCCTTTTGTGTTGAGTGAAAACAGCCGGAACGAGTCGGTCTATTTTTCCTCCAGGGCCTTGAAGCGGCCCTGGAGAAACTTCCAGGACCTATCGACATCCTGCTGGGACATCTCCATCAGCTTGTCGGCCATGGAAGGGTTGGTCATCCGCAGCATCCGGTAGCGGTTTTCGCCCAGGGCGTAGTCGGCGAACGGCAGGGAAGGCGCCTTGGAGTCGATGTGGAGGGGGTTCTTGCCCTCCTCCTCGAGCTGCGGGTTGTAGCGGTACAGCGGCCAGTGGCCGCAGGCCACCGCCTTTTTCTGCTGCTCCAGTCCCATGGCCATGTTGTAGCCGTGGTTGATGCAGTGGGCATAGGCGAGAATCAGGGACGGCCCGTCATAGGCCTCGGCCTCGTTGAACGCCTTGACCGTCTGGCCGGGATTGGCGCCCAGGGCAACGCGGGCAACGTAGACGTTGCCGTAGGTGGCGAAGATCATGCCCATGTCCTTCTTCGGCAGTTTCTTGCCGCCGGCGGCAAACTGAGCGGTGGCGGCCCGCGGGGTGGATTTGGACATCTGGCCGCCGGTGTTGGAGTACACTTCCGTGTCCAGGACCAGAACGTTGACGTTTTCGCCCGAGGCCAGGACATGGTCCAGGCCGCCGTACCCGATGTCGTACGCCCAGCCGTCGCCGCCGATGATCCAGACCGATTTTTTCACCAGGTAGTCGGCCACGTTGAACAGACGCTTGGCCAGGATGCTGTTATTGACGGCCGGCGCAAGCTTTTCCTTCAGGTTGGCGACCCGGCCGCGCTGGGTTTCGATCTCATCCTGCGTGTTCTGGGTGGCCTGCAGAAGATCCTGGGCCGTTTTTTTGGTTATCAGCTTCTCGGCCAGTGCGGCTTCCAGCAGTTCGGCCGCCTGAAGGGCCAGCTTGTTGACCGACTGCCGCATGCCCATGCCGTACTCGGCATTGTCCTCGAAAAGGGAGTTGGACCAGGCCGGGCCGCGGCCGTCGGCCCGTCTGGCATAGGGGGTGGTCGGCAGGTTGCCCCCGTAAATCGACGAGCAGCCGGTGGCATTGGCGATGAGCATCCGGTCACCGAACAGCTGGGTGGCCAGCTTGATGTAGGGGGTCTCGCCGCATCCGGCGCAGGCCCCGGAAAACTCGAACAGCGGCCGCTGGAGCTGGCTGCCCTTGATGGTGGCGGGGTTGATCAGGTTGTTGTCCACCTCAGGCAGGTCAAGGAAGAACTGCCAGTTTTTGGATTCGCGCTCGCGCACTTTTTCGTTGTTGGTGATCATTTTCAGGGCTTTTTCTTCGGTCGGCTTGCCGTCCTTGCCTTTCTTGCGCGCCGGGCAGACCTGGAAGCAGAGGGTGCAGCCGGTGCAGTCCTCGGTGGTTATCTGCACCGAGCAGTTCATGCCGCTGAACTGCTTGCCGACGGCCTTGATGGATTTGAACGCTTTGGGCGCGCTTTTCAGGGCCGCCGCGGGAACAATCTTCATGCGAATGCAGCCGTGGGGGCAAACCAGGGAGCATTGGCCGCACTGGATACAGGTTTCCGGGATCCATTCCGGTACATTGACGGCGATATTTCTCTTTTCCCACTGGGTCGTGGCGGTGGGCCACCGTCCGTCGGCAGGTATCTGGGAGACCTTGAGCTCCTCGCCCTTGCCCTCGATCATTCTGGCGGTGACATTCCTGACGAATTCGGGAGCGTTGTCCGACACGGTGGGCGGCAGTTCGTGACCGCTTATCTTTTTTGGGATTCTGACTTCGACGATATTGTTGACCGCGGCGTCGACGGCGTCGAAGTTCATCTTGACGACTTTCTCGCCTTTCTTGCCGTAGGTCTTCTTGATGGCATCCTTGATGGCCTTGATCGCCTCGTCCTTCTTGAGGATCCCGGAGATCAGGAAGAAGGCGGTCTGCATGATCATGTTGATGCGGGCCCCGAGGCCCAGTGCCTGGGCGACGTTGATGGCGTCGATGATATAGAATCTGGCTTTTTTCTCGATCAGCTGTTTCTGCACCTTGGCCGGCAGGCTGTCCCATACCTTGGTTTTGGAATGGGGGGTGGTCAGCAGAAAGGTACCGCCCTCCTCCAGGTTGGCGAGCATGTCGTACTGATCGAGGAAGGTCGGGTTGTGGCAGGCGACAAAGCTGGCCTTGTTGATCAGGTAGGGCGCTACCACGGCATTGGCGCCGAACCGGAGGTGGGAAACGGTCATGGAGCCGGATTTTTTCGAGTCGTAGACAAAATAGCCCTGGGCCGAGTTGGGGGTCTCGGTGCCGATAATCTTGATGGTGTTCTTGTTGGCCCCGACGGTGCCGTCGGAACCGAGGCCGTAGAACATGGCGCGGTAGACGTCATCCCCCTCGATGTTGAAGGTTTTGTCGTAGTCGAGGCTGGTGAAGGTCACGTCGTCGTACGGACCGACGCAGAAATGATTTTTTGGCGCCATGGCCGCCATGTTGTCGAAAACGGCCTTGACCATGGCCGGGCTGAATTCGGCGGAACCGAGGCCGTAGCGGCCGGAGAGGATCAACGGCATGAACAGGGTCGGGTTGGCCTCGACCGCCTCGCCGACCGCGGCCCGGACATCGAGGTACAGGGGGTCGCCGATGGCGCCCGGTTCCTTGGTCCGGTCAAGAACGGTTATGCGCTCGACGGTGCCGGGCAGGGCGTTCACCATGGCCCGGGCGTCGAACGGCCTGTACAGGCGGACAATGACTGCGCCGAGCTTCCGGCCCCGGGCGGCAAGGTAGTCGATGGTCGCCGTCACGGTTTCAGCGCCGGATCCCATGATGACGATGACATCGGTGGCATCCGGGGCGCCGTGGTAATCAAAGAGGCGATACCTGCGGCCGGTCAGGGCGGCAAACTTGTCCATGGTCTCCTGGACGATGCCCGGAACGGCCAGGTAGTACTTGTTGACGGTCTCGCGGCCGGTGAAGTATACGTCCGGATTCTGCGCGGTTCCCGACATGGACGGCCGGTCGGGGGTCAGGGCCCGCTGCCGGTGGGCAATGACCAGGTCCTCGTCGATCATCGCCTCCATGTCGTCATAGGACAACTGCTCCATCTTCTGGATTTCGTGCGAGGTGCGGAAACCGTCGAAGAAGTGCATGAAAGGGATGCGCGAGGCCAGTGAAGCCTGGGTGGAGATGAGCGCGAAATCCTGGGCTTCCTGGACATTCTGGGAACACAGCATGCCCCAGCCGGTCTGGCGGGCGGCCATGACGTCGCCGTGGTCGCCGAAGATGGACAGGCCCTGGCAGGCGATTGACCGGGCGGTGATGTGGAAAACGGTCGGGGTCAGTTCCCCGGCGATTTTGTACATGTTGGGGATCATCAGGAGCAGGCCCTGGGACGCCGTGAAGGTGGTGCACAGGGAACCGGTGGCCAGCGAGCCGTGCAGGGCCCCGGCAACTCCGCCCTCGGACTGCATCTGGGAGATGACCGGCACCGAGCCCCAGATGTTTTTCTGCCCGGCGTTCGCCTTGGCGTCGGCCTCGGCCGCCATCGGCGAGGAGGGGGTGATGGGATAGATCGTGATTACTTCACTGGTGGCATACGCGACATGCGTGCAGGCCTGGTTTCCGTCAATGGTGACCATTTTTCGCGACATGTGATGAACTCCTTACTCGCTTGGTTTAACTGTTTACCGGCGTGTCCACCGGAAAAGGGAATTACTGGTTGATGTCATGC
>Ga0129302_1003217_pt1 | contig 11355 bp, 9 predicted proteins | sample BlaSprsedimmetaG_FD_94476 | JGI IMG/M metagenome (GOLD analysis project Ga0129302, IMG submission 94476) | Hot spring sediment bacterial and archeal communities from California, USA to study Microbial Dark Matter (Phase II) - Blank Spring... | ecosystem: Environmental > Aquatic > Thermal springs... | reverse complement strand
TCGCCCTCATCATTTATCTCGATGCGAAGATTCGTAGGGGCGGGATGTATCCCGCCCGCAAACGAGACGGGACGCATACATGCGTCCCCTACAATGCAATTGCGAAATGAACCGTAAGGGCATGGCGGCGATATGCGCTCGCTATTCCCTCTTTTTCGCCGCTTCCCTAATAAGCGCTTTGCCGATAACGTCGCGCTGGATTTGGTTCGTGCCTTCGTAAATCTGCGTGATTTTCGCGTCGCGCATCATCTTCTCTACGGGATATTCGCGCATGTAGCCGTATCCTCCGAAAACCTGCACGGCGTCGGTGGTGACGGTCATCGCTATGTCGCTGGCGTAGAGTTTCGCCATGGCCGAGAGCTTCGAAACATCGCGCTCCCCGCGGTCGATGCGGTTTGCGACATCATAGACGAATGCCCGCGCAGACTCGACCTTGGTGGCCATGTCGGCGAGCATCCACTGGAGGCCTTGGTTAGCGATTATGGGCTTTCCGAACTGCTCACGCTCGCGTGCGTAATCGACAGCGGCATCGAGCGCGCCCTGCGCGATGCCCACGGCTTGCGCCGCCACGCCCGGGCGGGATTTGTCCAGCGTCGCCATAGCGACCATGAAGCCCATACCCTCGCGCCCAATGAGGTTCTCGGCAGGGATTCGGCAGTTCTCGAAAATCAGCTCGCGGGTCGCGCTGGCGCGGATGCCCATCTTGTCTTCCTTTTTGCCGTAGCAGAATCCCTCCGCGCCGTCCTCAACGATGAACGCCGACGCGCCTCGTGCGCCTCTCGATGGGTTCGTTAGCGCGATGACCGTGTAAATCTTTGCCTCGCCGCCGTTGGTGATCCACTGTTTGGTGCCGTTGAGGATGTAGCTGTCGCCGTCGCGGACGGCTGTGGTTTTGATTCCTCCGGCGTCGGAGCCTGCGTTAGGCTCGGTGAGGGCGAAGGCTGTAAGTTTCTCGCCCGTAGCAATTTGTGGAAGGAACTTTGCCTTTTGCTCATCGGAGCCTGAGAGCAATATCGGCATTGTGCCGAGGCCGGAAGCCGCAAACCCAAGCGAGATTCCACCGCATGCCCACGAAAGTTCCTCGGTGACGATGGCCATCTCGGTGATTCCTCCGCCGAAGCCGCCGAATTCTTCGGGGATAAAGACGCCGAACAGATCGGCATTGCGGATTTCATCGACGATATCCCACGGAAAATCGCCTGTGCGGTCATAGTGTTCGCGGACGGGAACGATTTTCTCGCGGGCGATCCTGCGCGCCAAATCGCGAATCATGATTTGTTCTTCGGTGAAATAGGGCATGTTTCCCCCTTAACAATAGGCTTAACATTTTTGCTCGATGTGCTCTGTTTGCACTATTCCCGAGACACATCGATTTTTCGCGCTGTCCGTCTTAGACATCGGCAATGAAAATATGATTATTATTCCCTTTGTGCAAGCATTTTCTGTTTTGCTGTTTTGCGGCTTGTAATGGCGAAATCCTGCGACAACATAAATATCGGCCTTCGCAAAGCCCCATGAATAAAGCGCAAAATAGCTATTGCAAAAGCAATTCGACGCGAATATTATTTGCACATAAGAACTTTTTTTTCGGAGGAAAAATGAGATACTCGCTGGTTGCTTCTGCTTTAATCGTCGTTCTCTCTCTATCTGCCTATGGGGCAAGCGTTTCCGGGCGCGTGACTGACGAGTCAGGCGTGCCGGTTGCATCGCTTGAGATTTACCTTTCGGGCGAATGGACATGGGAGTCCACTTTCACGACTTTGGATGGAGAATACCGCTTCACAGACCTAACTGTCGGTTGGTATTACATCTATCCCGACTGGAGCGTTATTGCCACGCCTTGGGAACACGAGGCCTACATTACTTCCGAAACGGATCATATCTCCGGCCTCGATTTCGTTATCCGGACGCCGCCAGAGCCGGATGCTTCTGTCAGCGGCCGCGTGACATTTTCCGATGGCACTCCGGTTGTTTTCGTTGAGATTTACGCTTGGGGCTGGACAACGCCGTTCGATTACGAAACATATACCGACTCCGATGGCTACTATACTCTGCCGCTCCCCGGAGGCGACGAATATTATATGTCCTGCTGGTATGGCGGGTTCGAGGCTTCGCCGGAGTCCTACGAATTCTCGATTTCATCGGGCGACAGCCTCACGGGCTATGATTTCGTCATGTATCCGGACACATTCCACGAGGAGATGGTCATAGTGGCTTATGTTATGACCGAGGACTACGAGGGATTTCCCGGAGTTCGCGTCTCCTGCGTGGATGAGTTCGGCTGGATGCCTATCGCCGGAGTCACCGATGATTACGGCGAAGTATATTTCTATGTGTCTGAGCCGGGGAACTATTACATCACGCCGGAGATGGATGGCTACACTTTTTCGCCTTCTGCCGAGACAGTCTATGTCGATGAATGGTCAACATGGGTTTGGGTTGAATTTATCGCATCCGGAGGCACTCCTCCGCCCGAATTCGGCATTGAGGTTTTCGCCGAGGACAGCGCTGGAGCGCCGGTGGAGTCGCTCTTTATCGAGTGGCGTCCGGTGGGCGAAGGAGCCTGGGTGATTGCCATGACCGATGATGACGGATATGCATATATCAACCTGCCGTCTGCGGGGAGCTACGAGCTGAACACCATGCACCCGAACCCATCGGCGATAATCACGCCACCGACTATGATAATTTCCGTGGACGCCGATGATCCGGTGGCGAGGGCGGATTTCACCGTGCATATCCCAAGCTCTATCGACGAGGCGCCGAAGCCGGAGCAAACAGGAATTTCGCTCTCGCCCAATCCGTTTAACTCATCGCTGAGAATCTCTGCACTGGGTGGCGCGAACATCGAAGCGATTCAAGCATTCGATGTGGCCGGAAGGATTGTCTTCGATGAGACATTCAACTATGGCCGCGCCATCGTGGATTGGACGGCCCCCGATGGTCTGCCCGCCGGGGTCTATTTGCTCAAAATAACGGCTGGCGGAAGGACTTTCACGGCCAAGGCGGTTTTCGCCAAATAGAGGCTATCGCAAGAAATTTCATTTTCTCCTTTACTCTTAAGGTGTAGGGCTTTATATTCTCATTACTATGTTTTCGAGAGTTATAACAGCCGCTTTATTTGGAATCGATGCTTATCGCGTCGATGTCGAGACCGACGTTTCCGCTAAACTGCCGTCGTTCAATGTGGTAGGCCTCCCCGACAGCGCGGTGCGCGAGAGCAGAGAGCGCGTGATGAGCGCCATCAAGAACTCCGGCCTTCCGTTCCCGCAAGGGAAAATCACGCTCAATTTGGCTCCCGCCGACATCAAGAAGGAGGGGAGCGCGTTCGATTTGCCCATAGCACTGGGGCTTTTGCGTGCGATAGGCATTATCAGCGGAGATTACGTCGATAATATCTACGTTGTCGGCGAGCTTGGCCTCGACGGCTCTGTATCGCCGATAAAAGGGATGCTTTCCATCTCAATTTTGGCTAAAAAGGAAAAGGCCGACGGCATTATCGTGCCGATTGAGAACGCCCGCGAGGCCGCAATCGCGCAGGGCGCGCCGGTGTATCCGGTCTCGACGCTAAAAGAGGCCGTGGACTTCGTCTGCGGCAATCTCGACATCGCGCCGTTCAAGGCCAGCGTGCAGGATGTTTTTATGGCCGCGAGCGCATACACTGCGGATTTCAGCGATGTTCGCGGACAGGAACACGTTAAGCGTGCGCTGGAGGTCGCCGCGGCGGGCGGGCATAATGTCCTCATGATAGGCCCTCCCGGCTCCGGCAAAACCATGCTCGCGAGGCGTTTCCCGTCGATATTGCCGCCGCTTTCGGTCGAGGAGGCGCTGGAGACGACGAAGATTCACTCGGTAGCGGGCGTGCTCCCCGGCGAGACGGCGCTCGTCGCGACGCGACCATTCCGCGCGCCGCACCACACGATTTCCGATGCGGGACTCATCGGCGGCGGGGCGTATCCGCGCCCGGGTGAGGTCTCCCTCGCGCACCACGGCGTTCTCTTCCTCGACGAGCTTCCCGAGTTCAAGAAGAATGTGCTCGAGGTCATGCGCCAACCCATGGAAGACGGCTTCGTCACTATCGGCAGGGCGGCCGTGACGCTGACTTTTCCCTCGCAGTTCACGCTCGTGTCGGCAATGAACCCTTGCCCCTGCGGATACTTCGGCGACCCGTATCATGAGTGCACATGCACCCCCGCGAGCATCCAAAACTATGTCGGGAGAATCTCCGGCCCGCTTCTCGACAGAATCGACATTCATATCGAGGTGCCGGCGGTGAAGTATCACGAGCTTTCCGGGCCAAGCTCCGGCGACCACTCGAACGACATCCGCGAGCGCGTGGCCGCAAGCCGTCGCTATCAAACTAAAAGGTTCACGGACATCCCGCAAGTCCACTGCAACGCGCACATGGGGACGAAGCTAATACGCGAGTTCTGCAAGCTGGATGAGCCTTCTGAAGCGCTACTTAGAATGGCAATAACCAAGCTCGGCCTTTCGGCAAGGGCGTATGACCGCATTCTCAAGCTGTCGCGCACAATAGCCGACCTCGAAAGCTCGCCGGACATCGCGCCGCACCACGTTTCCGAGGCGATTCAATACCGAAGCCTCGACCGCAAATACTGGCGGGGCGGGTAGTTGAGAGCTTATAAACAGAAAAAGGGCGACCCAACGGGCCGCCCTTTTTATTTATGACATTTCTGACAAGTTGTCATCTCGAGCGAAACGAGAAATCTCGATTACTACTCGAAATATCAATCCGAAACATTCTATTTACACCAGTCCGGTCGTGAGGAACTGCATAATCGATTTCTGGATATGCAGGCGGTTTTCCGCTTCGTCAAATACAACGCTCTGCGGACCGTCGATAACCTCGTCGGTGATTTCCCGTCCGCGCTCGGCTGGAAGGCAGTGCAGGACTATCGCGTTGGGCGACGCGTGCTTGAGAAGCTCGGCGTTAATTTGGAAATTTCCGAGAAAAGTGGCTTTTTCAGTGGCCTTCTCCTTCTCGCCCATGCTCGCCCAGACATCCGTGTAGATGACATCCGCGCCGTTGACGGCCTCGATTGGGTCATCGGTGAGCATGATTTGGCTCATGCCCTCGGCTTGTGCCTCCGCAAGGATGGTCGCGTCGGGCTGTGTGTCCTTGGAAGTGCCGATACGGAGGTCGATTTTAATCTTCTTCGAGAAGTTGAGCCAGCTGTTGACAATGTTGTTGCCGTCGCCGACATAGGCTATCTTCATGCCGTCAATCGAACCTTGATGCTCCATAATTGTAAGCGCATCACCCATGATTTGGCAGGGGTGAAGCAGGTTCGTAAGTGCGTTGATAACCGGCACATCGGCGTATTTCGCCAGCTCCTCGACCTCGGACTGCTCGAACGTTCTTATGACGATGAGCGAGACATAGCGCGATAGGACTTTCGCGATGTCGTGGACGGATTCACGCTTGCCCATGCCGATTTCCGCGTCGGTGATTACCATCGGGTGGCCGCCGAACTGATACACGCCGACATCGAAGCTGACGCGGGTGCGGAGGCTCGGCTTGCGGAAGATAAGCGCTACTGCTTTGCCGTTGAGCGGCTTAGGGCTATCGCCCCAGCTGGTCATGTGCTTGAGAACTTTGGCACCCGCAAGGATGTCTTTAACTTCTTTTGGGGTAAGTTCGTTGATTGATAAAAAGTCGCGTTTCATTTTGTCCTTTCGCTAAAAGTAAAGTTGTCATCGACGGCAAAGCTACACTTTATAAGAAAAAAGTCAAGCGAAATCGCTTGCAGATTTTCGCGCGGCCATAAAAAATTCGCGAATACCGTCATTGCGAGGACTGCCGCCTCGCGGGGCGACGCGGCAATCTCGTTCGCTAATAATTAGACGAGATTTCTCCCCTATGGGTCGAAATGACAGGGAATTAGTCAGTTTGCTTCGTCGTCCTTCGGACTCCTCGCAATAACAAGAAATGATTGTTGTTTCTCCGAAACAGGCGTATCCTGCGTCCTCCCTACATACAACCTCATGAACATATCCTTATGCCCCTAATACAAAACCTATAACACATAAACTATTCTCCGTAAGGCATTTAGTGAAAAATGAATGGTAGGAACGGGTCTCAACCCGCCCGCACGGGAGGGCACAGGGCCCTCCAAAACAGATTGCGGACGCAAAACGAACTTGACAATCGACGGCTTCAAGGTTAAATTCCTTACAGTAAGTAATATATCAAAGGATGGAACGACCATGAGAATGATTCAAGCCGCCTTCTTCACGCTGATTCTGGTGCTATCGTCGATGGCAATCATGCCGCAATACTCCGATTTTCACCTCGCACAAACCTCGGACATCATCGTCATTGCGCGAGTCGCTCGCGAGGGGCGCGCGGAGTTGATTCAAGGGCACAATATATGCACGCCTTGGCACATCGAGGTCGAGCAATACCTCAAGGGCAACGGCGCCGGAGAGCTTGTATTCCACACACAGGGCGGGCAATTGCCAAATTCATCGACCTTGCTGTGGGTAGAAGACCAAGCCGAGCCGAGAGAGGGCGAACGCGCGCTCATTTTCCTCTGGGAGGGCAATGGGAATTGGTTCGTGAACGGCCTCTTCCAGGGATACCGCACGATTTCTCACGGGCTTATAAGCGACTATTCTTTGGAGGAATACGCGAACTATATCATGCATCTCGCCCATGGCGAGGAAATCCCACTGCCAAGATTGCGGCCGATGGCGGAAACTTCCACGATGGCAATCACCGGCTTCACTCCATCTTCGGGCGTGGCCGGCGACGGCACTGTGACCGTCACAATCACCGGTTCGGGCTTCGGGCATTCCCTCGGGACGGTCGAGTTCACATTCTACCAATGGCCGTCATCCACGCCCACTTATCTCCCCCCCTCGTGGACGACAATCCACTATTGGTCGGACACCGAGATTCGCACGGATGTTCCTGCGCGTGCATCCTCAGGCCCCATCCGCGTGACGCCGAACTTAGGCTCGCCCATGGTCAGCCCAACGAACTTTTATGTCACTTTTGGCTATCAAGGCAACCGATGGGAGGCGGCAACCCCAGTCTGGGTGACGCTCGATTATAACGAAACAACATTCCCTGTAGCTGGTTGTCATGCGGCAATGCAACGCGCCCTCAACACTTGGTCAACCGCGGGCGCATGGTGGAGATACCAATGGGGCGATACGACCTCCCGTGGCGACGCTGATTTTGACGCCCGCGACGATCACAACGTAATCCACTTCGGCTACTTCTCCGACCCATCGCCGCCATTGGGCGTATGCCAAATCTACTTGAGCGGTTGGGGGATTATGTATATCGTTGAGATGGACATCCGCCTCAACGCCGCACATTCATGGTCAACAAGCACACCCGCCACCGATAACGATGTCGAGTCGATTACGCTTCACGAGGCGGGGCACGGATTGCAACTTATGGATGTTTACGGCATAGCGGACATCGGCAAGGTCATGTTCGGCGTTTCCACAACGGGCACTTATCTTCGGACGCTCCACGCCGATGACAACGCCGGAATTATCTACATCTACGGCTCCGATGCGACGGAAATCGAGGAGCCTGCCGAAATTTTCACGACGGCGGAGATGTCTCTCTCGCCGAGACCCGCGAGGGATTTCGGCCACATCGAGCTTAACCTCGCCAATGCGGGGAATGTCCGTGTCGAGATTGTCGATATTACCGGAAGAACCGTCTCCGTGCCGTTCGACGGCAGGCTCGAATCGGGCCGCACCGCCGTGCCGTTCGACATATCCGGCGCGCATCCGGCCGGCGTGTATTTCGCCGTCGCCCGCGTGGGGGGTCAAACGCTCTCGGAGAAGCTCGTGCTGGTGAAGTAATCTCACATCACCACGGATGGCCATGAGCACGAGAAGGGGCGGGGTTCAAACCCGCCCTTTGTTTTTCGACTTGACAACGACGGGAATGCATATTAACTTAAATACACGATGTGCCATCCAAAAGGAAACCGCCCGATTTGCGAAAGGAGAGCGAAATGAGCCTTGAAAGCTATGAAAAATGGCAAACCGAGCGCGAGGAGAAAAAGCGCAAAGAACGCGAAAACCTCGCCGCCGCAAGACAATTCTACCAGCCGGAAGTTCAGCGGCTTATAGGCAAGCTCAAGCGCATTGTGCCGGAGTGCGGCCTCAACCAAACACAGCTCTCGCGCCTGTCCGGCATCGCAAAGTCCACGCTCACGCGCATCATGCGCAAACGCCACGATTCCGCGCGCTTCGACACGATTGTCCGCCTTCTCGCCGTCGCGGGATACCGCATAGAGATTGTGCCAATCGACCCGCGCGATGACATCTTCCGCGAACTACGCAGACTCAAGCCCCCGCCACTGGAGGATGCGCGGTGAAAGCTCTTGACTTTCTCTAAATGAAGCATTATATTAGGTATGTAAAACTACTTGAAAAGGTGCAGTGGATGATGAAAAGCTTGAGATTAGTGAAAAAATTTTTCCTGCCAATTTCTATTCTACCTTTGCTGTTCAATCCTCTCTATGCTTCAACTTATATTGGGGTTTCACTGGGGCTGAATATTTCCCCAGGAGATCATGACACAGGCGAGTATGCCCATGTCCCGTCTTCCAATATTTTTATTGCTATGGAAATAGGGGCATCGCAAGTTAAAACACCACGATTAGCATTTAGTTCAGGAGTGAGGTATTCACAAAAGGGTGTTAAGACAGACAAGCCTTTCAATTGGCAATGTATTTCTGAGCATCTTGACCTCATTGCTCGATTGAAATACTATCCACTTAATCCGGAGTTATATATTACCCCGTTTATTTCTGGAGGTCCATATATTTCATACTTAGTAAAGTATTTTGGCCTTGATTATAAAGAATGCGATCTTGGTTTTCATTTTGAAATTGGTGCAGACTTTGGCTTTCCGGTCGATAGATATGGCTTCGGAATAGAGTTTGGGTATTCAGCAGACGCGCTGACAATTTGGGGAGGTTGGTTAAATCCAATTACGTGGACGGATGAAGATGGTAATATAGTAGAAATATCTAATTATTCTCTTGATTTGCCTTCGAGGCATCTCTAGTGGGCATTTATCATTTACTTCAAAAATGCCTAATTATCTCAATGAAAAGGGGGAGTTAATGAAAAACGTTATGTGGTTGGTGGTAATTGTTTTACTCTCAGCTGTGCTTTATGCGCAAACAGAGAGCCAGTCTTCGTTTTTGCTTTCACTGTCTAACATGTCATCGGAAGATTCACTGGCTCTAAAAGAATGGTTCACAGACATGTCAAGAGATCATTTAAGAGCTCGCTTTTATGTCGATACTATTACCACAAGACCCCGTTTGAGTTGGCTTGTTTGGGGTTCTTTGATACAAGTTGGAGGAACTCTAATCATATCGAATAGCAATGCTTCCGATGATGATAAGAGCAACCAGATACTTGTGGTAAATATGATTGGGGTAGCGATTAATCTATTGGCAATCTTATCAAAAGAGGAGACTACTGTTATTGTGCCGAAGCACCCTGCAAGTTTTTATCCTCAAGGCTATAGAGCCGTGGATAGGTGGTGAGGCAAATGGTAAAACACCACTATAAAGGAGGACACCGTGGAAATCGAAGACATGAAAACAATCGAAGCGTTAAATGAGGAATTAGCACCAATTAGAGCAAAATTGGAGGAAATCAAGAAGCAAAAATTAACCGAAGTTAAACAATCAATATGGGGGGGATTTCAAAATTATTTTAGAGAAAAAGGTTTCGAGGTTGTGGTTGGCAGGGGGATTACAGCTTCTATAGGAAACAGTAAAATAGTATTGCATTCTCAACAATCGGAAAGTTCGCCGTTTGCGATTAGTGTCATGGTGGAGCCTATTAACGAAAGATACGACCTTAAAGTCATAAGAATCCCAATCGTTAAAAGTGTACGCATTGGGATTTGTGAAAGCACTAAGAATAGGTTAAAGCAAGAAATAGAATCTCTTGAAAACGAGATTAAAGACAAAAAAAAGGAAATCCAACGATGTAATGATTTCCGATTCATATTCGTCCTTGAGTCAAATGAGTCAGATAAAAAAGGTAGTCCTATAGAATTCGATGATTTATATAAAGCATTTGATTATATCATGCAACTTTAAACGAAACTCCCATGTGTTGAGGCAGAAAACGGGTGAGTAACCCTCCCTTATACCCTCAAACATTCCTTGAGTAGCCCGCAGGCTTCCCAAAAAATTCCCCCGCCTCTCGAAAATACGCGGCAATATCCCCGTCCGCCCGCAAAACTGTTCAGGCAATAGTCATTTTTGTTTAGGAGAAAGTCATTCCTGTTTATGGGAAAGTCATAACTGTTTTTGCAATCGTCATACTGGTTCTTGAGAAACTCATTTGTATTCATGAGAAGATGATTCTTGTTCATGATAAAGCCCCTCCCCTACCGTCGTGGTGTTGGTAGGTTGCCGCCCTTGGTGCGTGGGCGTTTAGGCTCTTCCCATGCCGAGATATTGCAGGCCCGCCGATTCGGCCTCTCGCGGGTCAAACAGGTTGCGGAAATCGGCAAGCGTTCTGCCGCGCATGAGCCGTGCGATTTCCTTCGGCGGGATTTCGCCGAACTGCGGCCATTCCGTCGCAACAACGAGGACATCCGCGCCGGCGATGGCGTTTTCGGCTGTGGCGGCGTATTCTATTGTGTCGCCAAGCTCGCGGCGTGCGAGCTTTTCGGCCTGCGGGTCGAACGCGCGAACAACCGCGCCTTGCCGTGTCAGCTCTCCGATGAGCTTGATTGCGGGCGACTCGCGGACATCGTCCGTGCCGCCTTTGAACGCCAGCCCCAAAACGCCGACGGCTTTCCCGCGCAGGCCTCCGACGGCCTCGGCGAGCCGCCCGATTAGCTCGATTGGGATTCGCTCGTTGGTGCGAACCGCGGTCTCTACAAGCATCAGCTCCGCGCCGAAGGAGCGCGCGATGTGGATGAGGCCGTTGGTGTCTTTCGGAAGGCAACTTCCGCCGTATCCGGGGCCGGGGAGCAGGAATTTCGCGCCGATTCGCTTGTCCATGCCCATGCCCTTGGCGACATCATGCGTGTCCACGCCAATTTTGTCGGCGAGGAGGGCGATTTCGTTGATAAAGGTGAGTTTCAATGCGAGGAAAGCGTTAGATGCGTATTTGACCAGCTCGGCCGACTCCGGCGTCGTGAACAGGAACGGCACGCCCTCGTCTATTTGCGGTTTATAGACCTCGGCAAGTTTTTTGCCCGCCTGCTCGGTGTCCGCGCCGATAACGACTCTGTCCGGGTGGAGGAAATCGCCGACGGCGGTGCCCTCGCGGAGGAATTCGGGGTTGCTGATGACCTGCACGTTCTCGGGCGCGCCGTGTTCG
>Ga0129302_1003215_pt1 | contig 11357 bp, 12 predicted proteins | sample BlaSprsedimmetaG_FD_94476 | JGI IMG/M metagenome (GOLD analysis project Ga0129302, IMG submission 94476) | Hot spring sediment bacterial and archeal communities from California, USA to study Microbial Dark Matter (Phase II) - Blank Spring... | ecosystem: Environmental > Aquatic > Thermal springs... | reverse complement strand
GTAATCGTTCAGCAGCACCGCATCTTCGGGCGATCAGCCAGGCTTACGTACACGGGGTACGCGGCGCTTGGCCGCTTGCCCGAACCTGCGGCACTGCTGAACGATTACAGCCCGTTAGATCGACAAGTTGTTGACCATGGTGAACGGATACGATAATGGAGAAGGGAAAGTATGCTGGCCAGGGTGAAAAGCGGGGCGGTGGTGGGGGTGGAAGGGCTGCTGGTGGATGTGGAGGTGGATATCGCCAAGGGGCTGCCGGTTTTCACCACCGTCGGCCTGGCCGAAGGAGCGGTCCGGGAGAGCAAGGAGCGGGTCCGGGCAGCGATCCGCAACAGCGGCTACGAGTTCCCCAACCGGCGAATCACCATCAACCTGGCCCCGGCCGATCTGAAAAAGGCGGGGACCGGCTATGATCTCCCCATCGCGGTGGGGATTCTCGCCGCCGCCGAACTGATCTCCCCAACTCAAATCGCCCCCTGGTGCCTGATCGGCGAACTCTCTCTGGATGGCACCCTGCGCCCCACCCCCGGGGTGCTGCCCATGGTGCTAGCCGCTCGCCAGGCCGGGGTGGCGACGGTAATGGTCCCCCGGGCCAACGCCGCGGAAGCGATGATGGTTGCCGGAATCAAGCTGGCTGCGGTCTCCTCCCTGGGGGAGGCGGTGGATATCCTGCGGGGCCTGCGCGAACCTGAGTTGCCCCCGCCGCCGGAACCGGAGTCCCCGGGGGCGGAGCGACCCGATTACGAGGTGGATTTCGCCGAAGTCCGGGGCCAGGAGTATGTTAAACGGGCCCTGGAGATCGCCGCCGCCGGCCAACACAACATTCTGCTCCAGGGCCCTCCCGGGACCGGCAAGACCATGTTGGCCCGCCGCCTGCCCACCATCATGCCCGAGCTCTCCTTCGAGGAGGCCCTGGAAACCACTCGGATCTACAGTGTGGCCGGCGAGCTGGACCCGGGCTTCGGGCTGCTGCGCCGACGCCCCTTTCGCGCCCCCCATCACACCATCTCCGACGCCGGGCTGATCGGCGGTGGTGGCCAATGGCCCCGGCCCGGCCAGGTTTCCCTGGCCCACAAGGGGGTGTTGTTCCTGGATGAGTTGCCGGAGTTTCGCAAGAATGTGCTGGAAAGCCTGCGCCAACCCCTGGAGGATGGCCGGGTCACCATCGCCCGCTCCCGGCAGAGCCTGATTTTCCCGGCCGACTTCATGCTGGTGGCGGCCCTCAACCCCTGTCCCTGCGGCCATTACCCCGGAAACGAGCAGCATGAGTGCCACTGCACCCCGGCCCAGATCCAGCGCTACCGCCACCGCCTCTCCGGTCCGCTGCTGGACCGGATCGATCTCTACCTGGAGGTGACCCCGGTCAAGTTCCAGGAGATAACCGACCACGCCCCCGGGGAATCTTCGGCCACTATCCGCAAACGGGTGGAGGCGGCCCACGCCATCCAACGCCGCCGTTTTTCCCGCCGCAAGACCGCCTTCCACAACAGCCGGATGACTCCCCGCGACCTGGAGCGCCACTGCCGGGTGGACCCGGCCGCCCACCGGCTGCTGGAAGAAGCGGTGCGCCGTTTCGGCCTTTCCGCCCGGGCCTATCACCGAATTCTAAAGATTGCCCGCACCATCGCCGATCTGGCCGGCACCGCCGATCTGGCCACCGCCCACGTGGCGGAAGCGGTGCAATACCGCCGCCTGGAGTTCAAAAAATAGCCTCCCCGATGATCGACTGACCGAATATTGCTTCTTTCTTGCCCCACAAGTGGTATATTAGGCCCACCGCCGAGCGAAACTCCAGCTACCACCATGTCATGGCGGCCCACCGACGGACCAAAACAGTTATAAACGGCCGGGCGGCGGTAAATCCGGCCTCAACCCCAGCGAATTATCATGAGGTGAATCATGGAGAGCAGCGATTTTTTCAAAATCAGGAAAAAACTGCAAAAAACCCAGAAGGAGATCTCCGAGCTACTGGGAACCTCCATCAAGGCGATCCACAGCTACGAGCAGGGTTGGCGCTCCATACCACCCCATGTGGAACGTCAGATGTATTTCCTGGTCTCCCGCCAGCGCGAACTGCACGAGAAGCCGCCCAGGGCCTGCTGGACCATCAAGAAATGCCCCCCCTCCCGCAAGCGTAACTGCCCGGCCTGGGAGTTTCGGGCCGGCAAGATGTGCTGGTTTATCAACGGTACCATCTGCGAATGCAACGCCCACAAAAACTGGAAGGAGAAGATGGTGGTCTGCAAGGAATGTGAAGTGATGAAGCCGCTGCTCTAGGTAAAATTTCCGGATACGACCGCAATGAGTGAATACAGCGCCCGAGACGCCGACGATGTTTCCGTGGGCATCGTGGAAAAAAAATTTTACACCTTCGGGGGCGGAGTCAACCAGTCCTTGGTCCTGGAGAGTGGCGCCAAAATCGGCCCGGTAACGGTAGCCTATGAGACCTATGGCCAACTTTCCCCCGCCAAGGACAACGCGGTGCTGGTCCTGCACGCCCTCTCCGGCGACTGCCACGTGGCCGGCTACTACAGCAAGGCCGACACCAAGCCCGGCTGGTGGGAGAATATGGTGGGGCCGGGCAAGGGGATCGACACCGACCGCTATTTTGTAATCTGCGCCAGCATCCTGGGCAGTTGCGGCGGCACCACCGGCCCCAGTTCCACCAACCCCGCCACCGGCCAACCCTACGGCCTGGATTTTCCGGTGGTCACGGTGGGGGACATGGTCGCGGTCCAGCGCAAACTGCTGGATCACCTGGGGGTGGAGAAACTGCTGGCGGTGGTGGGCGGCTCTTTGGGGGGGATGCAGGCCCTGGAGTGGAGCCTGCGCTATCCCGACCGGGTGGCCGGGGTGATCGCTTTAGCCACCACCATGCGCCACTCGGCCCTGGCCATCGCCTTCAACGAGATCGCCCGCCAGGCGATCATGACCGATCCCAACTGGAACAAGGGTCACTACTACGGCGGCCCCAAGCCCGATACCGGCCTGGCGGTGGCCCGGATGATCGGCCATGTCACCTATCTCTCCGACGAGGCGATGCGGCGCAAGTTCGGCCGCCGACTCCAGGGGAAGGAGGCCTTCTCCTTTCAATTCGATATCGACTTTGAGGTGGAGAGCTACCTGCGCCATCAGGGCAACAAGTTTGTGGCCCGCTTCGACGCCAACTCCTTTCTTTACGTAACCAAGGCGGCCGATTATTTTGATCTGGAGCGGCGGGGCGGAGCCGGCTCGGCGGTGGAGGCCTTCGCCACGGCCCGCTCCCGCTTCCTGGTGGTCTCCTTCACCTCGGACTGGCTCTACCCCACCTACCAGTCCAAGGAGCTGGTGCGGGCCCTGAAGAAAAACGGTCTCAACGTCAGTTTCTGTGAAATCAAGGCCGATTGCGGCCACGACGCCTTTCTGATCCCCAACAAGCGGTTAAGCAGCCTGATCGGCAATTTCCTGGAACAAACCCGCGATGAAAGCAGATTTTAAATCCGCCGACACCTCCCCGGCGATGCGTTTTGATCTTTCGGTGATCGCTTCCTGGATCGAACCCGGCAGCAAGGTTCTGGACCTGGGCTGCGGCGAGGGGGATCTGCTCCACTGCCTGAAACAGCAAAAAGGGGTGCGGGGGACCGGCATCGAGATGGTGGAGGCCAAGGTCCTGCGCTGCATCGAGAAGGGGCTCAGCGTCCTGCAGGGAGATATCACCGAAGAGGTGCAGGATTACGCCGAAAACACCTTTGATTACGTGATTCTGAGCCAGACCCTGCAGCAGGTTTACGCCCCGGCCCAACTGCTCAACTCCCTGCTGACCATCGGCCGCCGGGTGGTGGTCAGTTTCCCCAACTTCACCCACTGGAAAAATCGCTGGCAACTGGTTTGGCAGGGCCGGGCCCCGCTCTCCAAACAGTTGCCCTTTGAATGGTATAACACCCCCAATATCAGGGTGATCGCCATCATCGACTTTCGCCGGTTCGTTAAAAAAATGGGCTGGCGGATCGTGCGGGAAACGGCGATCAACACCGACCACCACGACCACCACGGTAATGTGGTCCGGCTGCTGCCCAATCTGCGTGCCACCTACGGTATCTTTATGCTGGCCAAGAAAAAGGAGAAGAAGTGATGAGTGAACGCGAGAAGGTCGCGGACGGAATAGCCGGCCTGGTGGGCGAGACCCCCCTGCTGCGGCTTGAAAAACTAAGCGCCCGCTGCGGGGCGGAGATTCTGGTGAAGATGGAGTCACGTAACCCCGCCTTCAGCGTCAAGGATCGGATCGCCAAGGCGATGCTGGCGGCGGCGGCGGCCAGCGGCAAACTGCGGCCCGGCACCGTGGTGATTGAGCCCACTAGCGGCAATACCGGCATCGCCCTGGCCATGTTTTGCGCCGCCGCCGGCCGGCGGCTGATTCTGACCATGCCGGAGACCATGAGCCTGGAGCGGCGGGCTCTGCTTAAGCATTTCGGCGCCGAACTGGTGTTGACTCCCGGTCCCGAGGGGATGAAGGGGGCCATCGCCAGGGCGGAAGAACTGGCGGCGACCACCCCCGACAGTTTTATGCCCAACCAGTTCAGCAACCCCGCCAATCCGGAAATTCACCGCCGCACCACCGCCGAAGAGATCTGGCGGGACACCGCCGGGGGAATCGACCTGTTTGTGGCCGGAGTGGGAACCGGCGGCACCATCACCGGGGTGGGCGAGGTAATCAAGGCCCGTAAGCCCGGCTTCCAGGCCCTGGCGGTGGAACCCGCCGACTCGCCGGTGCTCTCCGGCGGCAAACCCGGGCCGCACAAGATCCAGGGGATCGGCGCCGGCTTTATTCCCTCGATTCTCAACACCAGCGTTATCGACCGGATTATCCAGGTAGGTAACGAACAGGCCCTGGCCACCGCCAGGCTGCTGGCGGACCAGGAGGGAGTTCTCTGCGGAATCTCCTCGGGAGCCAACGTATTTGCCGCCATGCAGGCGGCCGAACTGCCGGAGTTCAAGAGCAAGCAGATCGTCACCGTGATCTGCGACACCGGCGAACGCTACCTCAGTACCCCCATGTTCGAGGCCCAATCATGATCAACCAGGAACTACTGGCCATCCTGGCCTGCCCCAAATGTAAAGGTCCGGTCCGGCTCAATGAGCAGGAGGACGGGCTGATCTGCGAGACCTGCGCCCTGCTCTTCAAGATCCGGGACCAAATCCCCATCATGCTCATTGACGAAGCGGAAAAAATTAACTAGATCTCCCTCCAGCATGCGGGGACGGGTATTAGATCTGGCCCCGACTTTCCTCTTCCGGAGTTTTTCCCATGGCGGAACCAGTTATTACCAGTCCCGAGCCGGGCAGCGCCGGCTTTGTCCATCTCCATGTCCATACCCAGTACAGCCTGCTGGACGGCGCCATCCGGCTGGATCGACTGCTGGCCAAGTGCAAGGAGTACGGCATGGATGCGGTGGCCATGACCGATCACGGGGCGATGTTCGGGGCCCTGGAGTTCTACGTCAAGGCCAAAAAAGCCGGTATCAAGCCGCTGATCGGCTGCGAATTCTATATCGCCCCCGGCAGCCGCACCGACAAAAGCGCTAAAAGCGCCGGCAAGGCCGCCTACCATCTGGTGCTGCTGGCCATGGATAGCGACGGCTACCGCAATCTGATGAAGCTGGCCAGCATCGCCCAGATGGAGGGCTATCACTACAAACCCCGGATCGACATGGAGGTTTTGGCCGCCCATAACCAAGGGCTGCTGGCCATGACCGCCTGCCTGCACGGCCTGGTGCCCTCCCTGATCGTCCAGGGCGACCTGACCGGGGCGGCCCGGGAAGCCCGGCGCCTGCACGAACTCTTCCCCGGCCGCCTCTACCTGGAGATGCAGGAAAACGGCATTCCCGAGCAGCATATTGTCAATCAGGGGCTGAAAAAGCTGGCCGCAGAGTTGAACCTGCCCCTGGTGGCCACCAACGACTGCCACTATCTCAACCGGGAGGAGGCCCAGGCCCATGAGGTGCTGCTCTGCATCCAGACCGGCAAGACCATGGCTGATGCCGGCCGCTTCCGCTTCTCCACCGACGAACTCTTTTTCAAATCGCCCACCGAGATGAAGGCCGCCTTCGCCCACTGCCCGGAGGCGGTGGCGGAAACGGTGAAGGTGGCCGAGCGCTGCAACCTGGAGCTGGATTTAAGCTCCCACCATTTCCCCGACTTTCCGGTGCCGGCAGGAGAAACCCTGGCCTCGCTCTTTGAAAGCGCCGCCCGCCAGGGCCTGGAAAAACGGCTGACCGAGATCCAGGCCCTCGGTGGCCTTACGCCCGAACAGGAGGAGAGCTACCGCCTCCGCCTGGAGCATGAGATCGACGTCATCAACAAGATGGGCTTTCCCGGCTACTTCCTGATCGTGGCCGATTTCATCAACTGGGCCAAGGATCGGGAGATTCCGGTGGGGCCGGGCCGGGGCTCGGGGGCTGGCAGTCTGGTGGCCTACGCCATGCGGATCACCGATATCGACCCGATCCCCTACGGCTTGATCTTCGAGCGCTTCCTCAATATAGAACGCAAGTCGATGCCCGACTTCGACGTCGATTTCTGCATGGAGCGCCGGGGCGAAGTGATCGAATATGTCCAGCAGAAGTACGGCGGGGCCGAGCATGTGGCCCAGATCGTCACCTACGGGTCAATGAAGGCCAAGGCGGTGGTCCGGGACGTGGGCCGGGCCCTGGGGATGAGCTACGGCGAGGTGGACCGGATCGCCAAGCTGATCCCCGAGGAGCTGGGAATCACCCTGGAGAAGGCGGTGGCCCAGGAACCCCGGCTGCAGGATCTGATCAAACGGGAGCCGGCGGTGGCCGAACTGCTGTCGGTGGCCCAGACCCTGGAGGGGCTCAATCGCCACACCTCCACCCACGCCGCCGGGGTGGTGATCTCGCCTCGGCCCATGGTGGAGTATCTTCCCGTCTGTCGAGGCCCCAAGGGCGAGGTCCTGACCCAGTACGACATGAAGCACACCGAGATGACCGGGCTGATCAAGTTCGACTTCCTCGGCCTAAAAACCCTCACCGTCATCGACCGGGCCCTGAAACTGATCAAGAGCGACCTGGGTCACGCGGTGGATATCGCCGCCATTCCCATGGACGACCCCAAAACCTACGACCTGCTCTGCAAGGGAGATACCCTGGGGGTATTCCAGCTGGAAAGTTCGGGGATGCGCTCGCTGCTGATGAAGATGAAACCGGAGGTGTTTTCCGATTTGATCGCGCTGGTCGCCCTCTATCGTCCCGGCCCGCTGGAATCGGGGATGGTGGATGACTTCGTCAACACCAAGCATGGCCGGATGGTGGCCAAGTATCCCCTGCCCCAGCTGGAGCCGATCCTGAAAGAGACCTACGGGGTGATCGTCTACCAGGAGCAGGTGATGAAGATCGCCAACGTCCTGGCCGGTTACTCTTTGGGCGATGCCGACAACCTGCGCCGGGCCATGGGCAAGAAGATCGCGGCGGTGATGGAGGCCGAAAAGGGCAAGTTCATGGCCGGCTGCGAAAAAAACGCCATCGACCCTAAGAAGGCGGAGCATATCTTCGACCTGATGGCTAAATTTGCCGGCTACGGCTTCAACAAGAGCCACAGCGCCGCTTACGCCCTGGTGGCCTACCAGACCGCCTGGCTCAAGGCCCACTACCCGGCCCAGTTCATGGCCGCCCTGCTCTCCTGCGACATGGGCAACACCGACAAGGTGGTGCGCTACATCAACGAGTGCAAGGAGCATGAGATCGAGGTACTGCCGCCGGATATCAACGAGTCGTTCGCCGACTTCACGGTCATCAGCGATCGGATCCGCTTCGGCCTGGCGGCGGTAAAAAATGTGGGCGGTTCGGCCCTGGAGTCGATCCTGGAGGTGCGGGGACAGGATGGCCCCTACAAGTCGCTGGAGGATTTCTGTCTGCGGGTGGATGGCCGCAAGGTCAACCGCCGGGTGGTGGAGAGCCTGATCAAGGCCGGGGCCTTCGACTCTTTGGGAACCAAACGCTCGCAACTGTTCGCCATCCTCGACCAGGCCCTGGACCAGGCCCAGGCGGCCCAGCGGGATCGCTTAAGCGGCCAGATCTCGCTCTTTGCCGCCATGCCCAAGGCCCAGGCCGACCGGGCCACCACCATCGAGCTGCCCGACCTGCCCGAGTGGGACGAAAAGCAACGGTTGACCCTGGAGAAGGAGACGGTGGGCTTCTACCTGACCGGTCATCCCCTGGACAAGCACCGGCGGGAGCTGGCGGCGGTGGTGGATACCGATCTGCACGGGCTTAAGGAGTGGGGCGACAACCAGCCGGTGCGGGTGGGGGGGCTGATCCGCCAGTGGAAACCCCATCGCAGCAAAAAGGGGGCGGCCATGGCCTTTGTCACCCTGGAAGACACGGTGGATTCCGTCGAGGTGGTGATCTTTCCCGAAGCCTACGCCGCCTGCGCCCACCTGCTGGGGGGGGATGAGCCCATCGTGATCCAGGGCAAGGCCCAGAAGGAGGAGAGCGGGGTCAAACTGATCGCCGACACGGTGGACTCCCTGGCCGAAGCCCAGGTCAAATACACCGACAAGGTGGTGATCCGGCTCAAGGCCGACCAGGTGGGCCGCCCCCAGTTGGAGGCGGTGAAAAAGGCGGTGCAGCGTTTCCACGGCCCCTGCCGGGTGGCCATCAGCCTCCAGTTCCCCGAGCGGGGCGAGGTGGAGGTGGCGGCTTCGCCCGACCTGACGGTGCGCCCCGGCCGGGAGTTCAGCCGCGAGGTGGAAAAAGAGCTGGGCTACGCCGCCCTGCGCTACCTGAAAAAACCGCTGGAACCCGCCGCCACCGAACCCCGCTGGGGCGGCAACGGTCGCAAATAAATATTGAGCCCCCGGATTACTCTCGGATTACCCCCGGATTACCCGTCCTGTTCAATTTTATCCAGATGCTGGGCTAAGGAGAAGACAGGCATTGCTTTAATCTCCTGCCTGGGCTGTTCCATCTCGCCTCCGTAGAGCAGGAGGCTGGGCCAGGGGAGGAGGTCGGGGAAAAGGTTTTGAAGGGGTTTTCGATCTGGACGCCGCTGATCAGTTGACCGTCATTGAGGTCCTCGCTCAAGATCAAATCGGCGCCACCATTGATGGCGGTAACGACGATCATGGCATCCCGGAAAGAGAGTTGATAGCGTTCCTGAATTTCCGAAGCTCGCAAGACATCTTGCGCTGAGGGACTTTCAACCTGCCAGGCCGAATAAGCCTCCACCAGTTCGCGGGCCACCGGCAGGGCAAGAGGTTGGGGAATTTTACGGGTGACATTGACGTAAAATTCCTGCATGACCTGAACACTTATGACCCCCCGGCCGGTTTGCCACAGGGTTCTGAGCCGGGCGGCCGCCAAAATGAAATCCGAGTGCCGGGTGGAGTTCACCAGGCAGCGCAATTCGTCGCCAAGCATGCGACTGACCGAAGTCGATTTCCGAGCCGCGATGGACTTAACCTGGCGTAACAGATCCTGTCTTGTCTTTATCCCGTTTCGATGATATCATGACGGTGAAGCTCAATGATATCACATCAGCCATCACACGGGGGAAAACAGCATGAAAAGCATGACTCTGCGCGGGATAGATCCCGTGCTGGCCGAAAAGCTTGCTCAAACGGCCAGACAAAGCGGCAAGAGCATGAATCTGCTGGTGCTGGAAGCGGTGCGGCACCAACTTGGACTGACAGAAGAGAAGCCGCGCAAGGCGGAGCACCATGACCTGGACCACCTTTTCGGAAGATGGTCGGAAGATGAGTTCAAGCAGATTCAAGGCAAAATCGACACCGAACGGCGCATCGACCCGGAGCTTTGGTCGTGAACAAGCTGCTGTTGGACACCAACATCTACTCACACGCGTTGCGAGGCAACCCGGCAGTAATTCCCGTTTTGCGCAGGGCTGAAGCCCTTACCCTCAGCGCAATCACGGTCGGCGAACTACTCTCCGGCTTTCGCGGCGGCCAACGGGAGCGGGAAAATCGAGCAGAGTTGGCCGATTTCCTGGATTCTCCCAGAGTAAAAACAGTTTCGATCGACGAAGAGACGGCGGAATTTTACGCCGCCATTCTTGACCAGTTACGCCGCCGGGAGCAGCCAATTCCCACCAACGACATCTGGATAGCCGCCGCGGCCATGCAACATGGCCTTACCCTTTACTCTTTCGACGCCCATTTTCAGAAGATAGAGGGCCTGCTGTTGCTGTAAATGGGTTGGTGTCGGGGCCAGCCTTGTTGCGTTGCAAGTCCTGCCCCCCGCTCGACCCCGTTTCACGTGATCGGAACGGAATCGTCATAAAGCGTTTCCGGGGCCACATCAATCTCACCCGGCCAGACAACCGTGCCGTAACGAATGCTCACCCGTTCAAAGAGCGGCGGGCTTGCGATGCGGTTCCAAGGTTTCATGGCAAGGAGCGGACGCGCATCGAAACGGCGGCGTTCGCCATTACTGAAGTTCGCGGTGCCCTCGGCGAAGTCAACGTCACGGATGGTGGATTCCACCGAGCTGATGTTGCAGACCTGACCCCGCCCCCCCAGATTTCTTTGTTGATGGAAGTTTGTGACCATGCTACCGTAATCATAAGCAAAAGCTGCCAATAACAGTTTCCGGGAGAAGAGAGGTCATGCCGCAAACCGTATCGAAATCACAATTTAAACCCCGGGCCCTGCACTACTTTCGCAAGGTCCAGGAAGATGGCCAGGAGCTGATTATCACCGACCACAACAAACCGGTGCTCAAGATCACCCCCTACCGGGAGCGACCGGAGATTGTACTGCGAGAGCTACGCAATACGGTACGGCGCTACGAACTGCCGACGGAGCCGGTCGGCGAAGAGGATTGGGAAGTCCTTAAATGATCGTGCTCGACACCCACGTCTGGCTCTGGTGGCTCAGTAACCCTGAGAAGCTGACCGTGGCGCCTCCCGGGCCATCGACGACGGGATTCGAGATGAAGGAATCATCATCTCCGCGATTTCAACCTGGGAGATTGCTCTTTTGTTGACATCCTCCCCCGCCTAAAGTCGAGGGATTCCTACGGCGCTCGTCCGGGCATCGAGCCCGGATGAGTCGCTTCGGTGGGTTCCTGCTGCTGGCGGCATTACTGCACCGCTCACTTCACAGGCGAACCGGGCGTGTCCCGCCCTTAAAACATTGATCGCGCCGACCAGATCGGCGTTTTCCTCGAAACCGCACGCGACGCAGAGGAACCGCGCCCGCGTCTGGCGATTCTCGGCCGACACATGACCGCAACACGGACAGGTACGGCTCGTGTTCTGCGGCGGTACGACAACCAGCCAACCGCCTTTCCACGCTAACTTGTAGTCCAGTTGGCGACGAAACTCAAACCAACCTTGGTCGAGGATGG
>Ga0129302_1003213_pt1 | contig 11359 bp, 8 predicted proteins | sample BlaSprsedimmetaG_FD_94476 | JGI IMG/M metagenome (GOLD analysis project Ga0129302, IMG submission 94476) | Hot spring sediment bacterial and archeal communities from California, USA to study Microbial Dark Matter (Phase II) - Blank Spring... | ecosystem: Environmental > Aquatic > Thermal springs... | reverse complement strand
CATCTTTTCAGATGTGGTAAGAGCCTTCATTAAATATAATGAAAAATTGGATATAAAGGATTTTCTGTCTTAGCAAGATATTGTATGGGATTCCATTTTTTCTGGTGCAGATCAGATCTTTTTTCAACATTTCAACCATCACCCTGAACCTGGTTAAATCGTTTCCAAATATCCATTTTCTCTAATATATCTGCAATATGCAGTTTTCCAATATAATCATAAATTTTGGTTAATTTTGATGTGTTTTTCGAGAGGCTATATAAATGACATCGCACCACCCCAGGTCTCGAAATTTCAGACAATTATTGCTGAATCATCAATTTCTTGCGGGTGAACCCCAATTAGATCGATTCTCCTGTCAACATAACCGTCCAGAAAACCGATATCGATAATCATGATCCTGTCCTCATCATGCTTTATAATTTCTGATAGTATTGCAATTAATTCAATTTTATCTTTATCTGAGAGATTACATCTAAAAACCGAATAGTGAATAGGCTCTCCAAACCCCTTCATAGTTTTGTGAACCTTGTACAGCCTTTTTTGATCTGAGATATCATAACTCACGATATACACCTTTAGCTTTCCCAAAATGTTCACCTTGTTAAAAACGGGGGATATTCTTCAATTTCTCCATCCAATACGCGGGCCAGAAGCCTTGTCTGAACTTCAAAAATCCGCCTATAACTGACTTTATATCCAAACAAAGGATGTTTTACCTCGGTATTTATCCTTCTTTCGTAACCTCTCAATACGGCCTTTTTGCCAGCAGGAGTCAATGTTACTCCTAATCCTATTGAAATGAAATCTTTGTCTGATAATTCTCCATTATTAAACAGTGTAAATGCTACTGAATCGGCAATTATTGGTCTGAATTCTTCCATCAGATCTAAAGCAAGTGCCGGTCTGCCGTAGCGTGGCTGATGGTAAAAACCCAGATATGGATCAAAACCTGTTGTATGAAGAGTTACAAAAAATTCCTTCACCATTACTCCATAAAGATATGAAAGAACTGCATTTACGGGATCTTTTGGCGGTCTGCGATTCCGGTTTTCAAACAAACACCAATTATCCTCTGCTTTTAATAGACTATTAAATCTCGAAAAATAAATTTGAGCAGCTCCCCCTTCAATCCCTAACAATGTTTGTAAAGAATTCGATGATTTAGCATCATTTGCAAGTCTTTTCAATGATTTTAAGACCTCATCAGGGACTTCACTATCATTTCTACGTAAAATTGTTCTGGAATTCAAAATCTTCCCATAAACAAACATCTGTGCCAATTTTAAGGATCTTTTTTTATCTCCTGCAAAAGAGAACTGCCGAATCCTAAGTTCAACATTTTTATGTGAGTGGCCCAGAGAAAAACCATAAAACCATCCTCCAAAAGAAAAATAATTCACAGGGATGTTTCTTTGCAATAATTCAGTAAACGCGGGTGATGTAATATCAGCACTTCCATAGAGAGAAACCTGCGACAACTCCCTAATTTTAGCCTCCCCAGTTTTATCTCTATTTGCCCATATCTCTAACCTTTCTCCTTTTTTCCTCACCGTCTGTCCATATCCTGTGACATAAAGAGGTCTTTGATCATCTCTTGCAGGAAGGAATTTTCTAACCTGGGGTATCTCCGTTTCCGGATTTTCAGGATGTTTCAAGAAATTAATCTCATCGGGGAGGCAGATTCCTGCAAGGGAGCAGCGGATACATTTAGAACTCTCAACAAGAGGTGGAGGTATTTTTCCTGAAGCAGCCATTGATCTTAAACCATTTATTAGCTCCTTCGTCCGGTTAATTAAAAAATCATCAAAGGGAACCAGCACTTTCTGTTTTGATTTGACGAAGTAAATCAGCCCTTTATCGCAGTCGTAACCATTCTCTTTAAGTGCCAGGCCCTGGGCGCAAAGCTGAACCTTGTCTGATTCATATGCCCCTCCTTCAATTAACGGAACATAACCGCGTTTATATTCAACAGGAACAACATGCCCGTCTTTGCCTTCAATAAGATCAAGTCTGCATATAATTCCGGTTTTATAAGCTGAAATATCAACAGATTTTGCTGTAAATTCTGTAACTTCCTCAGCATCGGGAACCACTCCCTGGCTTTGATCAACCCTCCTGTGCTGGAACCTGCCATCTACTGTATCAGCATTATCCTCAAATTCTCCCTCAACCCATTCTATATAACATAATCTAGGGCAGTAAGTATATTCATTAAGCATACGGGCTGGGATGAGATCCGGAATTTCAATTTCGTTCATTATTTTTTCATCCCTGCCTATTTTCATCTCAAAAACTATAATGGAACGAACTGTCCGAGTCCAAAGTGAGCGCCGTATCCAAGGGCAACCGGCTGCAAAACCGGTTCGGGAAAAACGATCTCAAAACCATACCCCAGCTGTCTGCCCTCTCCTTTTCTGTTCCTGCGGAATTCTAACCAACGATGAGATCTCCCGTTCTTTAAAGACAGCTTTTCAATTGGCTTCACTTCAACAGGCTCTGGAAGGCCATGATAAACGGCCTCCTTCCTAATCTCTCCTGCAAGCCACTCCATGAAATCACCTCTGCCTTTTCTATAATGGCGGGGCGGAACAAAGGGTGTTGAACTTGTAAATCTTTGGCTCTTCCTCTCGAAATTGAAAATCTCTTCATAACTTCCCCATTTAAGAGGAACGAAATAGAGGTCGGGTTTTCCATCTGGCTGCCAGGTATGATCCAGGCCATCAAGAATCCTTATCTCGTTATTTTCAAACGGGGTTTTTGAAAAGATTATGAGATGATCCAGCCAGCCATCATTGTCCTTGTCAATCGGGAGGATATATGTGTGGTTATGATCTTTAAGGGGTTTTCCGAACTCATCTCTCCCGCTAAAATTTGAAGATCTCCTTTCAGAACCATTAGCCAGTCTTTTGTCCCGTCCCATAATCTTTCGGTGGATTCTTTCTGAAAGTTCAATTGTTTCTTTCACAGACGGATGCACTTTTGAGTCAAGGGCATAAATGACCGCTGTATATCCATATTTTTCAGATTCGGTAACAACAGGTAGGGAAGCCTTAAAGCAATTATATCTTCTAAGATATGTTACAAACTGAAATCCCGGCGGAACATTCAGGTTTCGATTCAGCATATCCGAAGTCGTAAATGTAAAAGAATCCATCCATGAGATTTCACCTTGATTTTTAGTTCCGGCTCTATCCAAGTATGGGTGTTTTTCGTATTCCTCCATCGGAATCGGGCATGCGACTCTCACCGGCTCTAGATTTTTATCTGAAATATCACTGTATTCGGGAGCACAATTATATGCCCCACTACTAACTTCAGTAGAGACCTTTGCCTCAACCCATGACTCAGATCTTCCCAGATAATTTAAACAGGAGAGCAATGCATCGAGATCACGGATTTTCTCTTCCGGAAGATTAGCTTCCGGCCAGACTATTTTTACCGCTGAATTTGGCGGAACTATTACAAATGCGTCAAAAACTAATTGTTTCTTTGTAATATCCTCTTTATTCTGGCTAAGATAAGAGCGGGTATGGGAGGCATTTGCTTCCGGAAGTACATACAAAGGAGGCTCTCGGGCAAGTTCACTAAATATTGCCTCCACACGCCCTTCAGGCCAGTCAGGGAATTTCCGTTTCCACACATCATATAGGGCACGAATGAGCCTGTAAGGCGAAGGAGGCCACTCGGGAACCCCTTCATTTACATTCCTACCCCATGGAGTCGCATGGAAACGTCCGGTAAGAAACTTTACCTCAATAGCAAGCATTGTATTAAGCTCCCATTTTAGCTTGTTTCATCTTCAGCCTTAGAATCATTCTTTTTCTGTTTAACAGGTGTCACTATCTCTGTTACAGCAGGATTTGCAAATAGACCTGAAGAACTGCATGCCTGCATCTTTTCCTGGAAAATCTTTAACAGATCATTTTCAGAGGGGATCAGAAAGCCATCAGGACTTGTTACCTTGATGTCGTCTTTTAATACAAAATCGCAGGCTGTTCTAAGCCTAAGTCCCTGGTTTATGAGTTTTCTGATTTTGTAAAGCCCAAGAGCAATAAGGAGCTCTTTTGCTTCATCCGGAAGCCCGTATCCTTCAAGCAAAGAAATGTCGAAGTTGAAGTATGCAATTATCCGATCTGCGGTATATTCCATCCTGTGATATGGGACATTCCCGTAAACATCCTTATCATAATTTTCTGCCCTGATTTTTCCCGTTGGATCAAGTGGATTATTCTTAACCCCCCCGGAAGCAACCTCATTTACCCCTTCTGCCTCAATAAATCCTGTCAGTGCTCGTTGAACTTTGACTCTGCCATCCTCAAGATTTGCCATAAATGCACCATGGAGAAGAGAATTGGGATCATAATAGAGAAATGCTGATGCAATTTTCTTCCAGTCCAGTGGTTTCCCTCTTTCATAATTTGATTTTTTCTTAAATTCAGCTTTGAATTCATCATTGCTGATAATAAAAGGAGAATTGATCCTGTGAGCCTCGATTAAAGAAGTCGTTGTAGTACCATACTCATTATCACCAACCGTTCCATCAAGTTTTACACGGATATATGGGATTCCTGCAAGTTCATTTGAAATCTCAATTCCCGACTCATCAAGGACAGTAGCCTCGAGACGGTTTGCAATGGACTGAGCAGATTCAACAAGAATCATACGCTTTCCATCAGGCCTGTCATACACAGCCGCTCCCAAATCCGGGAACCCTGTCGGCTGGAATCTCGCGCCCTGAATTGGTTTCAATTCAGCTTCGATCAATAATCTTGGAACATTTGCAAGGTTTTCAAAATCAATAGTATTTTCTGTCATTTTTACACCTCAAATTAATTTTTGTCTTGTTCTTCTCTCAGTACTAACTTCTTAAGCCGCCATTCATCTCTTATGGGAATCAGAAGGGCGGCAGAAATTCGTAAACCATTATCCGCATTGTAGAAGGATGAAGTAACAGGTACGAAATCCTTTGTTCGAAGTCTTCGGTCAGCGATGGTGCAGGCGTCCTTTATGCGCCCTGCACGAAGGAGCGGAATAACAGATGATTCCGGTTTCACAGAAATTTTTGCATCTCCCTTCCTGATACCATCAGGTAAGAACAATAGTTTCAGTAGAGCATATGGTCTTGAAATTACACATGGCTTTACAGGATTATTCCATTTTTTATCTTTTTCAAAAAGGGATTTATTCAAATCAGCAATATCGTCCTTTTTATTCCAATTTATCCAGCTGAAACCAAAGATAAGATCTTCAACCAGAGATTCATCGATATTCCCTTCAATGAATGCATTTATGTCTTCTACTGAAATGCGGATTGCACCCCAAAGAGGATTATGTTTCACTCCCAGCCTTTCAGCATCCATCATTCTTCTGGCAAGGACAGAATGAAGTCTTGCATACAATGAATTTCCTTCCCATGCAAACTGTCCTCTTCCTTTAACCCATTGAGAGGGGATTTTTGGATTTACTGGAGAAAGGTTAGTCCTGATGGAACCCACATCTTCTGTAGATCCTATTGAAGCAATTGCCGCTGCAATACGCACTTCAAGGCCGCCATCATCCGCAAATTCAATCCATCTCGGACTAAGTCCGGATATTGGTTTTTTTATTAATGGGTTACTGCTGTTTCCCGACTTTGAAGCCAGCCTTTCAAACCGTCCAATTGCTGAAATGAGAGCTTTTAGATTAGTTTTACCTCCGTAGAGCAAACTGTCATAGATCTTTTCATCAATTTTTCTCCTTGCAGATTTGAAGCTTTCTGGAATATTATCTCCTCTAAGTGCAGAATCTAACTGAAATAATAGAGGGTTTAACTCCCGTATCAGATCACTTTCTTCTTTATAGTGGACATTGAAAATTCCAGTAGGAAGTGCCAGATAGCTTTTGCCTCTTCTTTCAAGGAGATTGTACCTTACAAAACTTGAAATTCCTCTGTCTACACTTAAAGAACGAACAGCTTCGGCAAATTCAATACTGTTAGCTACGTTATTTCTTCCGATATTTGCTCTTCCTTCACTTAGGAATGATTTTAACTCTCCATAATGTGTAGGATTTTTCCACAATGGAATCCAGATTTCTGCACGTGATTTCTCATTTTCAGCAGAAGAATTATAGCCCACCTGAATAGATCTGACAGTAAATGGGCTTCTGAGAAGAGGATCACCACGAACATTCAAATTTTTACTCTTAATAATTGAACTTGCCCATGGAATGGTGCCCTCAAAGGTAAGAATGAAAATCCAAGGATTTGCCTTAAACTCATCTTTGTTTTCGATTCCATTCCCCTGGTTAAATCCGCCGGTACGGCTTGGATCATACTGACCAATAGAAATATTCTGAAGATATTCTGTTTTTTCATCAAATAGTGCATTCTTCAATAGACTTTCGGAGGATTCTGTATTTTTAATGAACTGATTAACAATACAGCCCATGAAATTGTTTGAAAATTCAAATCTCCCATCATTCCCTCCGGTTCCTAGAATTGGCGGGTATGCAGCACTTCCATCGGGAGCTATAATTGTTGATGCATCTATCCATTCGGCAACCTGATCATTTAAACGATCCCTACATTCAGAAATGATATCTTCTTTTCCAGGACTTTTCTTCTTTTGGATTTGTTTAACTTGGCTTCTTATCTTTTTGGCTTCTTTAAAGAGACTTTTTATTGCAACTGATTGCTCCTTTTCTTTCTTGGGAGCCCTTGTAGAAATTTTAGTTTTATTTTCAAGATCTTTGATAGTATAATCGAAAATATTTTCAGCCTGAATAAGATGAGGAACCTTATTTGCCAATTCTTCTGTTATTTTTAATAGGTCAAAATAATCATCCCTTGTTTTTCCTTTCTTTTCATTAGCCTCGTCACGGAAAAGAATGATTAATTCTCCAAGAGGAATGTCAGTATTAGGAATTTCCGGGAATGTTCGGATGGCTTTAATTGTTTCACGATATAAGATTAAGCGGTCGGAATCATCCTCTAAGATGGCTTCAACATTATTGATATTGTCACCGTCATTAAACCCCGAACCACCATTCCACGGCGAAACGATAGGAGTCGGCCGGTATTCCTCAAGGAAGAAATTAATCAAACCTTCTTCATCAAGGCAGGAATCAAGATGGAACACACCAAGATCATCCCACCAGCCTTTTGCACTAGGATCTTTTTGCTCACTGACGAGCCTTAGTACAGCCAAAGCTGAAAGATAAGATGACATCGGCTGGGAAGTACAGCCATAAAGAGTTATTTCTGTCATTTCCCACCTCTGCTTGCTCTCTCATCGGAGGCTTTCATTAATGCCTCCAGATAAGCCAGCCTGAAAGGTCCGATCTCCGGAGAATCCCTGAGGTTTAAAACTCTTGCAGACCAGCTTGGCCCGTTCTTACCCTCGCCAAGATCCATATAGGAGAGATCGATCTCCGTCTCCGGCATCATTATCCCCCCACCAATATCTGTTGAAGGGACAACATCTCCATCCCAAACCCCTCTGGCAAATCTTCGGTTCTTATCAAGCGGCATAAATTCATCAGGCATTGACCTGATTGAACCCCTGACCTTGCCATGATGAGCAGCTGCAAGGTATGATGCCAGATCACTCCTGTTATTTAGGAGTGCCAGAATTCCGGATGCGAGTTCATGGCGGAAAAATTTCCTCCTCCCATCATCACTCAATTTCTTTAGGCCGGTATAACTTTTCCAGGCATCTTTCGGAGCTTTTGCCGCTGGTGGAGCTGAAAAATTTATTAAGGCTTCCTCTTTTATCATAGCCTGAAAGGAATTGTGTGCCTTTCCGGCATCGTGCCATCGTGTACCTTCAATCAGTGATTCTGAAAAAACATCATCTAATTCGATCTTCTTCAAAATAGATCCCATCTCTCTGCACACTTCATCAGTATGCTCTGCAACAGATTTCCAATCTCCCTCTGAAATATAATTGTCGGAATAGAACGATTTTAGATCGTTTTCTTCTTGAGGAATAACAGGAACTGACTTTTTCGATTTAGCATCCCAGCCTTTATCTTTTGTATATCCGCCCTCTTCATAATCAAGCATAACGGTTACTCTAGGATATACATCATCTATGGTAATTACTTTCCATCTACCGTCGATATGATCCCATATCCACCCTCTACGATTCTTAAAGGTAATTTTTTTATCGCCAATTGGAGCAGAACAAAGTTCATTTCGTCGTGGCAGACTCTCCTCTGAAATCCTGGTTTTATCAATATTACGCCAGAAAACCAAGAAATCCAGATCATTACTATCGCGGATATATCTGGATATGTCAATATCACTGCCGGTTAAGTCCGGAGTTGTATCAAAGAGTTCAAAGATCTCTTTCTTCCGGATAATCTGTTTATGTGTAAAACCTTCGACCTTATTAGGAAGATTTGCAGGTCCTACGCTTACCCCATCAAATTTTTCTAATATCTGAAGGGAGTTTTGAAGTTCTTCTTTATCATATGGGGCAGAATCATTTATCGGAACATCAATCCAGTAAATTCCTGCAACATCATGTTCACCATAACGGTTGCACCTTCCAAATCTCTGGACAAGAGACGACCATGGTGCTAATTCTGTAAACAGAACTTTTGCCGAGACATCGACTCCCGCTTCAATTACCTGGGTAGAGACAATAATCGTTCCTGCTTCCCCTGGTTCATCAAGAAGGGACTGAACAACCCTTTTTCGATCAGGCGGCCTAAATCTGGAATGTATCAGGACAAGTCCGGCATCAGGATTTTCTTTTTCAATTTTATCATAGAGTTCAGTCGCTCTCTTAACTGTATTGACGACAACCAGTGTTCTGGTGCCTGCCTGATGCTGTGAGATTATCTCCTTTGCAAGGGCCGATGGGTTCTTCGAATCATTTTCTGCTTTCTTTAATATTTTAATCGCATTGATCCGTTTATTAGCAGCAGGTAAATCCCGGTCCTCTTGTTCTAATTCAAGAATTGTATCAATATCTCTTTGAGGATCAAAATCCACAGTCCTTAACCAGTCTTTATTTAAAGTCGCACTCATCCAGACAGATTGTGCAGGAAGAGCGTCAATCGTTCCAATATTATTGCGAAATGCTTGAAGCTGTATAGTTGTTGAAAGACCTTTACCCATGAGTTGAATTTCATCCATAACCCACAGGCAGTCATTATTTAATAGTCCAAAGTGCGTTGGCCATCTGTACCTGCTCATACCATACCCACGGTTAAGGGCGCGGGAGAGAAGCATATCCTGAGTACCGATAATAATTGCATCTCTTTCAGGGTAGAGATCCCAGTTTTGCTTATCTTCTCCTCCCATCAATACAGTTACTGAAATCCTGTCAAGATCACTCTCAGAATTATTACCTAAAATATTTAGATTCTCAAGCCATTTCTCCACTTTATCTCTAGTCTGTTCAACGAGAACCCTCATAGGAAGGCAGAAGATTAACCTTCGGGGAGTCGATGCACGGACATTGTCCCTTGGATCAAAACGCCTTCTCCAAAGCCACCCAAGAATAATTGCATCGGTCTTCCCAAGCCCGGTTGGAACTTCAATAACTTCAGGAAAATTATCTGATAATGCTAATCTTTCCTGATAAGGATAAGGTTGATGCCCTGTGGCATCTTTAAAAAATCGCTGAAATTCATTTGATTTTGAATTCATTGACAAATCCTCTTAAATTGAGTCTATATTTTTGCTTCAGTGGAATTCCCCCAGTAAAATAAAATCCTTTTAATTTTTTTGTCAATCACAAGAGCTATTAAATTACCTATTGCTTAAGAAATATTTATACTTATTAACGGAAATTACGTTAATGATGGAATTTACAATAAAGTCATTAAATCCTAAAAGAGTCCACATAGCACCCGTAGGTTTTGAAATTGATCGTGTTGTTATTCCGGCTATTCGGATGAATGCAGACAAAATCTATCTGATAATCGATAAAGATGAAAATGATAAAGGGGCTTTTTGTGTAAAGGAGATTAGAAAACAACTGAAGGAAAAATCGAATGGATTGGATATCATTGAAGTAAAAACGGACTTTAAAAACCTGGAATTATATGATACACTAAAAGCCTATAGAGAGATTTTACAGGAAGAGAGGGACAATCATATCTTTATCAATGTTTCAACAGGTTCTAAGATTCATTCAATTGCTGGAATGATGATATCAATGATTTTTAAAGAGGAGCATATCTCAATTTTACCATACTATGTTCAACCGGAAAAATATGAACTGGAACCTGAACTTGGAGAACAGTTAACAAGTGGTTTTAAAAATGTACAAATCCTCCCGGAATACAGGATCGAAAAACCATCTGAGGACTTGCTAAAGGTATTGGCAATAATCCTTAAAAATATGGGATATGATTCCGAAGGAGATTCAAAAGGTCTCAATAAAAAAATAATAATTGAGCTATTAGAACACGAAAAAATAAATCTCATCGATGAACCGGTAAAAAATGAAGTGCCCGCAAAATACAGGGCTCTGGAAAGACGATACATTGCCCCACTTCTAAAATGGAAATATATTAGAATTGAAAAAAGAAACAGAAAGGCTCTAATTCATATTAAACAGGAAGGAAAAGACGCTCTTCATTTCTTGTATAGTTCTAAGTAATAATCAGCCAACCATCCCATCACTCAAACCTGCGAACATTAATAAGATAATCAGAAGTTTCAGCCAAAACGGAAATCGCGTCGTTCTCCTTTCGGAACGTGAAATCATCGATAAAAGAACATCTATCTCTTCTTCACCTGTGCACAACCACCCGTGCACAATCAGTGACACATCGCCATGAAAGAAATCGAACAGGAAGTCCTCAATCACATCCCGGACCCGCTCGCAAAGCTCGTCTGGGAGAAATGGATCGCAGAAGGAAAGGCCCGGCTGATACTGCCGAACGGGGGTGCGGATCTGATATACCTGGGCGACGAAGACCCCGGTAATCAGGAGAGCATAAGCCGCGAGTGTCAGGAGGGAGGAGAGCCGGAGACGATGAGAGCCATTAGAATTATCCCGCGAAGCATCGGGACCGGATGAAGTAAAATTATTGATAGGCGAAATCGAAATGAATTCTCTGAAAATCCGGTAGAAGTGTAAAATATATTCCAAAATATATGCAATATTGAGATCTTTTATAATTATTAAAATGATTAATTTTTGAATAATTATGCTGAATATTCATTTTTTCATCGAAAATAATAATTATTTGCAGATTATGCTCTCTAAAAATAACCTATTCAAAAGATTTATCTAAGGTTATTTCAAAGGAATGCTTATGGCTAACAATAACGGAGAGTCCGTCGATCTCCCGAAGGATGTAATAGATAATCTGTATTCGGGCGAAAACGTCCTTTATTGCGTTAAAAAGCAAT
>Ga0129302_1003207_pt1 | contig 11375 bp, 8 predicted proteins | sample BlaSprsedimmetaG_FD_94476 | JGI IMG/M metagenome (GOLD analysis project Ga0129302, IMG submission 94476) | Hot spring sediment bacterial and archeal communities from California, USA to study Microbial Dark Matter (Phase II) - Blank Spring... | ecosystem: Environmental > Aquatic > Thermal springs... | reverse complement strand
CACCCGCGTCTGCGCGGTCACCCGCGTCTGCGCGGGGAGCGCTGCGCCTGCGCCTGCTCCTCTGGGGTAGCGGATGGCGACCGGGCCGTCAATGGTTAGCGCCGTCCACAGCATCTCGACCAGTTCGGCTTCGTCTTTGGGCGCCATCACGGTAAAAGTAGGGATGCTGCGCAAGTACGCCAGATCGAACGCGCCCTGATGCGAGCGCCCGTCGTCACCGACGATGCCGCCCCGGTCGATAGCGAAGATCACCGGCAGGTTTTGCAGCGCCACATCGTGGATGAGTTGATCGTAGGCGCGTTGTAGGAAACTGGAATAAATCGCAGCGACGGGTCGCATCCCTTGCGCGGCCAATCCCGCCGCAAACGTGACCGCGTGCTGCTCGGCGATCCCCACGTCGAAGAAACGTTCTGGGAACGCCTTGGCGAAGGCGCCCAATCCGGTGGCCGCAGGCATGGCGGCAGTGATGGCGACTACGCGTTCGTCGGTCTGCGCCATAGCCATCACCGTGTCACCGAAGACCTGGCTATAAGTGCGCGCCGTCTTCTTGTTGGGCGACGCGCCGCCCATGGTCTTGGGCGCGACGCCGTGCCATTTCTCCGGGTTTTCTTCGGCGGGACGGTACCCCTTGCCTTTCTGCGTGCGCACATGGAGCAGTACGGGCTTATCGACGACCGCTTTGGCGGCACGTAAATGCTCCTGCAGCGCCGCAAGATCGTGCCCATCGACCGGCCCGATGTAATGGAAGCCGAGCATCTCCCAGAGTGTGGGCGTTCTTATGGCGGATGCCGGAGCCGGTGTCGTCTGAAGATGATGGGCGACCGCACCGACGCTTGGCGAGATCGACATCTTGTTGTCGTTTAGAATGACGATGAAGCGTTTCTGCAAGTATCCGGCGTGGTTGAACCCTTCCAGGGCTATCCCTGCCGCGATAGAGCCATCGCCAATGATGGCAAGCACGTGGAAATCGTCGCCTTGCAGGTCGCGCGCGGCGGCGATGCCCAACGCCGATGAGATCGACGTCCCTACGTGGCCCGCCGTGAAAATGTCGTGGATGCTTTCGCGCGGTTCGGTGAAACCGGAAAGCCCGCGATACCGGCGCAGTGTGCCGAAATCGTGAAAGCGTCCGGTAAGCAGCTTGTGGGGATAGCACTGGTGGCTCACGTCCCAGATCAGCTTGTCGCGCGGACTGTCGAAGACAGTATGCAGCGCCAGGGTCAACTCTACGATACCCAGGTTGGAGGCCATATGCCCACCATTTACCAGGACGGTTTCGATGATACGCTGCCGGATTTCGGATGCTATCTGTTCAAGCTCAGGTAATCCAAGCGACTTCAGGTCATCCGGTCCTTTGAGCTGTTCCAAACGTGTGGTCATAGCATAACCTCCATACAATAATCAGGTGCAACCCACTTCTACGTCTAAGACGCTGGTTTCTGTGCCTCTAGGGTGTTGTGTGTCTATCAAGTGTGTTGCGCCTGCGTGCGATAGGCGCGATAGAATAGCCACAATGTATCCATTATAGCATCAATGTGCTCTCAAAGTCTATCAAGATGCGTTGGGGAGGGTCTCGTCATTCCCCAATGTATCCTTCGCGCAAGTAGATTGGGTGGCTAGAGCCAATTGGTTTGCAAGAATTCGCAAGTGGATGTAGTTCCCGAAAAGCTTAGCGAGAACCTTGCCATTTGACTTGGGTATAGGACAAATTATAGGGAACCGTAGCCGCGAAATCCATTTCGCGCCCGAACACGCGCTTTGGAAAGCGCGGCTACGGAATTTGCCCCATATTCTGCACTATACCCATTTGACTTGTTTGTTTGGCAAATTGGTATATCCTCTGGGCAAGCTCCTTGAGCTAGCTCTCCGGCAGGGGACTGCGCCGGGAAGACTTCATTACCCATAATGGTGAACTGTGTTACGCGAACTGCATATCAAAGATTTTGCGATTATTGATGATCTCCATTTGACGATGGAGCCTGGCTTCAACGTGCTGACCGGTGAAACGGGCGCGGGGAAATCCATCCTCATCGACGCCGTGACGCTGCTGCTCGGCGGGCGCGGCGATACGACGGCGATACGCGCCGGCGCCGGCATCGCCCGCGTGGAGGGTCTGTTTGTTCTGACGTCTCCGGAGCAGGACGGCCTGGCTGCATTGTTGAAGGACGAGGCGCTGGAGGGCGACACACCGGATGCATTGTGGCTAAGCCGTGAACTGCGCAGCAGCGGACGGACGGTGGCGCGGATCAACGGGCGTGTCGTGTCGGTGGGCCTGCTGCGCGAAGTCGCCGAGAAGCTCGTCGATATCCACGGGCAGAGCGAGCACCTGAGCCTGCTGCGTGTGCGCGAGCATCTGAACCTTCTGGATCGCTTCGCCGGGCTGGAGCCGCTGCGCGCGCAAGTTGCCGAGGCTGTACAACAGATTCAGGCCGTGCGCCGTGACCTGCACGCACTGCGCCAGAGCGAGCGCGACCGGATGCAGCGCATCGACCTGCTGCGTTTTCAGGTGGACGAAATCGGCGCGGCCATGCTCACGCCGGGCGAAAAAGAGGCGCTGGAAGCCGAATTGGTGCGCCTCTCCAACGCCGAGCAGTTGGCAGCGTTGGTTGCCAACCTTGTGGCTGTGCTCGAAGAGGGGCGCGGACAATCGCCCGCTATCCTTGATTTGGTCGGGCAGGCGCAGCGCGATATGACGACACTTGCGCGCATCGACGTGACCCTCGTGCCCCAGGCGCAGACGCTCGAGGAAGTGGGGTATCAGGTGGAGGATTTGGCGCGCACGCTACGCGACTATCTGGGCGACGTCGAATTCAATCCGCGCCGCCTGGCGTGGGTGGAGGAACGGCTCTCGCTGCTGCGACAGTTAGCGCGCAAGTACGGCGGCGCGGTCGAAGAAGTGTTAGCGTATGCGGAGAAAGCTGCCGTCGAGCTTGAAACGCTTGAACACAGCGACGAGCGCATCGCCGGGTTGGTGGAGCAGGAGGCGACGCTGCTCGCACAGTGCGCCACGTTATGCCAGGCACTCTCCCAACAGCGTCGCGCGGCTGCCGTTCAACTCTCGGCGGGCGTCGAAGCCGAATTGCAGGACCTGCGCATGGAGGGGGCGCGTCTGGGCGTGGCCTTCCGGTGGCGTGAGGAAGCCGGGGGGGTACCCCTGGATGAGCCACTGCCTGCCGAGTTAGCCGTGACCAGCTTGGGGACGGAGGTGCGGGCAGCCGAAACTGTGACACGGGTGGCCTTTGACGTCACGGGGATGGATCGGGCGGAGTTCCTCATCGCGCCCAATCCCGGTGAAGGGTTGAAACCGATGACGCGCATCGCTTCGGGTGGCGAGACCGCGCGGCTGATGCTGGCGCTCAAGGCGGTGCTTTCCCGTGCCGACCGCACGCCCACGCTTATCTTCGACGAAATCGATCAGGGCATCGGTGGGCGGGTGGGAGCCATCGTGGGGCTGAAGCTGTGGCGGCTTACTTCGCCGTATGGTGGCAATGGGGGCGTGCGGCATCAAGTCCTCTGCATTACCCACTTGCCCCAGTTGGCGGGCTTTGGTGACGTGCATTTCGGCGTGCAGAAGCAAATCGCCGATGGGCGGACTGTGACGCAGGTGATGCGTCTGGTGGATGCGACCCGCCTTGCCGAACTGTCGCAGATGTTGGGGACGCAGGGAGAAGCCGCGCACCAGGGCGCCGTGGAAATCCTGGCGCAGGCCGCCGGCCTCAAGGAGCGCGTCGCCGAACCCGGCAGTGTCACCGAGTCGGTTGAGAAGTGAGAGGACGGTTAAAACGCCATCCACATTTGCCCAATGGGAGAACACGTTTATAATGGTTATGGTTGTGTTTAACACATGCTTAGACCCTATCCGAAAATTCGCCGTTAACGCACCAGAAACGCTCGCAGGCATAATTTTCGGATAAAGGCTTAATCGCATTTCAAATTTTGCGTTAAGCTGTTAAGGCCTGACCCTGCAAGTTTTTTGCCCGTTGCGTAAGAAAGTGGGCATCGCAGGCCTTTTGGATTCCGGCTTGTCCGGGTAGGGGTACGTTGCTTTGATCCTTCAGTGTATAAGGGATTCTGGGTGGACAATGTTTAACCCCTTTTGATTACCATGTTAAGGATGGTTGGAAATGGCGCTTAAAGGCAGACTGGAAGATTTCGGCATAACCCAATTACTAAATCTGATTAATTTAGCCCGGAAGACGGGGACGCTTTACCTTGAGGGGACGCAGAAAAATTCGTACCTTTGCTTCCGCGAAGGAAAGTTGATCTATGCGGCACTCGAAGGGGTGGAAGACAGTCTCCCGGTCATTCTGCAACGCGCGAACGTTTTTACAGCCGAACAAGTGCGGATGATTCAGACGAATATGGCTGGAAGAACGGACCGCGACATCGCACAAGTCCTCATCACGAGTGGACGTTTACAGCAACAAGTTGTGGTGAAGAGCGTGCGTGATGCGATCCTTGACCTGGTCTATCAAGTCTTTTCCTGGCATGAGGGGCAATTCCGTTTTGAGCCTTCTAAACTACCGGTCCAGGGCAAAATCACAACCTCCATCGCGCTGGAAAACGTCATCATGGAAGGCAGCCGCCGGGTAAAGGAGTGGGAGCGCCTGCAGGATGAACTTCCTGACCTGGATATTCCGCTGAAATTTGCCGAGCGCCCCACGACGCCTTTGCGCGACGTCAACCTCAGCGTCGAAGAGTGGCGCGTCATCTCTTTTGTTAGCCCAAGCAATACCATCCGGCAGATTGCGCAGTTCAACAATATGAGCGAACTGCAAATCCGCAAAATCGTCTATAGCCTGCTCCAGGCAGGGCTGGTGGAGATCATTCGCCCACCACGTCCCACGTATGCGCCCATAAGCGCCCGACAAGTCCCTGAAGGTGCGCCTCAACCGACTGCCACGCAGATGCAGCGGCCTGCCGTCAAGCGCGGCATCGTCCAGAAGCTGATCAGCCGGATCCGGGAGTTATAGTATGCAGACGTTAAAGATTGTTGTGACAGGACCTTTTTCATCCGGGAAGACAGAGCTGATTCAAAGCGTCAGCGAAATTGACGTGGTCTCCACCGAGCGAAAAATCTCCCAAGAAGCCGAACGCATCAAACAGCAGACCACGGTGGCGATGGACTTTGGGCGAATCACCATCGACGACGAGTTAATTCTCTATCTCTTTGGGACGCCCGGTCAACGCCGCTTTGATTTCATGTGGGAGATCCTTTCCGAAGGGATGCTCGGTTTTGTCGTGCTGGTGGACAGCACCCGCCCGGAGACGTTCCGCGAAGCGCGCCGCATCCTCGATACATTCCGGAGCTATTCTCCCGTTCCTTATATTGTGGCCGCCAACAAACAGGACCTCCCCGACGCTTGGCCGCCGGAAGACTTACGGATTGTGCTCCACGTTGAGCCGGGCGTCAAGGTTGTGCCGTGCGTAGCTACAGAGCGCGAGAGCGTCAAAGAAGTGTTGCTAGAGCTGCTATACTCCATTTTGGAGTTGGTAGACGAAGAGTAGTAACTGTTTTTTAACTGAATTGCAACGGCCTCTTTTCGTGGGGCAATAAGGTTTGTGGTATGATGAAAGAAAAGGGGCGCAGGGTTAGACATAATGAGTTCAATAGTGACGGATCGGGGTATAGTCCATTACGAGACCTTTGGCCGGGGAAAGCCGGTGGTCTTGTTGCACTGTTGGCTTGGTTCGTGGAATTATTGGTATTCGACGATGGAGTACCTGTCCGCGCACAAGTATAAGACGTACGCGCTGGACTTCTGGGGATTTGGGGATTCGGCTAAACAAGGTTCCTTTTCCGTCACTGAATACGTGCGCATGGTCGAGCAATTCATGGATCGTATGGGCCTGGAACGCGCACGGGTGATGGGCCATTCGATGGGCGGCACGGTCTCCCTCAGCCTGGCGCTCGCGTACCCGCAGCGCGTCTCCAGGATTGCTTTGGTTGGGTCTCCGATTACCGGTTCGGGTCTGGCCTTTCTGCTCAAGCTATCTGGATACCGCCAATTTGCCCGTGTTCTTTATGCCGTGCCGGGTCTTTTGTCCTTGTCTATGAAGCTGCTCTCACTCTCGTATGCTAAAGACTGGCGCACGTTGTACGATATGTTGAAGAAGGACCTTTCACGCACCACGATGGAATCCTTCTCGGCCAGTATCCGCGATTTACGCTTCACTGATTTGCGCCCCCGACTTGGCGAGCTGCATATTCCCGCGATGGGTATCTATGGACGTAAGGACAACATTGTCGATCCCAAGCAGGGGGAACTGATGCGCGACGGTATAAAAAGTCACGTCGTCCACTATTTTGAACAATCGGGGCATTTTCCGATGCTGGATGAAACAGACCATTTTCACGCGACGATCCTGGACTTTTTGGCGGACTCGTGAACGTGAGCGGCCTTGTGAACGTGAGTGGCCTCGTGAACGTGAGTGGACTCGTGAGCAACGATGTAGAACGGCTTGATTACTGTTTTCCTAATCGCATCTCGCGCATCTTGCTACTGGCGTTGCGGGACGTGATGGGTGAGAATGGTATTCACGCAGTTCTGAATATTGCGCGGCTTCAGCACTTTATCGAGGTGTGCCCGCCGCCCAACTTCGAACCGGGCATGACGTTCGACGAGATGGGACGCCTCTTCGACGCTGTCGAGGGGATCTATGGCGTTCGGGGTGGACAGCGATTGGCGCGGCGTTCAGGGGAAGCGTGCTTCAAGTACGGCATCGAAGGGTTTGGCGGAGTAATCGGCTTTGCCGATTTCGCGTTGCGGTTGTTGCCGATATCCTTGCGCGTGCGCATCGGGCTAGAAGTGCTGGCCGAAATCTTTAACCGCTACACCGATCAACGGGTGGTGCTCGGCGAAGGCGAAGACAGCTTTTTTTTCGTCATCGAGCGTTGCGGGTTCTGTTGGCGTAGACGTTCTGACACCCCCGCGTGTGCGTTGCTTGAGGGGTTGCTAGAAGAGTCGCTTTACTGGGTTAGCCGGGGAAAGCGTTTTTTCATCGAAGGGATCAGTTGTGTGGCCTGCGGCGATCCGGTGGGAACGTTACGTGTGGACAAAACGCCGCTGAATTGACGATTTCAAGGTGTGTGCTGAATGCGTAAAATCATCCTGCGCGATAGACGAAAGATACCGCCTTTCAACGAGCCGGCGCGCGAGCTGAGCGTGCTGACGAAACCCCTGTGGCTGCATCAGCGGGATGTGTTGGCGCGCTATACCACCGAAGAGCGCGAGGTTGAGTCGGTTCACGAAGTCGGCAATGACCGCGAGGAGACCCTGGTCTACCGTGACAATCTCTATTTCGACCAGGCTTTCATCGACGAATTCATCCAGCGCGCGCAAAAGTCCGGCAAATCCTGCCAGGTCGCCTTCAAACTGGATGACCCGGCTATTTCTGGACAGGCGCTTTACCTGCAACGCGGGATTCGCCGGCAGGGCAACTATTACGTTGCCGACCTGTGGTACTATCCATACGGCATCGAACCCGTCGTGCGCCCCCTGGTGATGGATACCGAAGCGCGTGAAGTGGGCTTCTACCACGTTCCCACGCACATGTCCGATTTTCAGGGTGACTTGATCTACAACTTGCCGACGAAACCCTTCCTCTCCATCGAACATTGGATTCACATTCTCCATGCCAACATCGACTTCGGCATTTTTGCGATTGGGGTGCGCTTCGAAAAACGCCTGGAGCGCGATCTAGGATTGCTCTTGAAAATGCTCTGGCGCGGCATCCTCGAGCGTAAACAGGTCCTCACTTCATCGGAGATCGTGGTGACGGGCAAGAATTGCACGATTGACCCCACGGCAATCATCCAGGGGCCGACCTTCATCGGCGACAACGTGGACATCGGGCCTGGTGTGGTGGTGCGCAACTGCGTCATCGGTGACGACGTCACCATCGACCAGGGGTGCGAGTTGATGCTCAGCGTGGTGGGCAACGGTGCATTTCTGCCCTTCCGCGCCGCGCTCTACCGCACCGTGTTGATGGATCGCTGTATGGTGGCACAGAATTCGTGTTTGCAGATGTGTGTCGTAGGGCGCGACTCCTTTGTGGGGGCCGGCACGACGTTTACCGACTTCTTGCTGGTCGACAAGCCGTTGCGCTCGCACTTTGGCGGCAAACTTGAGGATACCGGCATGACGGCTTTGGGCAGCGCCATTGGGCACAACGTGCGCATCGGATCGGGGTTGATCTTCTTCCCTGCACGGATGATCGAGTCGGATGTGATCATGTTTGCTTCGGACGACCACCGGCGTGTGATTACCGGCAACGTCGCTTATGAGGATAGCGATCATTTGAAACTTGAAGATGGAGAAAAAATGCACCCGCGTTTGTACAAGCGGGATGCATAAGGCGCGGGAGCGTAGGTCGCGCGAATGCATTCTTTCGCTTTTATTATTCATCCGATTGACCCAAAGCGCGACGTGGCACGCAAGTACCCGTTGCTCGGTAAGGTTTTACCAGAAGCGGCCATTCACTTTGTTTGTCGATTCTGGCCGCCCGTTGAACTTTCACATATCACCGGCGCGCGCTCTAAGGCCACCGGCGAGGAAATCGAAGGCTGGCTGATCGCCGTGCCTTACACGCCGCAGCGGATGCTGCAACTGCCAACAACGGAAGTCTATAAAAAGATTATCGCCGCCGGTCATCTGGCGGCGCGGTTGGGAGCGCAGATTCTTGGACTGGGGGCGTATACGTCAGTGGTTGGCGATGGCGGCGCGACCATCGCACGCAGCCTGGACATCCCGGTGACGTCGGGCGACAGTTACACGGCGGCGCTCTCCGTGCAGGCGACGCGCCAGGCGGCACAATTGATGGACATCGACATGGTGCAGACGACGTTGGCCATCGTGGGTGGGGCCGGGGCGATTGGCGCAGCGGCGGCGCAATTGTTAGCGCCGCACGCGGGTCGCATGCTCTTGATCGGACGGCAGCGCGAGGCGCTCGCCGTAGTGGCGGAAAAAGTTCGCCGTGCCGGCTGTCGTGATGTGCAGATATCCACCGAGATCATGGATGTCGCTAAAGCCCAGGTGGTGGTGACGGTGACGAGCGCCGGCGGCAACTTGATTCAGCCGGAGATGCTGCGACGGGGCGCGGTGGTGTGTGACGTTTCTCGCCCGCGCGACGTTTCGCACCACGTCATCCAGGTGCGCGACGATGTGTTGGTGATCGATGGCGGCCTGGTGCGGGTTCCGGGTGGGGTGGATTTCGGCTTCAACTACGGATTGCCGCCCCATCTCACGTATGGGTGTGTGGCAGAAACGATGGTCCTGGCCTTCGAAGGACATTTTGAGGATTATTCCATCGGCAAGGACCTTTCGGTAGAGCAGGTGCAAGAGATCGATGCTTTGGCGACCAAGCACGGGTTCGAGTTGGCCGCTTTACGCAGTTTTGAACACAAATTAGAAGATGCCCTTCTCCAAAAAGTGAAGGCGAGGGCCAAAGCCGGGTAACCATGATGTTGGATAAACACGCGGTTCCATAACCGTTGGCAGGAGGTATACAGATGAGTGGTGGTCGTGTCCTGGTTGTAGAAGATGATTTCGATATTTCCAGCATGTTGCAACTCTATTTCAAGACCCAGGGCTACGAAGTTTACGTGGCCCCGCGCGGCGGTGTGGCTCTGGAGATGACGCGGCAGAATATGCCAAACGTCATCGTGCTGGATATTATGCTGCCCGACATTGATGGGTATGAGGTTTGTCGTCAATTGCGAACGAATCTGCGCACCAGCCACATTCCCATCATCTTCTTGACGCAGAAGGACGAACGCAACGACAAAATCCAGGGCCTTGAACTAGGGGCGGATGATTACATCACCAAACCCTTCGATCTGGAGGAGCTACGTTTGCGCGTGCGCAATACGATCAAGAGTGCCGAAGTGGCCAGCCTCACCAGTCCGAGCACCGGCCTGGCCAGCGGGCGGTTGATCGAGCAGCAACTCCGCGAACTGATGCGCAAACAGGACTGGGGCGTTCTGTACATCGGCATCGATGGTTTGGACGCCTTCAACGAGGTCTATGGATTTGTCGCCGGAGAGGAAGTCCTACGTTTTACCGGGATGCTCTTGAACGACGTCATCGACGAAATGGGGACGGCGGATGACTTTATCGGCCACATTGGCGGCGATAATTTCATCATCATTACCCGCAAGGAACTGGTAGACCCGCTCAGCGCCGAAATCGCCCAGCGCTTCGATGAAAACGTGGGGACGCACTACGATTTTATGACGCGAATGCAGGGGTATCTGGTCATTAAAGATGACGATGGCAACGAAGAACAAGTGCCTTTAATGACCGTACAGGTTGGCGCATTGACCATCGAAGACGGGCCGTTTACCGATATTCGGGAGATCACCGAGGCCGCAGCCGAGGCGCGGCGGCAAGCGCGCAATAAATAAAGGCTGGTCGGAAGCAGAGGATTAGCGGAGGCATTTTGGTGAAAGGGTTGCAGGCGCTCAGTACACGACTGTTGGCCGCTCCCAGCGTGGAATCTCTGTGGGAGATCACGCTCGAGGAAGCGGTGCGACGGTGTGACGCCGACGCTGGCGCGTGGATTTGGACGCCTCGTACCGGGACGTCCGCCCCCACAGTTGGCCCGGTTTATGGCGCTGCGACGTGCGACTTCTCTGCCTGGCAAGTTGCGCTGACGCACGACGAAGAGGCGGTGGAGGCACGGTGTTGGGGTCCGCCTGAGGGGACGCTCGATTTTGGTCTCAGCGTGCCCCTGTCTGTGGAGATGTGGAACGGCTGGCTCGTTCTGACGCGGCGAGCGCCTTTTACGGCGGACGATGTAGAACGCGCCGGCAGCGTTGTGGCTGTGGCGCAAATCGCGGCTACGGGGATGGCGCGTTACGAGCACGTCGATCAGGCACGTGCTCACCAGGTGCAGGAACTGGAAACCGTGCAGCGGATGGGGCGTCTGATCGGCGAAAGCCTCGATCTGGAGACCACGTTGGACGTGATTTTGGAGGCGCTGGCGGAATTGATCCCCTACGACGCGGGCGAAATCACGCTCTTCGACGCCGAGCAGGGCGTGCTGCGTGGCCAGGCTTACCGCGCCAGTAACGCCGTGCATAGCGACGCGCAGATTGAGGGTACTGCGTACCGGCTTGACGAAGGATTCAGCGGGTGGCTGGCGCGCTCCCGTCAGCCATTGTTGATCGCCGACGTATTGGCAGATGAAGCTCCTGCTGCTGCTGAACCGAAGGATGAAACGCTCAAACTGTGGGCGCGCTCTTTCTTGGGGGTGCCCCTGTTGGCGCGTGGCGAGTTGGTGGGTACGCTAGAGATTGCGGCGGCAGAGCAGGGGCAATTTACCGAGCACCACCAGAAATTGGCCGAGATTTTCGGCGGGCAGGCGGCGATTGCGAT
>Ga0129302_1003205_pt1 | contig 11382 bp, 12 predicted proteins | sample BlaSprsedimmetaG_FD_94476 | JGI IMG/M metagenome (GOLD analysis project Ga0129302, IMG submission 94476) | Hot spring sediment bacterial and archeal communities from California, USA to study Microbial Dark Matter (Phase II) - Blank Spring... | ecosystem: Environmental > Aquatic > Thermal springs... | reverse complement strand
TCACGGTAGACTTCTTCACAAGCGTATCCTCCAATTCGGTTTTTTTGTTGCTGATCACAACGAACCGAAGGGTACGCTTTTTTTATTCAACCATCAATCCACAACTTTGGGGTATACCTCCCGAAAAATCCCTGTGCCGCCAGGGACAGGGGAAACCTGTTGAAATACTTCCTGATAACGTAGGGCATGAGAACGGTTTCAAGGCGGGTGAAATGATTCACCACGAAGAGCACCGGCTGATCGGGAACGTTCTCTCTGCCGTGAACGCGGATATCAATGCCCCGTGCCCGCGTCAGGGCATCAAGCGAAGCCACGACTGTTTTTATCACCCTGTCTGAAACGATCATTGGCTGTCCTGTTCCGGCGGCTGCCGACGAGTTTCCTCAAAATATCGGGCCGGTTGGTGAAAATACCGTCAACACCCGCCCCGATGAGCCGGTTCATTTCTTCCTCGTCATCAACGGTATACACATTTACGGGTATTCCGTGCTCACGAAGGTCGACAAGCCAGGTCCCGTCAAGCTCGCTCCGGCCGCAGTTAAAGGCGTTCGCTTCATAGAGGGCCGTTATTCCCGACGGCAGCTCCGAACCGTGAATTGATTTATCATACAAAACAGCGATGGGAACATGCCGATTCAGCTGCCGTAGACGCCGCAGCACCAATGGATTAAAACTGGAGAACAGAACCCGGCCGCTCAAACAGCAGCGATCGACGATGTCGAGGCATTGCTCTTCTATACCACCGCCGGCGGCGGTTATGACCTCGTTCTTGATTTCGATGTTGACGTCGATCTTCCCCCGGCAAAACGATAATACTTCTTCCAGCGTCGGTATGCGAGTTCCCGCGAACCGACTGTCGAACCAGCTTCCGGCATCGAGTCTTTTCAGTTCTTTCAGGGAATGGTCGGCCGCGCGGCCCCGGCCGTCGGTACACCGCTCCAGTGTCGCGTCATGAAAAACAATAACCTCGCCATCGCGACTCAGCTGAACGTCCAGCTCCACCATGTCGGCGCCGAGCTCCACGGCTGCCTCGAACGATGGAAGTGTGTTTTCCGGAAAGTATGCCGAGGCGCCTCGATGGGCGATAATTGTGACGCCCGCCGTGCCGGCCTTTTCACCGGATGCGGAATAAACAGGTCTGCCCACGACCGTGTCCTTTATGAAACAGCGCTGTCGAAAAGAAAACCGGCGTCGGCCCAGACCAACCGGACAAGAACGTTTTTTCGTTTGCCGGCTTTTTCCTGTTCAGCGGCCCTTGATGACGAATTCGGCGCGTCTGTTTTTTGCCCACGCCTCTTCGTTGTTTCCCGGATCAAGGGGACGTTCTTCCCCATAGCTGATCGTGCCGACCCGGCCGGCGCCCACGCCCATCGCAACAAGATAGTCCCTGGCTGCTTTTGCCCGCCGTTCCCCCAGGGCGAGGTTGTATTCGTCGGTGCCCCGTTCGTCGCAATGCCCTTCGATGACAACACCGAAATCCCTGTTCTCCAGCAGCCACGTTCCCAGTTCGTCGAGAATGGTTCGTGCCTCCGCTCCCAGGTCATACCGGTCGAACTCGAAGTGGATGTTCCGGGTCTCGAAAACCTGTACCTCTTTCAGGGCTTCTTCCCGAAGCAGCCGCTCCCTTTCCTCACTGGCCGTCCGTCCCGTTTTCTCCGTCTCAGCGGACTCGCTTATTTCCGCGGACGTCGACGCTTCGGGCATCGGTGCTTCCCGGACTCCCGTTTCCCTGTAGCGGGTGCACCCGCCCAGGGCGATAATCAGGACAAGGGTTATCATTATACATATGTGCAGTTTATACCGATCCCGTCTCATTCTGTACCTCCTCAGCCAGGTGTTTCGTTACATTTCATAATTCCGTCGCCGGGCTTGCCATATTGGAGTTTGTTTTTCTCCATCGCCATCCCGCTCTGCAAACCAACAGCGGAATCCCGGTGTTTCGTAGCTCATCTAAAGAATCATGCATAATTTTTATTATTGAATCAAGTACGGACTTCCCCCGGCAAGCGGCTCTCCGCGTGTTCAAGGTTGGACGCCCTGACGCCGACCAGTCTGATACGTCGTTTCAGCTCGATCCGCCGCAGGCAGGAAAACGCGGTTTTACGGATTATTTCGTCGGAATCCGTTGCCTTCTCAAGAGAACAGGCGCGGGTAACGGTATGAAAGTCATCGAACCTGATTTTCAGGGTGACCGTCCTGGCCGTATATCCTTTCACGACCATGTCGCTGATAATCTGACGGCTTAGTCTTGCGATCGTTCCGGCGATGACCTGCCAGTTTTTCTCGTCCCGTTGGAACGTCGTCTCGCGGCTTATTGATTTCGGCTCACGGTGAATGACAAGAGGAGTTTCGTCGATGCCCCGAGCGGCGTCGTAAAGGTAGTGACCATGCGAGAAGCCGAACCGCTGAACGAGAACTTCCAGCTGTGTCGCGGCCAGCTCCCCGATAGTTTTTATTCCCAAAACGTGCAGCTGCTCTTCCGTCTTCGGCCCTATTCCGTAAAGTTTACGGACGGGCATGGGCCACAACTTGTCCCGTATATCCCTCTCGGTGATGATGGTCAGGCCATCAGGCTTCTGCATGTCAGAGGCAATCTTGGCAAGAAGCTTGTTCGAAGCAATACCGATGGAACAGGTAAGACCGATGGCCTTGTAAATATCTTTTTTTATCCGGGCGGCGACGGTTTGATCGTCTTCGGGCAGGTCCGTTATATCAAGAAAAGCCTCGTCGATGCCGACGTCTTCCATGGCACTGGTAACATACAAAAGCACGTTCTTGAACCGGCGCGAAACGGCGGCATAGGCCGGGTAATCCACGGGAAGATAAACGGCCTGGGGACAGAGCTTGCAGGCCGTTCTCAAAGGCATGCCTGAATGCACGCCGAATTTTCTGGCTTCATAGTTCGCCGTGGAAACGACGCCCCGCCGCGAGGGATCACCGGCGCCGCCAATGACGACCGGTTTCCCCCTGAGCCCGGGATGTTTCTTTTCTTCCACGGCAGCAAAAAAAGCATCCATGTCGATATGAAGGATCCTGCGTCCGCGACAGGCGCTTTCGCTTGTAAGCCCTCCATTGCCGGTCCCCGGTATTTCGATGTCCTTCATAACGGTATGTAGCGCCCCGCGGGGCGGAAGCACGTCAACAAGTCAGGCACGCGCCCGAAGGGGGTCGTCGTCGGGACTGAGCCAGGCACGTTTGTCCCGTCCCCATATCTTCGACGTGCGCTCGGTGATAAAATCCAGGGGCAGATCGGCAAAGTAACCGTAATGTTCAAGGTACTCTATGTAAGGACTCCCGTCGAGAGCCCGCGGAGGAAGCATGGCGTCGTGTTCGCCGTCGAAATCCACGACCGGCACGCCGATGCGCTCGCAGAGATCCGCGTTGAATGTCGCCGCCGCCGTTATCCAGCGTCCGTCGAGAAAAAACTGGTTGTAGCCATGTCCCGGGAATTCGTCACGGCCCAGGCGGGCCTTGAGAGCCGGGGGAATACGATGGTTACGGATGCGAGCGAGCGCGAGGCGCGAGGGAATCCCCACGGAACGTGCCAGGGCGCAGAGTAAAACGGCTTTCTGCACACAGTAGCCCTTGCCCGTCTCCAGTATGAAGCTGGCACGAAAATCGTCGGGGTGCATCGAGATCATAAACAGGTTATAGGGGATTTCATCACGGACAAAGGCAAAGAGACAAAGAAGTTTTTCCCGCTCAGATTGTGCTCCTTCGACCAGTTTTTCTGCTTGATCAATGATCAGCGGATGATCAGCCTCGATTGCTTTTGTCGCCTCCAGATACTCTTTCATTCAATGTTCCTTTCCGGTTTCCGGCGGGCGGGGACGGTCCGTTTCCCGCCCGCCGGCCTTTTTCTATTTTTCTTTCGGATAGGGCCAGGCCATGATACCGCCTTCCATGACCTTCACATTCTTCCAGCCCCCTCCTTCAATCGCCAGTGCGGCCTCGTAACCACGCAGCGATATTTTGCAGAAGCATATAATTTCTTCGTTTTTATCTTCCGGGAGTTCGTTTAACCGTTTCCGCAGGGTGCCCAGGGGAATCAGTGTTTCACCGATGCCCAGACGTGTTTCCTCGAATTCATCAGGACCTCTTGTATCGATCAGGAAAGTGCGCTCCCCTTTCAGGACCTTCTGACGGACTTCCGCGCAACTTATGCCCTTGAACCTGTTTTTCATCTTGTTCTGCATAATGTGCGCCGTGGCGATACAATGATCGATCGCCAGCGAGAAAGGAGGCGCGTAGGGAAGATCCGCGTTGACCATGTCCTCGACGCTGAGCTTGCCCTGAATCGCCATCGCCCACTGGGCGATCTGCTTGGCCACATTGCCCGGCCCGATACATTGCGCGCCCAGCACCCTTCCCGTATCGCCGTCTGCTATGAGTTTTGTTACCAAAAGCAGTCCGTCCATGAATCCCGGTTTGTCGGGACTCGCGTTGATCACCGTCCTGATGTTTTCGTACTCCAGTTTTCTGGCGGTCGTTTCGGAAAGACCCGTTGAACCGGCCGCGTAATCAAAGACCTTGCAGACGCCCGTTTGAAACACCCCCGGAAAGGTGACGCAATTGACGGAGGCGGCGTTTTCGCCGGCCACCCGCCCCTGCAGATTGGCAATGTCTCCGTAGGGCGCCAGCACTGTTCGATCCGTAATGCAGTTCACTGATTCCACACAGTCCCCCGCCGCATAGATGTCCGGATCTGAAGTCTGCATGTATTCGTTGACGTCGATTCCACCAAGTTCCCCGATCTTCAGGCCCGACTGCCTGGCCAGTTCCACGTTTGGACGAACGCCGATGGCCAGTACCGCCAGTTCGCAGGGAAGTTCCGTGCCGTTTGCCAGCTTGACCGCCGTCAGCCTGCCTTTCTCTCCCAGGAATGCCGCGACCCCGTTGTCGGTAATGACATTAGCCCCCTTGCTCTTGACATGATTTTCAACCAGCTTGGCCAGTTCCCAGTCAAGAAACGTGAGAAGCTGCGGCAGCAGCTCGATGACCGTGATATCCATTCCCGCCAGTTGCAGCGCCTCGCACGTCTCGATGCCGATCAGCCCGCCGCCGATGACCACGGCTTTCTTTATTGCGTTTTCGTCGCGGATTTTTCGCAGGAAGTCGGCATCCTTCATGGATTGCAGCGTTGTTATTCCTTCCAGCTCAACGCCGGGCACGGGCGGCATTCGCGGGACGGCGCCCGTCGCGATGACAAGCTTGTCATAATCAAGCGTGCCCGCTTCGCCCGTCAGCGTATTTTTAAAATGCACGGTGTGATTCGCCCGATCAATTTCCGTCACTTCCGTGTTCACGCGCGCCTCGATGTCCTTAGCGTTAACATAGAACATGGGATCCCTGGTGACGCCTGTCGGCGTGCAGAGAAGCATATTGCGGTCGTCGAAGTATCCCCCTACGTAGTAAGGATATCCACAGGATGCCATGGAAAGATCCCCGTCCTTCTGCAATATCACGACCTCCGCGTCGTTATCGATCCTCCGGGCCTTCGCCGCCGCCTTGGGCCCCGCGGCCGATCCCCCCACCACCACTATTCTTTTTTTCGCTGCCATGTAATCCCCTCCTTAGTAATTAAAACTTTTTTTACCGTTTCCTCCCGGTCCGCGATTACGGAACTGAAGACCGCATAATTGGACATGACGGAAAAATAAATCTTACTGCCGGAACATTCCAATTATCCCTGACACTTTCCCGGTTGGTCAGGCATGATTGCGCAGCTGCAACTCCAGCGGGTGAGGTTCGAGATACACCTGCTCCTTCAGATAGGGTTCATCGTATTTCCGTACGTAGTGCCTCACCAGGGTCAATGGCACGACGAGGGGCACATGACCCTGGCTGTAATTCTCGATCACCTCGAGCAGTTCCTTTTTTTCATCCCCCGATAACTGTCGCTTGAAATACCCCATCATGTGCTGAAGAACGTTGACATGTTTTTTCACCGTCGCCTTCAGTTCCAGCGCCTCCACCAGCAAAGTCTCGTAACGCTCGTAAAGATCTCCCGCATCATACTTTTTCCCGTCGGCCACCAGCTTGCCCGATTCCCGGTAGTGTTTCGGGCTGTGCGACATGAACAGTAACTTATGGCGACTGTGAAACGCGACAAGCGCTCCTATTCCCGGGGTCGCGTTTGCCGTCTCGCGCCAGCGCTGAAGCGCGAATATTCTCTCAATAAAATTTTCTCTCAGCCCAACGTCGTGAAGGCGGCCTTCCTCCTCCACCGGCAGCCGGGGGAACCGTTTCATGAACATGCCCGCGAATAGTCCCGTACCGTTTTTCCCGGGGACGCCCTTTTCGTTATACACCCTGACCCGTTCCATGCCGCTGGACGGCGAACCGCTCTTAAAAATAAACCCCAGCAGCCGTTCCCCCGCGAGTTCATCCAGCCGCTTACGGGCCCATCGCACCATTATGTCCGTCTTGTCTTCTTTTGTGCGGACAGTCACCAGACGGGGACGCGCCGTATCGCCTTCCAGTCTCATTGATTCACGGGGAACGCCCATGCCGCATTCCACCTCCGGACAAACGGGAACATACTCGACGTATTTTCCCAGCGTGTCGCGAAGAAACCTGTCAAGCTTATGCCCCCCGTCATAACGAACCGCCTCGCCCAGGAGGCACGAGCTGATGCCTAAACGGATTTTATCCATAGTTCCCCCGATTTTCGATAAATGTACCAACGGGCACGATTGAAGTCAATCAGGCAAAATATGATAACTATTTAAAAATTCGCCCCGTTTTGCGATGACTTTTCCATGACAGCTTCACGGCATCAGGAGCGAATAATCAGCTTCCGCGCAGGCGGGCAACTCCGCCGCGACATATCCGGAATGCTTTTTTCCGGCGCGCAATAATGGTATAGAAGATAACAGCACGTGAAAAGAACGAAGGAGAACGCCAATGACCCTGAAAGACAAGTACGCCATTGTCGGCATCGGTTACACACCACAGGGAACCGTCAGCGACCGGACGACCCTTGATTTTCACCTGGAAGCCTGCGCTGACGCCATCGCCGACGTCGGCCTGAAGCGTGAAGACATCGATGGTCTCGTCTGCTACCGGTATTTTCCGCCCGCCCCCGGAGAAGGGGACGTCACGCCCTATCTCGTCGCGCAACACCTGGGTCTTGAACCCGCGTACCTTGCCCAGGACGCCAACTGATCGCGCAACCACCTGGTGCACGCAGTTGGCGCGCTCGAAACCGGTATCTGTAAGTATATTCTCATATCGTACGGTCACAGCGCCCGCAGTGGCGGCGGCATGAGCCAGGTTCTTTCCCGCATGGCCGGCGACGACGCCGTTTTCGGTCATTTCGGCGCCGCGGCCGGATACGCGCTCGCCGCGCGGCGCGCCATGCACGAATACAACACCGGTCCTGACACCTGGAAGCATATCGCCGTGGGACAGCGCAAATGGGCGAATCTGAATCCACGTGCCGTCATGTACGACCGTCCCATGACGGAATCTGATTATGAACGCTCGCCCTGGATCGTCGAACCGTTCCGCCTGGCCGACAACTGCCTCGTGACCGATGGCGGCCGGGCCTTTATCCTCACGACGGCCGAACGGGCACGGGATCTTCCCCACCCTGTCGTCACCATCATGGGACTGGGCATGCACAATCCGGCGGCCGACCCGGTCGCGGCCCGTCATCTTACCGGTCCCACGGGAGCACGGAGGGCGGGGGAACAGGCCTTCCACATGGCCGGCATAACCCTCGAAGACGTTGACGCCTGCGAAATCTACGATTGTTTTACCTATACCGTTGAGATCACGCTTCAGGATTACGGCTTTTTCGGTCCCGGCGAGGGCGAAGAGTGGTTCCGGGGAGGAACAATCGAACCCGGCGGCCGCACGCCGGTCAATACTTCCGGCGGATTACTGTCGGAGGCCTACCAGATGGGACTTACCCCCCTGACGGAAGGGGTGATGCAGCTCATGGGCCGTTGCGGCGATCACCAGCTCGGCCCCGCGACCGGGAACATCAAACCGGAAATCATTTTATGCAGCGACAACGGGGGAATCCTGCAGACCCACTCGTGCTGCATCCTGAGGAGGAACTGACGCGAAATGTACAGCAAACCTTTGCCCACGACCGGCCTCGACACGAAACCATTCTGGGATGGATGCCGGGAACACACGATCAGGATTCAACGGTGCAAAGCCTGCGGCCACCTGCGCCGGCCGCCCGCTTCGGTCTGCCCCCGGTGCCTGTCGCGGGAAACTGAATGGGTCGAAATGTCGGGACGGGGAACGGTGTATTCCTACGTCGTGTACCACGTGGCCTATGACCCTTCCTTCAAAGAGGATCTTCCTTACGTGGTGGCCCTGGTCACCCTGGAAGAAGGCCCCCGCATCCTGACGAATATCGTTGAATGCGATCCGGCGGCGGTTCATTGTGACATGGCCGTCGAGGCGATCTGGAAGGACATGACGGATACCGTCTCGCTTCCCCTGTTCCGCCCGGTGAGCTGACGCCGGACGGTCAGCTTCAGCCGACGGCGTACTTCGAGGGATCAAGCCCCGGAAAATATCGGGCGAGTTCGTCAAGCATTTCCCCGCCCGTGTGGTAAAGAATGACCCGCAGACCCCGTTCCCGTGCCCGCCGGCAGTTGCCCTCGCTATCGTCGATAAAGCAGATCCGCTCGGGAGCAACGCCGAGGCGGCGGACTTCATCAAAAACCACGTCGTCCCGTTTGCTGAGTCCCAGGTGATAACTGTTGAACACCTTGTCAAAGTGGCGAAAAAAATTGTCCCGCCTGTCAAGTTCGTCCAGCCAGTTCGTTTGATCGCTTAAAATACCGACGGTCGCCTTCATGGACCGCAGATCACGGACCAGTTCGAGAACCCAGGGACGAAGAACGAACCGCGCCATGATTTCTTCGGTCAGTTCACTGTCGGCGCCGGTTATACCGGTATCGTCACGGATGGCCCGCCAGAAGACGGCCTCGTCGGCGCGTCCCGTCAAGTAGCCCGTAGTGTAAATCAGGTCGAAGGCCCTCTCGAGAAAAAAATCCCGCTCCAGGCCGTTCCGGGCGGCTATGGCGGTAAGGCCTTCCACGAACCCTTCTTCAGCAATGACGCCTCCGTAGTCGAAAAGGACCGCGTCAACCATTTGTTCGTTCACGTTTGAATGATCCTTCCACGTACCGGCAATTTGACAGAATCAACCGGTTTTCATTCACGCCTTTATAGGACCGGCGAGGCCGCCGCGTCAAGCCCGTGAATCGGATCGTATGTCATTTTCCACACAAGCACTTGCAATCCTTGCCGCGATTATCTATAAGTCACTCTTTTTTTTCTCTTCGCGAAGGAGTCAATTCGACATGAACGAAACAATAAATGCCCTGGAAAAAATGTTTCACCCGAAAGCGGTTGCCGTTATCGGAGCGCCGCGCACTCGTCCATCGGGATGGCCGGGAATATTCGGCTGCATCAAAGATTACGGTTTCCCCGGACGTTTGTATCCCGTCAACCCCGGAGCGGATGAAGTGGAAGGAGTGCGGGCCTGGCCGAACCTCCGATCCCTTCCCGAGCCGGTTGATCTCGTCGTTATTTCCCTTCCCGCCCCGGCGGTTCCCGAAGCACTGCGCGACTGCGCCGCCTCGGGAAACAAAAATATTCACATCTTCTCAGCGGGGTTCAAGGAAACGGGCGAAGAGGAGGGACTTCGGCTGCACGGAGAAATAGAAAACATCGCGCGCCGGGAAGGCCTTCGCGTCATCGGCCCCAACTGCATGGGCATTCACGTCCCCTCGAAAGGCTTCGTAACCTGGGTGGGAGCGTCAAAAAAGAGTGGTCCTGTGGCTTTCGTCAGCCAGAGTGGAGGACATTCGCAGGATTTCACGAGCATCGCCAACCGCCTTGAACTGTATTTCAGCAAGGTCATCAGTTACGGCAACGCTCTCACGATCGACAGCACGGATTTGCTCGAATACCTGGCACGCGATCCCGAAACGGAAATCATCACCATGTACCTGGAAGGAGTAAAGGACGGAAGACGTCTTCTTCGGCTGGTGTCGGATATAACCCGCATCAAGCCGGTCATCATTCTGAAGGCAGGCCTTACCGAGGCGGGAACGCGAGCGGTGGCATCGCACACGGGCTCCCTCGCGGGCGGTGAAAAAATATGGAAGGCCTTTTTCCGGGCAACCGGGGCCGTCAGCGCCGTCAACCTTGACGATATGGCCTATCTCGCCATGGCGTTCCGGTGCCTGGAAGGAACTGAAGGCCTTCGCACGGCTGTTATCGGTCACGGCGGCGGCATCGCCGTCGCCGCCGCGGACGCCTGCAGCGCCGCGGGACTGGAAATGCCTCAGCTGAACAGGGACACGCAACGAAAATTGCGCGGATGGATACCGTCGGGCGGCAACATCATCAGGAATCCCGTCGATGCCGTTCCCGTTTTCAGAAACATGGACCTGTTTCAGGAAGTGCTTCGAACCGTGACGGCGGATCCAGCCATCGACATGATGATTATTTCACTGTCGCTCGACTGGCTTTTCGATATAGACGAAGGCATCCAGATCGAGAAAGTCGCGGAATACCTGGCCGGACCGGCCCGGCAGTGCATGAACGGCAAGCCGTTTGTTGTCTCATGGCGGTCTTACCGGAACGATCCCCGCATTTTCAAGGTGGGTGAAAAAATGGAATCGCGGCTTCTCAAGGCGAAGATTCCCGTCTACCGGAACTTCGAACAGGCGGCCGGTTCTCTCGCCCGATGGGCGAAATTTCATCTTTTTCAAAAGAGTCGAATGGAACAGGAGCAGCCGGAGGAAGAATCGCTTCACCGCGCCTGCTCGGGATGCCGGTGAATCGGTCCGGGACATTCACTGCTGCCGTGATCTCCGCCGTTCCAGGATCCTGCACGCGATCCGGTGAGCTCCCTTGCTCGTGTAATGGAAACAGCCGCCGCAGGAGATACAGTCCGCCGGCCGCGTGTCTCCACCCTTCCAGCGGCGGACGAGATGGGGCTCGCGAATAAAGGGACGGCAGAGAGAAACACAGTCCGCCACACCCGATTCAATCACCGATTCCATCACGGGCAGACTGCGCATGCCGCCCACCAGCCAGAGCGGACCGGATGTCCTGCCGCGTACCACGCGGGCTTCCGGAAGGTAACAGGCTTCCTTTTCAGGTTTGCTGATACCCGTCGGAATGGTGCGTTCGAAGGGAAGGCCGTTACTGATCTCGACGGCCGAGACACCTTCCCGCTCGAGGGCGGCCGCCACCTCGGCCCCTTCCTCGATTGAAAGTCCCGGTTCACCTTCCAGGAAATCACGGCAACCAAGTTTGATCATCACGGGAAAATCATCGCCGACACGATGTTTCACGGCCCGCACGACTTCAAGAACGAAGCGCATCCTGTTTTCCAGG
>Ga0129302_1003203_pt1 | contig 11384 bp, 8 predicted proteins | sample BlaSprsedimmetaG_FD_94476 | JGI IMG/M metagenome (GOLD analysis project Ga0129302, IMG submission 94476) | Hot spring sediment bacterial and archeal communities from California, USA to study Microbial Dark Matter (Phase II) - Blank Spring... | ecosystem: Environmental > Aquatic > Thermal springs... | reverse complement strand
CTTTAGCTATTTTCAAGGCTCGCGCCAATACCGCCCGTCCCGAATCGACCATCCAGCCGCTTTTGGCCAGGGGAGCATTACTCTTTTTTAGACTCTCCGCCTAGAGAATGTTCAGATCCGGAATAAAAATGAGCAGTATCGCAGCAAGACAGGACGGTAAATTACTAACAAACAATATTTCTCGCTCGCTCATCACACTGAATATACAAATCCAAGGTAAGAAAAGCTTCCAGCTTATAAAATGAGCACAAGCGAGCCACTTGTGGCGCTAGAAATGAAAAGCGGGACGCTTTCCCTACTATAAAAAAAGCCCCGCCGAAGCGAGGCTTTAAAGGATGGATTTAAAATTTTTGATTACGTGGCTTTGAATTCGGAAACCAGTGCCTGAATAGACTGCTTGGCATCGCCAAATAGCATTCGGGAATTTTCTTTAAAGAAGAGGGGATTCTCGATGCCGGCAAAACCGCTGCGCATGGAGCGTTTGAGAATGATTACCGTGCGGGCATAATCCACATTAATGATGGGCATACCGTAAATGGGACTGCTTTCGTCTTCACGAGCGGCGGGATTTACCACATCATTGGCGCCGATGACGACAGCCACATCCACTGTATTCATTGTAGGGTTGATGTCCTCCATTTCACGCAGCTTGTCATATTCTACATTGGCTTCGGCCAGGAGCACATTCATATGACCGGGCATACGTCCCGCTACCGGGTGAATGGCATAATTGACTTCGATATCATTGGCTTCCAGCAGGTCACCCAGCTCTTTCACAACGTGCTGCGCCTGAGCCACAGCCATTCCATAACCGGGTACAAAAACCACAGAGCGGGCAGATTCCAGAACAAGGTAGGCGTCTCCAGCTGAAATTGGTTTGACTTCACCTTGCACTACTTTACCATGGCCGGCGGTGGTGGCGCCAAATCCGCTAAAGAGGACATTGCCAATAGAGCGGTTCATCGCTTTAGCCATAATATTTGTGAGAATAATTCCGCTGGCACCTACAAGGGAGCCGGAGACGATGAGGACGTTATTATTGATGACGAAACCAGCGGCAGCGGCGGCCAGACCGGAAAAGGAATTTAGCAGGGAGATCACTACCGGCATATCAGCGCCGCCAATGGGAATCACCAGGAGAATACCCAGGATTCCGGCCAACACAATCACGGTGATAAAGAGCCAGTAAGCTTCCAAACCAAAAAGATGAGTGATGCCAGTGGGCTCGATGACAATAAAAACACCCAAAACAACTGTAACGGCTATGAGAATAATATTGAGTATATGCTGTCCCGTGAAAATTGTTGGTTTGCCGTCAATGAGTTCCGCCAGTTTGGTATAAGCAATGATACTTCCGGTAAAAGTGATACCGCCGATAAGAACCGACAGAAAAATGGGGAGCATGGTGCCGATACCCAGACCGCTTCCCACCTGATAAACAGCCCAGCCAACTAAAAGCGAAGCGATACCGCCGGAGCCATTGAAAAGCGCTACCATTTCCGGCATTGCCGTCATTTTCACAAGGCGGGCGGCCGGGGCGCCAATAAGAGAACCCAGGACAATACCGAGAATAATCCATTCATAGCTGACAATATCTTTATTCAGCAGTGTCAGAATAACTGCCAGAAGCATACCGATTGAGGAGTTTAGATTTCCTCTGCGGGCTGTTTCTGGTGAGCTGAGCTGTTTTACGCCGATGATAAAGAGCAGCGAAGCAACAATATAGCCAAGATTAATCAGGAGCTCAAAATTAAAATTCATTTTTTAGCCTCCTTTTTCTTGAACATCGCCAGCATACGGTCTGTCACCAGGTAGCCGCCCACCACATTGATGGTGGCGAAGGTGACGGCCGCGGTGCCTAATACGATGGTGACCCAGGTGTCGGCGCTTCCGGCAGAGAGAATAGCGCCCACCAGCGAGATGCCGGAGATGGCATTTGCGCCGCTCATCAGGGGTGTATGCAGAGTTGCCGGTACTTTCGAGATCAGCTCAAAGCCGGTGACGATGGCCAGCATTAATATAAATAAGAGATAGATTGTTTCCATTTAGAGCTCCCAATGTTTTTTCAGTTGTTCGTTTACCAGCTTGCCTTCTTTGATGATACGGGCACCATGAATAATTTCATCATCTTTTTCAAAGTCAAACTGATTGGCTTTTGCATCCCAGAAGTGGGTGAGAAAATTCACCACATTGGCGCTGTACATCTGGCTGGCGTGAATGGCAACGCGACCTGGAAGATTGCGCAGACCGATAATATTCACACCATCAACGAGCAGTTCTTCGCCGGGTTTACTCCCTTCCACATTGCCGCCGGTTTCTACAGCAAGGTCCACCACCACGCTGCCGGGGCGCATCCCTTTCAGCATTTCGGCAGTGATGATGCGGGGCGCTTTCCGTCCAAAAACCTGTGCTGTGGTGATGACCACATCCGCCATGTGAATATGTTTCACCATCAGATCCTGTTGTTTTTTAAGCTGCTCAGACGTCAATTCTTTGGCGTAGCCATCCTTGGTCTGACCTGTTTCACCCAGATCAATTTTGATAAATTTAGCGCCTAGTGACTGCACCTGCTCTTCTACCACCGGTCGTGTGTCAAAGGCTTCAACCCTTGCGCCCAGACGTTTGGCAGTGGCGATGGCCTGCAGTCCTGCCACACCGGCGCCGATAATGAATACTCTGCTGGGCGAAATGGTGCCTGCGGGGGTCATCATCATGGGGAAAACTTTATTCAGCCTCTCGGCAGCCAGCACCACGGCCACATATCCGGCCAGGTTGGCCTGACTGCTCATGGCATCCATTTTCTGCGCCAGGGTCGTGCGGGGAATCATCTCCATACTGACGGCGGAAACGTCTCTTTTTAAAAAGCTCTCTAAGGTCTCTTTCTCAAAGAAAGGGTCCAGATAGCTGATATGGAGCGCTCCCTTTTTCAATAGCCCAATTTCATTTTTGGCAGGCCGGTTGAGGCGTACCACAATATCGCTCTCTTTCAAAATCTCTTTGGCGCTGCTTTTAATCTGCGCGCCGGCTTTTTCATATTCGGCGTCTGTATAGCCTACAGACAGGCCAAGCCCCTTTTCGATATAGAGCGTCACGCCTGCCAGCCCGGTCAATTTTTTGGCTGATTCGGGTATAAGCGGCACACGGCTTTCATACTCTTTCGTTTCACGGGGAATTCCAATAATCATAGCTGTCCCTCCTATAATATCTCATTGTTTATCATCGCGAAAAGATAAGTTTTTTAAGTTCATATTGCAAGCGCTATACAGTACAATATTGGTCGGAATTCACTGCTGTCCTAAATAATCTGGAAAGCTGATTACAATACTTTATTTACAGTGTCTTGAAAACTGAGATTTGAGGATTTTCGGTTTAATCCCCCCAAAATCTCATTTACTGCATCTATCCTTTTCTTCTTAATTTGTCTTGATCCGTCAGGGGAAGAACAGGTCCAAAATTAAGCAACACTTCGACTCTGCTCAGTGACCGCACTTCATCCGTCGACTGACGTATCAGTGACCGGGGCTGTCACAAACTCGGGGAAGATTCTGCCTGAAAGCGGGAGACATGGAAAGCGAGATTTGTGATAGACTATACAGTTGTACAAGCTAAAATAATTATTGTAGGCTTCAGTTTTGTGCTCCTCAACGCGCCACGTCTCTTTTCCGTCTTCAAACACAATCTTCTTTTTCCCGAATTCGTGAAGGCCCGGATTAAATCAACTTGGAAAAGGGATTTGTGAATAGGAAAATTTTATTTTGGACAGGTCTGGTCGGAATTATGCCATTTTTATCTTATGACACTGCTTATTTCAATAACCTAGAAAGCCTGTTGCTTCACTCGAGCGATACTTTTGAGCATGAGGGGCGCTTTCATTTTCTCTAAAAGGAGCCTATATCCTTTCAGAAATAAATGAAGGTTGGGATTGCGGATATCTTTATTTGATGGGCATTGTGCTTAGGTCCCCAGTTCTCCTTTGTGTTAGCCCAGGCTTATTTTTTCCCAGCTTTTTAATATTCTCCTTGCTAAAGTTGATAAATGGCAGCAAATTATTTGCGATAACTGGGAGTTTTTATGCGTTTGCGATTGATTTTGGCCATTTTTCTGACTTGCAGCGCTTATAGCGCCGACAGTTTTTTGGCAGGGGCAGGCAGTCGAGGCCTTGCATTTCTTGCGTTGTCACCGGTTTATGGCTTTGATGCGGCGGCTGCAAATCCGGCAGTGCTGCCACAAACAGGGGCCTATCAGCTCAGCTATTCACCAATGTGGTCTGATTATGGCATTCAGGAGCTGAGTTTATCACTTTATAATGCCCGGTTTCCATTAAAACCGGTTTTTAACCTAAATGGACAGATGCATGAGCTGATTACCAGCTATTTTGCCGTGATGCAGTTTCGATTTTATCAGTCAGAATCTGTAGATATTGGCGGTGCATTTGAATGGAGCATGCTTCAGGTTCAGAAAGAGAATGCCACACATAAAGGGCATCTTTCAATGGGTTTTCTTTTTCACCCTTTGGAAAAAATGGCGCTGGGTGTCAGCTATCTGCATCTCGCGGAATATCCCTCTGGCTTTTTATCTCAAAGAATGCCTCTTTTTAATCTTGCGCTAAATTACCAGCTACAGAATCTGACTTTAATGGCGGGCTACCAGAAGGCAGAGACCCTTGGCGGAGCAGCAGCGTTAGCGATTCAGGGTAATTTTAAGGAGATATTGTCATATGGTCTGGCCTGGAATGGCAGCAATGAAATGCTTAGCGCGAATTTATCATTTTTCTGGCGACATTATCAATTCCGGCAGATGGCAGGGTGGCATCGTTATTTGGGACTTATACCGGTGTGGAGCATTGAATATCAGGATACGGCTCATTGAAAAAACTGATTTATCTGCTCTTGTTAATTTATTTTGGAAAAAATGCCATTGCTGCCGGACCTGATTCACTGATTTTTTATGATTTTCCTGATGTTTATGACACAGACCTAAGCTTTTGGGATGAATTTATTCCCACTGAAGCTAAAAGCTGGTACCGTATCCGCAAGAAGAGCAGCCAGCGGGACTATTTTAATCAATACTTCCGCATCGAATTGCCGGAGCGCTTTCTGTTTATCCATAATGATCAGGTATGGAACGAAAAGCCGATGAAATCCTGGAACAGCAGCAAGCTACAATTGGGAATGTGGCACTTTTATTATGGTTATGGGAGCATCAAGCTGGGGCAAGGCTACTATTTTGGCGACGAGTTTGGCAAGATGAGTGTCAGCAATACGCAAAATCTGAGCTCACCCCAAATTAAAATCGCAATGAAACCATACAGTAGTTATGGAGAAATCAGGGCGCTGGCTTATGAGAATGAGGCGATTCATATCACCATTTTTGATAGGAAAGACAGCTATGGTACCGCGCTGAATCTGAAACAAAAGAACTGGAATGCCGGCGCTGGCTTGTATAATGTAGAATCACCGGTAATGGACTTGTGGGGTGAATATCATCCAACTAGATTTTTTAGAGTTGGTGGCAGCAGCTCTTTTCGGTGGGCATCTTGGGAGCATATCGCTGCAGAATTTATGGCAGAGCCGGAGAACGGGCTGCGTCTTTTTCTCCTGGGAATGGGCACCTCAGATGACTTTCACTCTCAAAATGGCGATCTTCGCTGGGGTGGCAGGCCACAGCCAGGCAGCCAAGGGATAGGAACAGGTATCCGGTGGCAGCTTATGCCACGGCTGAATTATGAAATCTTTCTTTATCGCTTCAATAAGCTGGCGCTGGAGACAGATGAGCAGTTTCATCAATTGGCATTCAGGTTAGATGATGGTGAAATTCAGTTTCGTTTTCGTCATTCCACTACGATTGCAAAGATAAAGTCGCAGCAGTTTCCCTATCTGCTGGAAATGGAGGAAACAGAGCGCAACCTTGTTCAGATAAAGATGGCATTGAGGCTTGGGAAAATGATAATTATAAACAATGGCGCCGATTTTTTCCTATGGGAGCAGGCCGCCACGGCGCTTTGGGTCCGAGCCGAGAGGAAAAGCTCCTGGCATCGCCTGCGATTGCAGTGGAGCAGGGGGTATTCCCACAGGGAGCATCCACTCTATCTGCTCCGGATTAATAGCGGGGGTACATATCGGATACAGAGCATTCGCCAATCAGGTCGCTGGCTTGATGCTGAATGGCTGGTTTTTTATCAGTCGCTTAGCTTTAGCCTCTTAGCGTCACATTCTCAAAAAGAAACTGAGCTGCAAATGCAAATGCAAATTGCATTAAACAATTGACAGTTATAAATTCCCGCCTATGAAAAAGTCCCTTATTCTGCTTTCCGTTTTTCTCCTCAGCAGTCTTATCTATGGCCAGACTGCCGCATTTCTCCTTAAAGATGGCGCCCGGGTGGAAAGCGTCAATATGAAAATGCTTTATGGAGAAGAGTGGATCAGTTTGAACCATTTCTTGAAAGTTTTTGGCAGCAGCCTCCATCTCGATAAAAAACAGATGATTCTGTCGGCCAATCTCAATGGAAAGAGCGTCAGCTTTTATGCAGGCAGCATGTTTTTTTCTATTGATAATCAATTGATGCATCTGAGCACGACCACCGAGCTTTTTAATGATGAGCTTTATTATCCCTTGTCTGAATACTTATTACTGCTGCGGCTCTATTTTTTTTCGGAAATGATCTATTCGCCTGCTGAAAAGGGCCATATTCTGAAACCAAGCGGTTTCACGGTGCAGGATATCACTTTTCGGGAATTTAAAAATGGGACGATTATCCGTATTCAAACGACTGAAAAATATCGTAAGGAGCACTGCAAGCTATGGGAAGGTCCCAATAACTGGCTCTACTTTACGCTATATGAGGCAACGGCGGACACGGCTGCTTTTGCAAAAACTTTTTCAGAAGGCACCGTTCGTGAGATGGTGCCGATCCAGACAGGTGAATCGCTGCAACTCTCTTTTCGGCTGCGGAAAAAGCTGAGCAGCTACGATTTTTATATTGAAGAAAATCCCAGGAGCATTGTTATTACGCTGCGGACGCCGGTGACGGGAGATACCCAGACTCAGCTTTTAGAAAAACGGAGCAAATGGCTCATTGATACCATTGTATTGGATGCCGGTCATGGCGGTAAAGACCCGGGCGCTGTGGCGTATGACGGCACGCAGGAGAAAATGATCACACTGGATGTGGTGAAAAGATTGGGTAAGCTGCTGGAGCGCAATAGTGAGATAAAGGTAGTTTACACCCGAACTACCGATGTTTTTGTGCCGATTAAAGAGCGAACTAAAATAGCCAATCAGGCGGGTGGTAAGCTTTTTATCAGTGTGCATTGCAATTCCAGCCGCAACCGGCAAGCATATGGCAGCGAAACTTATCTGCTGAGCACTGAAAAAAATGATCGTGCCGTAGAGGTAACGGAGCTGGAAAATAAGGTGATCAAATTTGAGGAAAATCAGGAATTTTACGAGAAACTCACATCGGAGCAGCATATTTTGGCAGTGATGACGCAAAATCAGTATCAAAAAGAGAGCGCCAGGCTGGCAGACTTCATTGAAAAGAAATATATAAAGAAGGCCCATAGTAAAAGGACTTACAGCCGAGGTGTAAAACAGGCTGGCTTTTATGTGCTTTTTGGCGCTTCAATGCCAAATGTCCTGACAGAAATTGGTTTTATCAGCAATCGCGAAGACCTGAGACGGCTTAAAACAAAAGAGTACAGACAAAAAATCGCCGAAGCAATGTATGAAGCGATTATGGAGTTTAAAGAGAAAAATGAACAGGAAATTCGTCAATGAGGAATCGGGAGCAGACAGGAATGCTCCCATAGGCATATTTGATAGTGGATTGGGCGGCCTGACCGTTTTTAAGGCGATAAAAAAGCTTCTTCCCAATGAAAATTTCGTCTATCTGGGCGATACTGCCCGGGTTCCTTATGGCAGCAAAAGCCGGCAAACAGTCCAGCGATTTTCGGAGCAAATATGTCAATTTTTACTTGATATCCCTGTTAAAGCAATTGTTATTGCCTGTAATACGGCTTCTTCAGCGGCGCTTGATTATCTGGAGTCCAAAGTGACGGTCCCAATCATTGGCGTGATTCGGCCTGGTGTGAAGGCGCTTATTCAGAGGGGAGCACGTATGGTTGGCATACTTGGCACAAGTGGCACAATAAATAGCGGCACCTATCTGAAAGCACTGGAAGCAGCCGGGTTTTCCGGTGAGACAGAGAGTCAGGCCTGCCCCTTGTTTGTGCCATTAGTGGAAGAAGGCTGGCATAATCATGTTGTAACGGAGCAGGTAGCACGGCTTTATCTTCAGCAGATGATAATGCATTCTCCCGATGCGCTGATTCTTGGCTGCACCCACTATCCGCTGCTCGAGCCGGTCTTACGGCGTTTGCTTCCCAAAACCTTTATTATTGATTCTCCTGCTGCAGTGGCACGTGATCTGGCCACACTTTTAGAAGAAAAAGCGCTGCTCAGGCAAAGTGATGCTCCCGGCAGCACGCGCTTTTATATTACTGATCTGCCACAGAAATTTGAAGAACTCAGCAGACAATTTCTCGGCTATGAGCTGAAAAATTTGGAAAAATTGCCGATTGAAACGCTGGAAAGATATACAGAAAAGCATTCCTGCTAGAATAGAAAAAATGTAGAATGGAAAAAATGGCTATGGCAAACATAGAGCAGGAGCCGCATCAGCGTTATTTATCTGAGCTCTATAAGCGTTTAGGCGGGGCAATGCGGTTGGGGCTGGAACGAACCGAAGCATTTATGGAATATCTGGAACATCCAGAAACTAGTTTCCCATCTATACACGTGGCAGGGACAAACGGCAAGGGCACAATTGTGGCAGCAGCAGCACGGATTTTGGAATGCTGCGGTTTAAAGACCGGTCGCTTTACATCACCGCATCTGATGAAATTTAATGAGCGAATACGCATCGATGGTGAAATGATCAGTGATAAACAACTTGACTATACAATTAACAAATGGCAAGCTTGGCTTGATAGCCACGATATAAGTTTTTTTGAAATTTGTACCGGTCTGGCATTTTATGAGTTTCGCAGACAGCAGGTGGACGCGGCGGTGGTGGAAGTGGGTCTTGGTGGGCGGCTTGACAGCACCAATGTACTATTGCCGCGGGTATCGGTTATATCACAGATAGATTATGATCATACCAATATTCTGGGAGAAAAACTGGCAGAAATTGCTGCGGAAAAGGCTGGAATATTGAAAAGGGGCGTACCGGCGCTGCTGCTTTCTCAAGCTAGAGAAAGCCAGAATAAAATTTTAGAGAAAGCAAAAGAGCAGGAAGCATCAATAAAGGTTGTAGATCCAGCAGATTATGCAGAGATAGAGGAACTTAAGCCGACGGGAATGCGCATTATTCTCAAGGAATATAAGCGCAGTTTTTGGGTAAATCTGACGGGTCGTCATCAGTTGGGAAATATTTTATTGGCAATCGAGGCGGTTAAGCTGTTTTTGGGCGGTGAAAAGCTGAAGGCAGAGGCGCTGGCAGAGGCGCTGGCCACAATTTATTGGCCTGGACGCTTTCAGCAGCTCCAGAAAGAACCAGCAGTTTTTTATGATGTGGCTCATAATGCCGGCGGTTTTAAAGCGTTGTTGAATCTGGTGAAGGAGCTTTTTCCCAAAGATAGGCCTGCTTTTCTCATTGCCCTCTTGCGTGATAAGGCGGCGCCTGAGATCTTGTCAATGGTGAAGGAGGCTGACGCAGATTTATATATTTGCGGCATCCCTGATTCCCATCGCGCTATGGACCCTGGTGAGCTCTGTGACTTGGGGGAAAGATTTCAGGTCCCTTCTTATCCCTCACTTACAGATGCACTGCCGGTTTTAGAAAGGCGTAATAATAAAAATCCCCTGATTATTGCCGGAACTCATTATATTGCCAACGAAATTCAGCGTTATTGGCTAAGTAAATGGGAACTTTTAGACGATACAAGACATATTTTCTAATTTATTATGAATTATTATTAAGTTTTTGTTGCTTTAAACTTGCTTTGTTTTTAGCTTTTTCAGTGATGGCAGCGAAAAGCAAGATTCAGAGAAAAATCAGTCATCAATTTTTATAAGCTGTTTGAGCATTTAACAGATAAGGAAAGGAGAAAGACGTGAAAAAACTTGTTACTGTCATTTTGACATTAGCGCTGATGGTGAGCCTTGTGTTTGCTGCACAGCCAATGCAAATGGACAAAACGACAAAAATGCCTGCCTACCGGATTGACAAGGTAGAAGGCGAAACGATGGCAAATATTTCTGCCAAAAGCAAAAGCCCCGATTATAATCCGGTGGTGCATGCTGTGAAAGTGGATTCAAGCCTAAATGGCTATGGAATGGTTGTGGGTCTGACTAACCCGCTGACACACTTCAATATGGGTAGTGAGGATGAGAACTATTTCGTGATGGCTTATCGGCAGTTTCAGGGCCTTACGGCTTCCAGTGGCCATATTGGCGCGGCGGTAAGTGTTGACAATGGTGAAACCTGGACAGGATATGCCGGATTGAATACCAATGCACCAGGCGCCGTAGCCGGTCGTTATCCGTCTGCCATTGGTGGCGAAGGATATCCCTATATCATCTGGAATGAGTATGCAGGCGGCGGCGGCACTTACGAAGGCCGGGCACTTTATGCTTATGATGCGCTTGGCTGGGCTGGTGGCTTTTTTACCGATCCTGTTGATATTAATATGACAGTGGGAAATCCTGAAGATATGTGGGTTGGCATTCCAGATTACAGCTATGATGCCGCTGCAGGAGCCGGATATCTGAATGTGGTTTACACAAGCTGGACGAACCGCAATAAATATTTGTTTCATTCGCTGGGTATCGGCGATGACGGCGCTGTCAGCTTCACCCGTGCTGTCAAAATTTATGATGTTGAGACCCATTTTCAGGGCACAGCCAATGAGAATTATACTTCCGATGCCGGAATTGGCATCAATGCCGATGGAGTGGGCTACGTGGCCTGCACTGCTTACTGGGCAGAAGAGGTAAATGGCTCGACATATCATACCTTTATGATTCGCAAGACAGAAGACTATGGCACCACCTGGAGCACAAGCGGCACCAATGGTATGCCCTATTATTATATTCCAGACGCCGTATTGGATGATGCCATTCTCGATACCTATATCCCAAGTTCCGTAGATTTGGAAGACGGTACGGTTCTTGAATTTGAAGGGCTCTTTATTGGCTATGACAATGAAGTGGCTGTGGATGCAGACGGCGGCCTGCACCTGATGTGTTTGGTTGTTCCTTCTTCTGATAATGGTGTATATCCCACCATCGTTGAGGGTTGCGGATTTTATCATTTCTATTCACCGGACCCGACAGATGCCAATAGCTGGCAGGTAACATTCGTTCAGAGTATGCAGGAAACCTGG
>Ga0129302_1003201_pt1 | contig 11390 bp, 8 predicted proteins | sample BlaSprsedimmetaG_FD_94476 | JGI IMG/M metagenome (GOLD analysis project Ga0129302, IMG submission 94476) | Hot spring sediment bacterial and archeal communities from California, USA to study Microbial Dark Matter (Phase II) - Blank Spring... | ecosystem: Environmental > Aquatic > Thermal springs... | reverse complement strand
GAATACGCTACTTTTAACAATGTTCGCCTGCAACAGGATAATTATTCCATAAAAATTAGCTGTCTGGAAATTAGGGAAAAAATCAAAGCTATAAGCGAAAAACTCATTTTAGCCGCCGATGACACTTTGGCATAAAACACTAAAGCCCCGTTTTGTCCAATTTCCTCGGTGGAAGCAGATCATCCTGAGCTGCAGTGAACTAAACCGCGCTCACAATATCTGCAGTTTCCCACAGGAATATAAAGAAGCGCTGGAATTGATAGATTTTTCCAACGACAGCGGCAGCGTGTGGAAAGGACGATGCAAAGAGTTTCTGAGAGCCAGGAAATTCATTGCCGAAATGTACCTTTCAGAACCACAAGAGACAAAAGTTTTGCAGAAATGCCTCATCGCCCTTGACAAAGAGGCTTTTAAGCTTTTGTATAGCCATAATCAGGATTAAAGAAGTAAAATAGATGAACTTGCAAGGATAAGCAGATGAATTCACGAGAAATTAAACTGATTGCCGAAGAGCTGAGTATAAAGACAATTCAGGTGGAAAAAGCGGCAGAATTGCTCTCAGATGGCAATACCGTTCCCTTTATTGCCCGCTATCGCAAAGAGCTGACCATGGCGCTGGACGAAGAGCAGCTTCGCCATATAGAAAGTCGAATGCTCTATTTTAATAAGCTTCGCGAGCGCAAGATCACGATCATCCAGACGATAGAGAAGCTGGAAAAGTTGACGCCGGAGCTTATGGCCCTCATCGAAAAGTGTGTGGATGCCCAAGAGCTGGAAGATATTTACCTGCCCTATAAGCCCAAAAAGCGAACTCGCGCAACCATTGCCAAAGAGAAAGGGCTACAGCCCCTGGCCGACCGGATTTATGGTGCAGAGCCTGGCGATCTGGGAAAAATGGCTGCCGAATATCTCTCCGATAAGGTGAAAACGGTTGCCGAAGCTTTACAGGGCGCATCGGATATTCTCGCCGAGCATTTTAATGAGCTGGCTGATCTGCGGGGCTTTGTCCGCTTTACGCTGCAAAAAGAGGGCCTTGTAATCAGCAAGGCAAAGGAAAAAAGCGACAAGCTGGCTGATTATGAAATGTACCATGAATTTGCTGAAGCAGTGGAGACTATTCCGGCACACCGGATTTTAGCGATTAATCGTGGTGAAAAAGAGGACGCTTTAAGGGTGACCCTGGACCTGGATAGTGAAAAGATGATCAATCTTCTTTCCGAAAGAGTCCTGGGCCGTCGTCGTCCCCATTTTGACTTTCTCAAAAAGGTGATGGAAGACAGCTATAAAAGGCTAATATTTCCATCGGTAGAGCGGGAACTGCGCCATCTCCTTTCTGAAAAAGCAGAGAAGCAGGCTGTGGAGGTTTTCGCTAAAAATCTCTATCAGCTTCTGATGCAGCCTCCTGTGCGTGGCAAGCGGATTATTGGCATAGACCCGGCTTACCGCACTGGCTGTAAAGTAGCAGTTATCAGTGAAACGGGGAACTATCTAGCCGGTACGACAATTTATCCCACGCCGCCCCATAAAGAGTTAGTCAGGTCGGAGGCTGCTATCACGGAATTGGTTCAAAAATACAAAGTAGAGATTATCGCTATTGGAAATGGGACCGCCAGTCGGGAGACGGCAGAATTTATTGCCAGCCTCATCAAGAAAGGCAAAATCAATGTAAAATACACGGTGGTAAACGAAGCCGGTGCATCGGTTTACAGCGCCAGTCCTATTGCCAAAGAAGAATTTCCCGAGTTGGAAGCATCCACTCGCGGCAATATTTCCATTGCACGCCGCCTTCAGGACCCCCTTGCAGAGCTGGTAAAGATTGACCCAAAATCCATTGGTGTCGGTCAGTATCAGCATGATGTCAATCAAAATCTCCTGATGGAAGCTCTTGATAAGGTAATAGAGAGCGCTGTTAATAGTGTGGGCGTGGATGTGAATACGGCGTCACGACCGCTTCTGGAAAGGGTTTCCGGTCTGAACAAAACAACTGCCCGCAATATCGTCCAGTATAGAAATGAAAAAGGAGCTCTTCGTTCGCGGGAAGAGTTGCTGAAAGTTAAAGGTATCGGTGCAAAAGCCTATCAGCAGGCAGCCGGATTTCTCAAAATATATGAAAGCAGCAACTGGCTAGATCATAGCACCATCCATCCTGAGTCTTATGATGCCACCAAAAAAATCTTTAAAAAACTGAAGCTGAATTTTTCGCCGGAAAGCGCCATCGATATCAAATATATCAAAGAGAGCGGCGTATTAAATATTGCTGAATTTGCAGAAGAGCTTAATATCGGCAGATACACTTTGAATGATATTTTTGAAGCGCTGATACGCCCCGACCGGGACCCTCGTGAAGAGATGCCCCCCGTTAATTTTAGAGAAGATGTGCTCAGAATCGAAGATTTGAAAGAAGGAATGAAAGTGAAAGGCGCGGTGCAGAATATCACTGATTTTGGTGCCTTTATCGATTTGGGGCTAAAAAATGCCGGTCTGGTGCATATTTCAAAAATGGCGAAAAAATTTGTTAAAAATCCCCATGAGGTGCTAAAAGTCGGCCAGCAGGTAGAAGCAACGGTCATCAGCCTGGATATCATTCGCGGACGCATTGGGCTTTCATTAATTGATTAAAAAGATGGGATAATTATGAATGAGCGAGATGACAGTTTATTAGGGCAAAAAGTTTCAATGGACCAAAAAATCAGGCTATACCAATTGATGGAACAAATTAAAAATCTAAGACCCTGGGAAAAGCTCTATGAGGATCAGCTTTTTGCCATCAAAATCCCCTCGAGATATGAGAACGCCTTTATCAGCGTTTTGGGAAATTCTGGCCTTGATTACTCCATTTGCGCCTTTTTAGGGAAGGAGGGCTTGGAGGGTTTTTATGGGATGCAGGATACCTTGCCGATGACCATAGACCACCTCCCAAATCCTTATTTTGATTTCGTGGGTTTGACCTGTCCCAGAGTTCAGGCTACGTTTATTCCTTATTCCCAGATGGAAAAAGAAGATTTAGCCCTTATTCGCAAGCTGAAACTTAATTTCAGCAAGGGAATTGGCTATCCGGTTTTTTTATCCTTTGTGCCCGGTTTCTATCCGGCGCCAGCAAACTGTGAAGAAGCAGATATTTTGATTGACGCCATAGAGCAGCTTATTGAGTTGTTTCCCAGCTTGACGGCCCCAGATGCCGATAAAAACTTTTATTTTTGTGATGATGAGAAATTCCTGTTGCGGGTGCCTCAGGTAAAAAACGGGAAAAAAGTCTGGAAAGACGATCTGTATATTGATAATATGCTGCCAAAAGTAAATGAGCTAAGTTACAGCTATTCTGAAATTCAGCTTCATCAGTATAGAAAAACAAAGGGGAAAACGATTGGTGATCTGGAATATGTCTTTTTTTTGGCGCCGCTTATTATCGAAGCCACTGAACGAGCGCATTGGATATTTCTGTCAGCCTTTATCGACAGCGATAGCGGCCATATCGTCTCTTATGAAAATCTAGCTCCTCTGCCTAATTATGATGCAATGCTGAAAAAGATGCCTTCTGTCATTATGAATCAATTGATGGCGCTGGATGGCATGCCTGAAAAGGTCTGGGTGGACCATGATCTTGCGAAAGCTTTTCTCAGTCCATTGGAATCAATTGGCATTGAAATTTACCAGGTGGAAGAGCTGGAGTGGCTTCTGGATATTTATGAAAATATGCTCGATTTTATAGAGAAGGACAAGGATACTGGCCCGGAATAGTCGGGTTTAATTAAGACCAGCGTCCATCATCACTTTTTTTATGGGTCTGATTTGCATCATGATGAACGGTACTTTTTCCCAGCGGCCAATATAGATGAAAAGTGGTACCGACTCCTAATTCGCTTTCGACGCTAAGATGGCCATCATATTGGCTCACAATGCCAAAGACTTGAGAAAGACCCAGTCCTGAGCCTTTGCCAACCTCCTTTGTGGTAAAAAACGGATCGAAAATATGTGGCAGGTTGATAGCCGAGATGCCACTTCCATTATCCTGGAAAGAGATATGAAAATATTCTCCTTTAATGGTCTCATTACAAATAACGCAATATGTATTTCCGGTTAAATTTTCTTTTGCCAAACTGATTTTAAATTTTCCTTCAGCTTGCATTGCATGGGCTGCATTAAGGCTGATATTGTTGATGATCTGCTGGAGCTGGTCGGGGTCCGCTTCTATCATATAGGCTTCATCAGGCATTTGGTATTCTATTTTTAGATTTTGTGGAAAAAGTTCAGCGATATCAGCTTTAGACTTCTCAATGAATCTGATTAAATCCAGTGTTTGTGGCGTTCTTAAGCCCTTGCTAGTAAAGTCTAATAGTTGCTGAACAAGTTTTGCCGCCCTTTTTCCGGCGGTTTTGATGTGGCGGACGTGGGATTGCATTTGGGGATCAAACGCCCGATATTCCAGGAGTTCAGCAAATCCAAGGATAGAAGAGAGAATATTATTGAAGTCGTGGGCAATACCGGCAGAAACTTGCCCGACGGCTGTCAGTCTCTCCTGTTTCACTACCTTTTGCTGTGCCTCTTTAAGCTGGTGCATTGCCGACTCCAGTTTGCGGTTTGTATGAAAAAGGGCCTGTGTGGCCTGATAACGGTCTGTTATGTCAAAGATGGTGCCTAGATTGATGCGCCGGCCTTTTAAGCTTGTCATCGCGGCGTTTAGTTCTACCCAGCGTGTATCACTGTTTTTTGTGAGAAGTTTTATTTCATAGCGATTTGGCACCTCATCGCCCAGTTGTCTTGCTTTTGCCCTCTCTGCAACTATTTTTCTATGGTCAGGATGGATATAGCGGATAAAGTCAGTCTCTATCATTTCCTCAGGCGTATAGTCCAGCATTTCTGATAGCCCATTATTAACATAGATAAATTTATTATTAAAAGCCAGATAGATGCCGGCGGAGGCGTTTTCAGCAAGAATTCTAAACTTTTCCTCGCTTTCGGCAATGGCTTCTTCCATCATTTTTCGATAGGTAATGTCTTGCTGCACGCTGAGGATGCAATCTTGTCCCTGATAGTTGATAATCAGCCCGCTGCCTATGGCCCAGAGTTTGCGGCCGCTTTCGGTTTGCAGTTGCATTTCGAAATTATTGATAATACCGTTTTGCCGGATATCATGAATCCATTTCTCCCTGTCTTGTGGGTTTACCCAAACGGTAAAAGCTTTTTTCTGACCAAAAATCGTGGAATCTCGCTCAAAAAACTCTAGTCCTTTGGGGTTTGCATACAGTACGACGCCTTCCATAGTCGCAATGGTCAAAGAAAGGGGCAGGCTTTCAATGATTCGGCGAAATTGCTCTTCATGCCTGGTCAGATCAGCTTCAGCTTTTTTTTGATGGGTGATGTCAACGGTGGTGGCCAGAATTCTTTTTTCTTTATTGAGAATAATTGTGGCAAGGTGTACCTTTTCCCAAAAATAATCACCATTAGCCCGTTTATTGAGCCACTCATAGTATTGCGGGCCTTCTGATACTGCTTTTTGCATCCAGCCTAAGGCATCATCGCAGGAGTAGGGCGATTCCAGCCAAATGATATGAGGGTTAAGATAATCCATATCAGATAAAGCCAGTACGATTTAAGTCGTATCATAAGATCTCCTGTTACTTTTGATCATTAAATTTTCCCAATTATTCAGCATCTTCCTTCTCTTTATCTGGAATTTCCAGCTTTAGGTCGCCAGCCAGCTCGGGATAGAGTTTTTCCATACAGTCTGGGCAAATGCCATGTGTAAATTTGGCATCGGTAAAAAGGCTCATGTAGGTTTCTACCTTTTGCCAATGGCCGTCGTCATCACGGATATTTTTGCATGAAGCGCAAATGGGAACAATTCCCTGTAGCGTCTTTATTTGCTCCATCGCCGATTGCAGTTCTTCATATTTTTGTTTGCGCTCTGTAATATCCCGTAAAATGAGAAGGGTCCCCAACTCTCGGCCCTGAGGTGTTTTTAAGGGTGTTCGGGACATATCGTAGATTCTGTCTTGAAAGCGAAGCTCATTTTTATGATTATTTTCTGCATTGAAGCGATGCTGAATTGTTACCTCTTCATTTTGATTTTTTTCTGTTATAGTAAGGAGCTTATACGCTGCCGGATTGGTGCTGATAATTCTGGAATCATTATTCAGGACAAAAATAGCATCAGGAATATGTTTAAACAATACATCCAGCGCCAGTGGTGTGATGGAAAAGAGCTCAGCTTTGAGAATGCCGTAGATGAAAATGGCCACCGTGAGTATAAATGCCAGCGGTGTCATATCCAAAAAGCCATAAGGCGTGAGCAAGTCGAAGATGTAGGCAATGCTGGTAATGAACGGAAGGGATGCAGCAGCCAGGAATAGCAAAACTTGTTTCCGGTGAATCTGACTCACTCTGAAAAGCATCCAGACCATAATGATTACGCCGGCGCTTATGAGTAGGTATGAATAGGCGGTGTGAAGCCACCAGAGAGGAGCTGGCTTCAGTTTTTGAAAAGGAAGTCCGTTTTCTGCCAGGCCTAGCGTCACTGATTGGTAAAAGAGATGGTGATAATCATTGCTGACGGCAAAGATGACTGTGAGCGCAGGAATAATCAGAAGCCAGAGGTAATATTTTTGATTGATTCTACCTTCGATGCCTGAATAGTGGATAGTGAAAATGAACCATAAAACAGGCGTCAAGGCAATGCTGATATACTGTGGCCCCAAAATCAGTTTCATTTGCCAGAGCTGCGTCATCGTCAGCTCAAGTCCATAAAGAAATGTCCAGATGGTAATTGTCAGCATGAGCAGAGCCAAAATAGCGGCGGAACGGTTGTTTTTTTGGCGAAATGCAAAGAGACTGATAGAAAGTGAAAGGAGGGCCGAGCCAAAAAAGAGCAGACTGGCTTGATTAAGGATCATTTAATAAATCCTTTTTGTTAAAATGTTTTTTAAGCTGAGATGCTTTTTAATCTTCATTTGGCTGCTCATTTATATTCTTCCAAATGTCGGGGTAGAGTTTTTCCATACAGTCAGGACAGATGCCGTGGCTGAATACCGCTTCGGAATGATTGCTTACATATTCTTCAACTTGCCGCCAGTAGCCGCTGTCATCACGGATATTTTTGCAGTTAGCGCAGATGGGTACGATGCCGCTTAATGTTTTGATCTGGTCATTGGCGGTTTCCAGCTCCTTAATTTTGTCGGCAAGGCTGGCCTGTAGCTCCACCATTCTTTTAGCGACGCTGACTCGGGCTGTAAGTTCTCCAATATCAAAGGGTTTTGCCAGATAGTCATTGGCGCCGCTTTGCAGCGCAGTGATGATGTCGCTCTTGCTATGTTTTGTAGTTAACATAATGATATAGACTGGCTGTGAACGCTCCGCTTTGCGGAGATTTTTTATCACATTTACGCCATCCATTTGCGGCATCATCCAATCGAGGATGGCAATAGGGGGGTGCGCCTCTTTTTGCAAAGCTTCCAATGCATCTGCGCCATTCTCTACGGCAATGACTTCATAGCCTTTTTTCGTCAAGACGGCATACAAAAGCGTGCGCGAGGTGGAATCGTCTTCGGCTACGAGCACCTTCATTCTCTCGTCTTGACTCATATTGTATGCTCCTTATTGATCATGGAGTAATTTAAGAAGTGCAGTCGAAAATCTTGCAGAAAATCTTGCAAAAGCGGGGACTGGAGCTGCTGTGGAGCTAAATTAATCATCAGTTTCCAGCTTTTCAATAAAGAGTTGAAATTCATCTTCAAGGCGGGGGATGGCTTCTGATGCGTACATTAAATTCGCTTTGGCGCAGAAATCTTCAATGGCAGCGGCGCTTTCCCTTATTCTTTCAGCGCCTATGTCGGTCGCGCTTCCTTTGAGAGAATGGGCAAGCCATTGGGCATCATCTGTCATTTTATCTGCCAGAGCTTTTTCCAGTCGATCTAATAAGCATTTTCGATTTCAGATTCTTTATAGCCCAGCACATTTTCCCATTCTTTGTTGACTTTGAGAAAATTGCCGTCCAGGTCTGCAATAAAGAGGAGGTCAAGATTGACATTAAAAAAGTCTTCCAGCTCGGATTTTTTTTCGTCGGCAATATCAATAAAAACAGTGGAAAAACAGTCTTTTTCTGGTGAATGAGCCTGAACCTGATACCATCGCTGCAGGGGTGCGCTAAACTGTTCGAAGGTGGATTCACTACCTTCCAGAGCGATTTTCCCATAAAATTGTATCCAGTCATTTTTTCAAAAGCCGCATTCGCTTCGAGAAAGCTATAATCAGCGGAAATTCCCCCTTCATCGAGAATAATCTGATGATAAGCATAAGCAAAAGGGGCGCTATGTAAGGTTTTTTTGTAGTAGTCAGTTTTCATCAAGCTAATCTTTCAATTTTCTTTTGATACCCTATGGTTGAGCACTTCTTTTACTTTCTTCAGTAAACCATCCATAGTAAAAGGCTTTTCTAGAAAATGGACGCCTTTTTCCAGGATGCCGTGGTGGGCGATGACATTTTCTGTGTATCCAGACATAAAAATCGTGCGTATCAGGGGATATTTTTCCTTTACTGATTTTGCCAGCTCACGGCCATTTGTATCTGGCAAAACTAGGTCGCTTATGAGAAGGTGAATCTCATGGTCATAGTTTTCTAAGATATTCATAGCTTTTTTAGCGCTTTCCGCAGTTAATACCTTATAAGCGCTGCGTCGAAGAATGGTCTCAGCCATAAGCAGGATGGATGATTCATCTTCTACTAGCAGAATAGTTATCATATTATTTTCACTAATATTAAGGGGCGGAGGCGCTTGTGGTTTTCTTTCTGCCGGCAATAAATCACCGGTGTGCCGAGGCAGATATATTCTAAAACTGGTGCCTTTTCCAGGCTCGCTATAGACATTGATAGCGCCATGATTTTGGCGGACTATGCCATAAATGGTAGCCAGCCCCAGCCCAGTACCTTCGCCTTTCATTTTCGTTGTGAAGAATGGTTCGAAAACGTGTTTTTGTATCTCTTTGTCCATTCCTGCGCCATTGTCGCTTACTGTGAGAACAAGATATTCTCCCGGAGAAATATCTAAATGTGATTGGCAATAGTCCTGGTCAATGATCTTGGTGCTGGTCTCGATAATGATTTCGCCAGTGTCTTCGATGGCGTCCCGGGCATTGACACAGAGGTTGGCTAATATTTGGTCGAGCTGTACCGGGTCCATTTTGACTGTCCATATAAAATCACCGGGCTTCCAGATCAGTTTAATGTTTTCACCGATGAGGCGGCGCAGCATTTTGAGCATATCTTCAATAACACGATTGATGTGCAAGATTTTCAAATCGATGCTTTGCTTGCGGGCAAAGGTCAGAAGCTGTCGGGTGAGCTCAGCGGAACGTAAAGCGGCTCGTCGGATTTCGAGAATATAGGATCTCAATGAAGCAGACAGCTCAGACTCTTGGAGTGCAATGTCGGCAAAACCGGTAATCACACTGAGCATATTATTGAAATCGTGGGCTACTCCGCCGGCCAGCTTGCCGATGGATTCCATTTTTTGGGCCTGAATGAGTTGATTTTGCAGTTTTTCCTGGGCGGTTTCGGCTTTTTTGCGGTCAATATTGGCAAAATACTGACCCGTCATAGCGGCTATGGCGCTGACAAATGCTTCTTCATCACTGTGCCAATGACGTATTTTTCCACAGTGCTCCAGACAGACGACTCCTGCCAGTTTGCCATTTTTCAGAATTGCTGCATCCAGCATCGACACGATTCCCAGAGGCTGAAGGTAGGGGATTTTCATTTCATAGGTGCGAGGGTCATTGGCGGCATCTGGCGCATTGATCAGGCTCTCATTGATGATGGCGTTAAAATAGGCTGGGTATTGGGCGGGCAGCAAAATGTCTCCTTTTGAATGAATTCGCTTATTGGCATCCCAGAGAGAGATGCAGAGCATTTCATCTGCATCATCATTCAGCAGCCAGATGCTGACCCGCTGGACGTCTATAGCGCTGGCTACGATGCGTGTTATAAGATCGAGGGATGGCTCTAATTTTTCGTCGGAGAGCATAGATTCATCCAGGGCAAGTGTTGCGATGGCTACCCGTTGTTTTCGCAGGCGCGATTCGCTGGTTTTTAGATTATTCTCATAAGCATTACGGTCTGTTACGTCATGGACAATGGTGTAGAGCAGTTTATGGTCTTGAATATCTACGGCGCTGCTGTAAACTTCCACATCACGGATATTGCCATTGGCCAGTCGATGTTGAAACTTAAAATAGTTTTTTTGGGATGATAGCGCCTGGTGCATCTCCTGTTGTATTTTTTCCGGAGATAGGGTATTTATTTCAGAAATGAGTTTCGCTTTCAAGTCTTCGCGGGGCCAGCCATAATATTTCGCTGCTGCAGGGTTGGCATCAACGATTTGACCGTCTTTGGGATCAATTATCATCATCACAGTATGAAGGTTTTCAAAAAGGGCGCTGTATCTTATAACACTTTCTTGCAGTTCACCGGTTCTGTTATGGACTTCCTTTTCTAAAAAACTTTTCCGATTTGTGATGACTCGAATAGTTAGACTTAGAGCCAGTGTCATCAGCAGTCCGGCAAGCGCCACAAACCATGAGCTGCCAAATCGCCTGGCAAAGAGAAGATAGGGGTTGGGATGCACCGTTGCCAAAAAGGTCTTTCCTGCCACAAAGATCGGCTGAAAAAGTGTGTTTCGCGGGTCTCGGCTTGCATCGCAGAAATCTTGCAGAGAGGCCAGCAGGAAAGCTTCACCGTCTTCATTCATTTGGTATAGATCGAGACAAAGGCGATCATCGTGTTGATTAATGTTTAGGTTAACTTTTGATAAGAGCTTGCCAAAATCTATGACACTAAAGGCAAAAGCTGTTATCAGGCTGTCATTTTCCTGGCTGAAAATTGGCCTGAAGATGACATTTATCTTTTTTCCACCAGAAAGTGTAAGATGGTCGGTGCTGCTGTTTAGACGATATTTAAAAGCCTCATCCATAGCGCTATGTATTTGCTTTTGATCAAGCTCTGAAAGGGAAAATTCCGTTGATGTCTGGAAAAGAATTTGCGCTGCCTGATAATCGGGCTTGCTTTTTGCGGGTGGAAGGGTCAATATTCCCCAGCTTATTGCCGCCTGTTTTTCTTTGAGAGATTGTGCATATTGATGAAAACTATTTTCGGTGATGGTATTTTGGCTTTCGGCAAATCTGGCCAGCCCTTCTAAATCATAGTCGCAGATATTGTGAAATTCATCCAGAAGAAAAACGGAGAGATATTTGCCTATCTGCTGAAAGTTTTCCCTTTTTTGCCTGTTTTCAACAGAGATCAGAATATGAAGAATGATAAGTGTAAACAGGATTCCAAAAACTAAAACTAAGATGGACTCGGCATTTCGATAGATAAAGCGGGTTTCCTGGCCAATGTTGCGG
>Ga0129302_1003198_pt1 | contig 11394 bp, 10 predicted proteins | sample BlaSprsedimmetaG_FD_94476 | JGI IMG/M metagenome (GOLD analysis project Ga0129302, IMG submission 94476) | Hot spring sediment bacterial and archeal communities from California, USA to study Microbial Dark Matter (Phase II) - Blank Spring... | ecosystem: Environmental > Aquatic > Thermal springs... | reverse complement strand
ACCTAATTTATTCAATCTATGCTGAGCGCCGCTCACGAGGGCAGAATCAAGACCTGTGCTGCTAATTAGCTCCGTTTCACTTTGCAATAAATTCAATTGATAGAGATTACCTATGCCAGGTCCATCAGAATAAACAGGCGGCTGATATTCACAAGCGAGCAGTACGAGCAAAAGACCAAAAAATGCAATTAACTTTTTCACAAAGCTCCGTTTTTCTTTACCCGGCAGGTTTGCCACGGGATTTCATATTTTTCCATTTATCTTGTTCCAAGCTAGAGATTACTGAGAAAACCGTAAACGTCTGTTGCGATAGCACCCCAGTAATCAATTGCATCCTTGGGGGCAGCATCCTTTGGCTCTTCGTCTTTTGGCTCAGCATGAGGAGCTTCAATTTTAATTTTCATAAATTGTTCCCCCTTTGCTTCCAGTATCTTTGCAACACGAGAATCTTCAAGATAAGAGGCAATTTTATTATCTTCGCTGTTTTCTAAAAGGATAATGCCAACAGAATTTTCCAGTGCCAGGCAGAAATAATCGATGGGATCACACAGATTGTGATTTTCAGATTTTATGCCATAGCCATCTAATATCTCTCTGTCAAAAGTTTGAAATGGTTCATCTGCAGATAGAATCAACACAGGGCGTGTTCCTTCAAACCAAGGGTCCTTTGAATATTTTTCATTGAGCAGGAAAGGCAGCAGTGACAACTGCCAATTTGTAACAAAAACCAGGTCTGGCTGCCAATACAGATGCCTCAGCGTTTCAATTCCCACAAGATTCAGCAGCGCCATACAAGTTTCATAATAATTTCTGTTGCTTCCCTCGTAGTCAAAATTAAGGGTCACCTTGTTTTCAGGTGTCTGGTCTGGAAAAACCAAAAAATAGACCTGTACTTTGGTATCGGGAATAAAGGCCGATTTTACAGAAGGCATCAGCTCTTCATCATTTCCAATTGGAACAGGTATCTCTCTGAGACGAATCACTTCCCTTAAAATATATTTACGGTCGCTGATGTGACCATATTTTGGCATCAGCATCCTTATATCAATTTTATTATCATTAAACACTCTTGATACATTTTGCAGGAAACAATCAAGCAACCCATTGCTGGTAAAGGGAGAAATACGTGTCGTAACACCGTAAATCTTTAACGTATTCATAATTATTTCCCAATATTTTTTAAGATGACATTTGCCTGATTAATATATTCGCTGTAAGGGTAATATTTAATCAATCTCTGTAATTCGTCGGCAGCTTTTTCATCATCACCAAGTTTTCGATAGCATAAACCCAATTTAAACTGGGAGTCATCCCACTTGCCTTTATCCGTAAATGTAAAAACTTTTTCAAATTCGATAATAGCTCTCTGGTAGTTGCCCTGTGCATAATAAGTTTCCCCAATCCAATATTGTGCATTGTCTGCTAAACTATGTTCAGGGTTTGATTCGATGAGATCAACAAATACTTTCCGGGCATCTTCGTAGCGGCCATTTTGAAAATCACTAAGAGAATTGATGTAATCATTGCGATATTCTGTGGCGTTTCTTTTCTTGCCGGCAGCGGCAGGGGCAGGCGGTGCAGAAGGCTCAGCAGCCGGAGCAGCATCGGTCTGTGTCAGCTTATTGTTCAACTGTTTAATCTGGCTCTTAATTAACTGAATATCATCAAGAATCTGTTTGTTAGCAGCGTTTACCAATGGTGCTTCCTGCTCAATGACAGCTACTTTTTCTTCCAGACTGCGAATAGCTGACTGAACCCGTCGCAGATCATCTTGCAAAGCGTCTAATTCTTTCCCCATAGCGCTAACAAGGTCCTGGCTCGCAGCATCCTGAGCTGGCGCTAGCGCCTGATCTTTTACACTCTTCAGGTCAGACTGCATCCTGTCAATAGTGGCCCTGAGACTGGCTGTCTCCTCTCTGGCAACTTCATCAACGATGGGACCACTGGAACCGCAAGCCGACAGCATTCCTAAAATTACTGCCACACTGATCATCATTTTTGTTGTCTTCATAATAAACCCTTTATTTACATACTACTTTCCACCGCATTAATTTAAGCTTTTTTATGCAAGTGTACAATGATAAAGCTACTCTTTTCCCGGGCCAGCGATATCACTATCAAACTAGAGATTCTCTGGCGCTTTGTTGTGACTAAATCGCAAGAGTTTAAATTTTAGAGATTTTACCACTTACAATGAGTTTTTCTACAGGATACTTATATTTCTCAAGAATTGATTGAATGTGTTGCCAATCTGAAGAATTAAGGTTCGGTTCCCTGGACAGTACCCATAGATATTTTTTCGAAGGGGAGCCAACGATAGCATAGCGATAATCATCAGCCAGACCGATAATCCAATAGTCACCCCAGAAAAGGCGCCAACCAAAAAACGCGACAAAGCTGACCTGCAGTTTTCCCTGTTTATTGTTGTCGGGTCTCCGGGCAATTCCTTTTGCTACCGCCACCTTTCCGTCGGCTTTTTTACATCGGTTCAATACATCTATTTTTCCATCGGGGCGCAACTCATAGTTAGCCGTTGTAGAATGGGCACATTTTTTCTGAAAGCTGTTGGGAAGTCGGGCAAATTCATACCAGAGCCCAGTATATTGCACTAAATCCACCCGCTCTACTGTAGTCTGTTCGGCAGAAAAACTCATCTCGACACCTCCAATTAACACGAGTAATAAAACGACTTTCGGATAAGCGCAAATCAATATGCAATTATTCTTTCTGAAAAACTCTGACATAATCAACCTCCATAGTTCTTTTAACCCAGCTTGATTCATTACCCGGAGCATATTGCTCTACCGCAACATTGAGAATAAAGTGAAAAAAGTGATCAAATGGCCAGGTTTGCACAGTACCCTCATTTTCAAAACTAAAAAAGAGAGAATCATCAACAAAGCAGTTTAAGATACCAGGTTGCCATTCCAACTGATAGCGATAAAAATTATTCCAGGGCTCAACAAGCTGAATATGCTTTCCAATCTGTGTCCCCTGTATGTGGTTATAAGCCTCAGTGTGAATTGTCCCATAAATCTGTTCCGGCGCCCAGCTCCAATTTTCCATAATATCAATCTCCCCACTTTTGGGCCAGCCGCCATAACTGTCTTCATCTGGATATAGCCATATCGCCGGCCAAAGCGCCACTCCTCTTGGAAGCCTGGCAGAAATCTCAAAAAAACCATAGCGCCAGCCTTCAACAGAATTGATCCGAGCTGAAGTATAGTTCCGGTTATCATATATTTCGGGAATAGCTTCAATTATCAGATTTCCACTGCGAACACGACAGTTTTCAGATCGCCTGTTGGTGTAATATTGCAATTCGTTATTATACCAGTTAGGCCCGTGCTCAAAAATCCATTTGCTGCTGTCAGGCAGGCCTTCGTTTTCAAATTCATCATTCCAGATCAACTTGTATCCTTCCGGTGTGGCAATTGTATCGGCAAGATCAATTTTTTCCGGTGGTACGAGCTTGTCATTTTCGCAAGCGCCAAATGAGGCAATGATCAGAAATATCCATAGATTCCACAAAAAAAATGTTTTGCTATCTTTGATTCTATGATGAGCAAAAATGCTTTTATTGCCCATTTCATCTCCTTTTTTTCCGATGCCGCGCTTCATTTATATTAGCTTCTCAAATATGAGGCTCCATTGATATCTATAATTGCACCTGTAAGATATGGATTGCCGTCTAAGGCTAAAAATCAGAGCAACTCTGCCACTTCTTCAGGCGTGCCAGCTCGATTTAGGGGTGACTGCGCCCGAATTGCTTTACCCACATCGCCGCTAAGGCGCGAAACGGTCATATCTGTTTCAATAAACCCAGAAGCCACTGTGTACACATACACACCTTTCGGGGCAAATTTTTGTGCCAAAGATTGCCCTAAAGCATTAAGTCCAGCTTTAGAAGCTCCATACTGTGGTGCATTTGGCTCACCTCGAAAGGCCCCGCGGCTGCTAATGTTGATGATTTTGCCTCCACCAGCTTCTGCCATATGTTTTCCAGTCAGAAAAGAGAGCATTGCCGGCGCTCTCAGGTTAAGCAGGATTTCCTCATCCCAAATAGCCTGCCAATCTTCAAAACTTTGAGTAAAAATATCATTTTTAGTATAAATGGCAGCATTATTTATGAGAATGTCCAGCCTTTTGTACTTTGCAAGCACATTTTCTACCAGCGACGCAAGCTCAGAACATTTTCTTAGGACTGCTTTAAAAAGCCATGACCTTCACCTGATAGCTCAGTGATTGTTTTAAGGGCAGCAGCTTCGTTTTGATAATAGTGGAGAGCTATTTGGCAGCCCTTTTGGCTTAATTTGAGGGCGATGGCTTTTCCTATGCCCCGGCTGGCCCCGCTTATTAAAACAATTTTGGCGCGATGACTCAAAATTCATCACTTTCAAGTTTTCTCAGTAGGCGGATTTCATCTTCCCAGAGCTCTTCCTTGGGTGTTTCCAAGATTAAGGGAATCTGATTAAAACGCGGGTCTTTCATCAGGATTTTAAATGGCTCGAGTCCGATAAATCCTTCGCCAAGAGATGCATGGCGATCCACTCTGCTGCCAAGATCTTTTTTAGAATCATTAAGGTGCATTCCCCGTAGAAAATTGAATCCGATGCAATCATCGAATTGCTCAATCGTTTTTAGAAATGCTGATTTTTCTCGTATATCATATCCGGCGGCAAAAATATGGGCTGTGTCAATACAGACACCAACACGGCTCTTATCTTCTACATTATCAATAATTTCGGCAATATGTTCAAATCGATACCCCACATTTGTGCCCTGCCCTGCTGTCAGCTCCAGCACCGCCGTCACATTGCTGGTTTTGTCCAGTGCCAGGTTGATACTTTCGGCGATCCGCCCCATACACTCACGCTCAGATATGAGTCCAAGGTGAGTTCCAGGATGGAAATTCAGCATCTTCAGGCCAAGCTCCTGACAGCGCATCATCTCTTCAAAAAAAGCTTCGCGGCTTTGCTTGAGCTTTTCACCATCAGGGTGACCCAAGTTGATCAGATAGCTGTCATGCGGCAAGACAAATTCAGCTTGTATACCAGACCGGCTTAAATTCTCAATAAATGAATGAATTTCCTTAACTGTGAGCGCTCTTGCTTTCCATTGTCTCTGATTTTTAGTAAAAAAAGCAAAAACATTTGCCCCGATTTTTTGAGCATTAAGGGGTGCGTTCTGAACGCCTCCGGCAGCGCTGACATGGGCTCCAATAAATTTCATTATTTATATTATTGTTCAGTTCTCATTTCAGAGGCCCAATAATTCGTTGCGAATCTTTTCTGATTTTGCTTTTACTGTATCATGCAGAGAATTTCCGTGAGAATCCATTGTCACCACTGCACGAAAATCTTCCACTTCGATGACCCACATTGCTTCTGGGACGCCAAACTCTTCAAGGCGAATGACGTCGTGGACTTTTTTTACAGATTGAGCTAAAATCGTGGCCGCACCGCCTACGGCATGCAGGTAAACAGCGCCGAGTTCTTTCAGTGCGGCAAGGGTTTTTGCACCCATTCCACCTTTTCCAATAGCTGCCCGAATCCCATACTCCTTCATCACAGGTCCCTGATAAGGCTCTTCACGGATGGATGTGGTAGGACCAGCAGCAACAAAGCGCCATTCGCCATCTTTTTTATCCACAACAGGGCCGCAATGGTAGATCATTGAACCTTTTAAAAGTTCCCGGATCTCATCAGGTTTTTCATCAAGCATCCAGCTATGGGCGGCATCTCGGCCTGTGACCATAATGCCATCAATTGAGACTTCATCGCCTACTTTCAGGCTGCGGATTTTCGCCTCATCAGTGGGTAGGTTTATCTTAATCATAGCGCACCTCATCTTCTGAATAGGTCATTGTTCTGCGACGATCAGCCCAGCACATATAGGCTAAACTGACAAAAAATGATGCCGGCAGCCGGTGGGCTTTGCCAATCTTGACCGCTAGAGCAGTCGTCTTGCCACCGAAACCCATAGGCCCGATGCCAAGCTTATTTAAATCTTGAAGAAGCCGCTCTTCCATCGACGCCAGATCAGGATCTGGATTAAGATCATCCAGCTTGCGAAATAGCTGTTTTTTGGCCACAATCATTGAGGTGGCCCTGTCACCGCCAATTCCCACACCCATAATTCCCGGAGCACATCCCTGCCCCTGGGCTTTAAAAACCATATCCACAACACACTTGTAAACGCCTTCCATATTTCGGCCAGCTTCGAGTGTGGCATCAGGAAGCTTATACTGACCGGAGACATTTTCACTGCCGCCGCCTTTCAGCGCCAACTTAATTTCAATAGCCGGCTTATCCCATTCTTCAAAATGAAAATAGGGAGACATAATGCCGGTATTATCGCCGCTATTCTTGCCAGTTACGGAATCCACTGAATTGGGTCGGAGATAGGCCTTTGCTGTAGCTAAACGGGTAGCCTCGATAACGGCCTTTTCAACAGCCCGCATTGAAACACCGACTGGAATTGTAATATAGTGGATATTGGTTCCGGTATCCTGGCATATTGGTGTACTTCCATCTTGGGCCGCCGTAATATTCTGTAGAATAACATTTAACACCGATTTCGCAGCGCTCCCCGCGTCCTCATTGTCTCTGGCCATCGTTATAGCTTTGACAACATCGGGGCTCATATCTGTGGATGCCAAACGAATCAGCTCGAGAACTGCATCCCGAAACCGATCATGATTGAGTCGAAATGTCACCTTTCCCTCCTTTTTTGTTTATTGAATAAAGTAGAGGACAAACGCTTGGCCTGTCCTCTTTTAGAAAAATCAATTAAGGAGCAAACATATTCAGCAGGTCCATCGGCTCAGGAACTCCTGAGACTTTTGATTTTTCCTGAATCGATTCTACGGCTTCTGTATATGTCATACGCGGTACATTATAGAAAATACCCAATTTGTGCCCGTGTTCTACCTCATCTGCCAATTCCCAGGCTTTGACCAGATCGTTTGGCTCATAATCTGATTCCAGATAACTGCTATTTTCTTTAATGTAAGTAAACTGCTCTCGTCCACGCCATGTGGGACACGGGCTGAGCGCCTCTACAAATGCAAATCCTTTATGAGCGATTGCTTTTGCGAAAATCCCCGCTGTCTCTTTTGGATGACCGCTGAAAACTCTAGCCACGAAACTGGCATTATAACTTAACATCATGCGAATGGGGTTAATTGGTGACTCAGCATTCCCATAAACCGTTGTTTTTGTTATATCGCCAAAGGGTGTGGTAGGAGAGGCCTGCCCCTTAGTCAAGCCATAAATGCTGTTATTCATTACGATATATGTCATATCAATGTTTTTTCGTGCGGCGTGGGGATTATGACCGCTACCGATAGAAAAACCGTCACCATCACCACCTACTCCGATTACCGTGACAGATGTATTTGCCATTTTTGCGCCAGTCGCAATAGGCAAGACCCGGCCATGAACGGAATTAAAGCCATAGGTTTGCACATAGCCCGGTAGTCGGCTTGAGCAACCAATTCCGGAGATAAGGGCTAAGTTGTGGGGTGGTATCTGAAGCTGGCTAAGCGCCTGATACAGTGAATTCAGCACACCAAAGTCGCCGCAACCTGGGCACCAGATAGGCTTCAGGTCACTGCGGTAATCTTTGATTGTATATTTTTGATCACTCATTTTTTGTCCTCCATTTTGGATACTTCGACAATTTTATCATAGATTTGTTCAACGGTGAAAGGTGCACCGCCACTGATTCGAAATGGAATCGTGCTGGCGCCATAATCACCAAAGCGGATAAAACCTCTTAGATAGCGGCGAAATGGGCCGGAAAAGGCAACTTCGGCCATAATGACTTTCTTTTTATTGCTGACAAATTTCTCGAAAGGACCTGTCAGAAAGGGCAAAATTATCTGAGGTATGATCGCGCCGACTTTGATGCCCTCAGCGTTTGCCCGCTCAACAGCTTCCTTAATAGCGCCTTTTGAAGACCCCCAGCCAACGATGCCTATTTCTGCATCATCCGGCCCGTAAAACCGAACAAATTCAAATTCTTTCTTAATCAAATCGTGCTTTCTGAAGCGTTTACGGTTCATAGCATTGTGAATATCCACATCAGAGGTTGGCCAACCTTTCTCATCGTGCTCGATGCCGGCTGCCTGATACTCACCACCTTTGATACCCGGGAAACTTACTGCAGAAATTCCAGACTCCGTCAGGCGATATCTTTTAAAATTCTCTAACTCCTCTTTCGTGGGTGTCAGTCGTGTATTTACCTTTTTAAAGCCATATTCCATATTTCTGAAGCGATCCGGGTTGATTGATTCTTTTCTCTGGCCAATAAAACTATCCGAAAGTAAAATAACGGGGATCTGATATTTTTCTGCGATATAAAAAGATAGAACCGTCGTATCGAAACAGTCTTCCACATCAGAGGGCGCAATGACCACTCTGGGCGAATCGCCGTGACTTCCCCAAATTGCCTGCATCAGGTCTGCCTGCTCGGTTTTGGTTGGAATACCTGTCGAAGGCCCGACGCGCTGAACATTCACAACAACGATTGGCAGCTCAGCCATTGAAGCCAGGCCAATGGATTCATTCATCAGACTGATGCCGGGGCCTGATGTAGCAGTCATTGCTTTAGCGCCGACGAAAGAAGCGCCCACAACCGCATTAATCGAAGCAAGCTCGTCTTCCATCTGCATCATCACACCACCATATTTAGGAAGGAATTTACCAAGAAACTCCATTATCTCGCCGGATGGCGTAATGGGATATCCGGCAAAATATTTAAGCCCCGAATAGATCGCGCCAAAAGCCACAGCTTCGTTTCCTTCCATCACAAGTTTAGGATGACTGGGCTCATATTCAAAAAGAACATGGTCTTCTTTCTTCAGATTAACCTGCACATATTCCTGGCCAGCGGTGATAGCTTTTACATTACTCTCGATGACCTCATTGCTCTTATGAGAAAACTTTTTCATAACACTACGCCTCAAAGCATCTTGCGGCAGCTTGAAAAGCTCAGAGATGACGCCCAACATCACAATATTCTTTGCTAAACTTGTACCCGAGGCTTCTTTTGCAATACTGGCAAAAGGCACTTGATACCAGGCTTTGATCATTTCTCGGTCAATGGGAATATCTTTTTCAGGAAATTTATCCTCAGAATCGCTGACAATAACCAAATCTTTTTTGAAAAGAAACTCCGTTCTGAATCTCATGAAATCTTTCCAACTTAAGACAACCAGCACATCCAGCCGGTCTCCCTGAGTGGCAATTGGATTTTGGTTTAAACGCACCCGAACAGAGCTCTCTCCGCCCCGAATTTGCGGGCCAAAACTTTTTAGCATAAACGTAAAGAGGCCATCACTGGCCGATGCATTTATCAAAATCTCGCCAGCGCTGATTACGCCGTCTCCGCCAGACCCAGCAATGCCAATTGCAATATCTTTCTGTCCCATCCGTTAAAATTCCTCCTAATTATTCTGTTTTATTGTTCTTCTTGTTTATTTACAAGGCTTCGTTCATAATAATATTTTAACTGTCGCCATACACGGTCATAGACAGTTCCTCGAGCATAACGGCCACTTTTTGTTTTCTTGCCAGCCGGCCTTTCCATCAAAAGCTCTACCCCTTCCTCGATCGTGCTTATGGCATAGAGATGAAACATCTTTTCCGCGATTGCCTGATTGACCTCATCTGAAAGGACCAGGTGCCGAATATTCGATTTGGGAATAATGACTCCCTGCTCACCAGTGAGACCCCTGAGCTTGCAAATGTGGAAAAATCCCTCAATCTTCTGATTTACACCGCCAACAGCCTGAATTCCACCAAATTGATTGACTGAACCAGTGACACCATATGAAAGTTTGATGGGAATGCCGCTTAAAGCGCTGAGCACTGCAAACAATTCTGTAGAAGAGGCGCTATCTCCCTCGATTCCACCATAACTCTGCTCAAAACTGATACTTACATTCACCGAAAGCGGAAATTCCTGGGCAAACTGATTTCCCAAAAAACCCTGAATGGTCAAAACACCTTTATTGTGGATACGACCCGTCATCTCCGACTCCCGGTCAATCTGAACGATGCCGGTCTCACCCAGATATGCCACAGCACTTATCCGGTTAGGCTGCCCAAAACTGTAATCTCCTAAATCTATAATTGTCAACGCATTAATCTGCCCGATTTTCGCGCCGGTCACATCCAGCTCATAGATTCCATCATCAAAATATTGATACATCTTTTCTTCCGCCAGAGCATGACGATGCCGATTCTCTTGCCGGGCTTTTTTCACGTGGGAAGCCTCAACCAGAACTGCTCCCTTTTGTGTGGCCCAGTATGCCGCCTCACTTATAAGATTTACATAAAGCCCAAACTGCAACGAGAGTCTTTTCTGATTTTCCACCAGACGCTGTCCATAATTGAGAAGCTCAATGACTGCATTTCTGCTGAAATGAGGTAAGTTTCGTTGGGCAAGCACCCCATGAACAAACTGAGAAAAGAGGAGTTCATAGTTCTCGTTGTACTGGGTCTCCATATCAAAATCAGCCCGCACTTTAAAATGGCGGGTAAAAGCCGGATCGTAATCCATTAGCTGGTCAAATAAATGTGGTTCACCGTATAGTATCACTTTAACATTCAACCTGAAATCTTCCGTCCTGAAAGATGAAAGATTTACACTGTCTGCAAGAACATCTTCTATGCGAGTGGCGCTGCTTCGAAGCATTTTTTTCAGAGAATCCCAGAGCGCTAAATTCCGAATGATGGGCTCCACGTCCATTATCAGATAGCCGTCATTTGCTAGCAGTAGGGAGCCTGGCCGCATCATCGTAAAATCGATTGCCACACCGCCAGATACGATTTTTCTCTCTATATGGCCAAAAAGTGATGCCGGTGTTGGATTTTCTTCCACAATTACCGGCGCGCCTTTTAGCTTGTGATGCGATACAAGAATATTTATCTCATAGCGTCGCTGGCCTTTCACATCGATAAAAGCAGATGGCTCAGGAACGCTACTTTGCTCATCTAACAGAAAATAATCAAGATTCTCAATAATATCATCTGTCATCTCTTCAAAATATTCTGCAATTTCAGGCTGGGGAAAGCTCTCCCGTATAATTGCAAACTGCCTTGAAACAACAGTTCGAACCATAACATCTATTAATTCTTCAACCTGATCTATGTACTCCTTTTCCAACCGGCCAATTTCACGATATTTTTTCTCAGTGATAATCGAGATTTGGTGGAGCTCTTTTTGAATTGATTCGCGCTGCTTTTCAGGTAATTTATTATAAATCTCCTCTTCCAGCACTTCCCCATTATATAAATAAAAGGTTTGCAAACCAGAGTCACTATTCTGTATCAATACGTTTTTAGAAGCAGCCAATTCATTAAGGCTTTCTAATATTCGCTGTTT
>Ga0129302_1003195_pt1 | contig 11397 bp, 7 predicted proteins | sample BlaSprsedimmetaG_FD_94476 | JGI IMG/M metagenome (GOLD analysis project Ga0129302, IMG submission 94476) | Hot spring sediment bacterial and archeal communities from California, USA to study Microbial Dark Matter (Phase II) - Blank Spring... | ecosystem: Environmental > Aquatic > Thermal springs... | reverse complement strand
CCTCCAGCCCTCAGGCGCGTTCGCTTGAATCAAGGCATGATGTAAAGCGATATAGACTGCGGCGGCAGCACGATCACTGCGCCGTCCGCAAGGGTCTGGGCGCCAATTCGTTCGGCGGGATGCTCTATGTCGAAGAGCCAGACCTCGGCCGGGCCGGCGGGCGTCACATTTTCCAGGCGGAGCGGCTTGCGCGCCTCGTCTGGGCCGAGATTGATGAGCATGAGCGTCAGCGCGCCGTCCTGGCGCCGAGCGGCATAGATGGACACGTCCGGATCGTCGGAGGAGGCGTACAACAGCTCGTCGCCGAAATGCTGGTACATCTGGTAGACGTAATAGGTCGGGCGCGCCTCGAACCTGGCCAGCAGGCCATAGCCCCCCTGACTCGTCTGGGATTGGAGCAAAAAGTAGGCCACGATGTCTACCTGTTGCCGGATCATACGGCCGAGCACATCGCCCCACCAGATCGCGTTGTAGAAGGAGTCGGGCGTCGCTTCTCCGCCGGTCGCGTGGGTCCAATTAGAATTGATCTCGTCCACAGCCACCGGCAGGTCGCGCCCGGTCGTCTCGCGGATCAAGGCCCGCAGGTTGGGAATGATGACGTCCCACTCGCGGCTGTTGGCCCGCAGTTCGTCAATCGTCGGCGATGGGCCGGTCATCGTGGTGGGAAAGGGGTAGCGGTGGATGGCGACGATGTCTACCAGGTCGCCGTTGGCCAACAGGAATTCGCGCACCCAATCGCGGCCGGCCTCGTCGCGCGGGTCGGTTTCTGGATTGCCGGTGTACTGGCTGGTTTCCGGTCCGATCAGCACGATGTCGGGATCGACCGCCCGCATGGCCTCGGCAAACTCGCGCCATTCCCGGTTATAGCGCACGGTGTCATAGTCGTCGTACATGATATAGGCGGTATACAGATTAGGCTCGTTGCCGATGGCCCAATAGCGCACGTTGTAGTCGTTGGTCACGTTGCAATAGCGCACCAGATCCGCCGCCTGTTCGGGGGTGCCCCCCGGCATGCGCACGTTGATCTTGGGTTCTGCGCCGATCTGCCGGGCGAACGCGATAAACCGGTCAATGTGGTAATCCCGCAGGTCGTTCTGGTCGCCCCACTCGCCGCCCGGGAAACGGAGATACGTGACGCCGGAGGCTTCGGCCTGGGGCATTAGATCAGGCGGAACGATCACCCAGGGGCCATAGCTCGCGCCGTAGACGTAGGGGCTAATCGGGCCGAGCGCCTGCCCGCCGTCCACGAACAGGGCGTCCGGAACCGGCGTCGGCGCGGGCGTCCAGGTCGGCAGTGTGTCGGGTGGTCTGGCTCCACAGGCGACGCAACAAAGCAGCAACAAAACTCGGGCCGCCCATCTCATCAGGGGTCCTGGCGACGTAGCAACGTGTGGGGACATGATCTATTTCTCGACCCCGGTAAAGACGATGCCCCGCATGAAGACACGCTGGGCCAGGAAAAAGAGGATCACTGGCAGCAACAGGCCCAGCAGGGCGGACGATTGGACCATGTGCGGCCGGGCGGAAAACTGCGCGTTGAAGCGCTGGATGCCAATCGCAATCGGCTGCAGTCTTATAGCGGTCGAGAGATAGAGCAGCGGGCCAAAAAAGTCGTTCCAGGCCCACATAAAGTGGAAAATTCCCACCGCCACCAGGACCGGGATGGATTGGGGCAGGATGACCGAGACAAGCGTGCGGATGGGGCCGGCGCCATCGATCATCGCCGCTTCATCCATCTCGCGCGGGATGGTCAGGAAATATTGGCGCAGCAAAAAGACGTTGTAGGCGTTGGCGAAAAAATGGGGCACCATCAACGGTAACATCGTCCCCATCCAGCCGATACGTTCGAACAGGATGTACGTGGGCACAATGGTGACAAAGGCGGGCAGGATCATGGTCGAAACGAGGAGCAAAAAGAGGATGTTTTTGCCCGGGATGCGGAAGCGGGTAAAGCCGTAAGCCACGACCGTACACGAGAATACGGTTCCAATCAAGCCAACAATCGCGATCAGCAACGTGTTGCGCAACAGGCGCGGCATGTTGAGTTGGGTCCAGGCGTAGCTAAAGTTCTCCCACATCGGACTGAGCTCCCAGGCAGGTTCCAACGTGCGCCATCTGCCCGTCCATTGAATCAGTCCTGCCTCTGGGTGGTGGGGGTCGATAAAGGTGCTTTCCTCTCGCCCCTTTTTGATGATGGCCCACTCGTGCAAGTGACCATCCTCGTCTGGAACGCGCAGAACGGGGTATTCGTTTCCTTCATACGTAAAGGTCGCCGGCCGAGACGGCAAGATCGGGGAACCGGGCTCGGTGATCATCTGCCGGTCCTTGAGCGCGGTGACGGACATGTAGCCAAATGGAGACAGGAAAGCCATCAGGATCATGAGCGTGAACACGGTAAAGGTGGCGCCCGCCAGGGCAGGACGAACTTGCCGCTGTAGAACTGAGGATGTATGCACCGGACGTGGAGATTGGGTGCGAGCAGTCATCACTTTTCCTCCCCGGCCTGGTAAAAGACCCAGTATTTGGATGACCAGAACAAAAAGACGGTCACGATGAACACGAATATGAACAACACCCAGGCCAAGGTGGCGCCATAGCCCATTTTCGAGTAGGAAAAAGCCTCCTTGTACAGGTGCAGCCCGTAGAACCAGGTGGCGTTGCCGGGGTCTCCACTCGGACCTTTGAGGACAAACGGCACCAAAAAGTATTGGGCGATGCCAATGGATGAAAGAATGAGGTTATAAAAGATCACGGGCGTGATCAGCGGGAGGGTGATGTGGCAGAATTGTCTGAATCTCCCCGCGCCATCCACTTGCGCCGCCTCGTACAGCTCGGTTGGCACCCCTTGCATCGTCGCCATCGTGTAGAGCATCATATCGCCGACGCCCCATAGGCCGATGATGATCAACGAGGGATAGATCCAAACCTGGGAATTGAGCCAATCTGGACCGGCGATACCGAGCACCGCCAGAAACCGGTTGATCCAGCCGGTCTGCGTGTTCATAATCCCCTGCCAGATGTAGACGGCCGAGACCATCGGCACGATCGAGGGCATGTAGAACAAGGTAGCGAACAATCGCCTGGCCCACAGCCGCTCGTCGTTCAACAGGACCGCCATCAGAATAGGCTGGAGGATGCTGACCGGCAATGCAAGGGCCGCAAAACGGAGCGAAACCGACACGGCCGTCTTGACGTTTGGATCTGTGAACAACAGACGGTAGTTCCTCAAACCGACCCACCGAATCCCCTCTCGATGGAGGAGGTTGAAGTCAGTAAAAGAAAACACAAGGGACGCGATCATGGGGCCGAAGGTCCACAAAAAGAAACCAATGATCCAGGGCGAGAGGAAAAACAAGCCCCACCAGGCCTCGCGGCGGGCCAATTTGCTCAGTTTGACCCGCTTGAGCCTGAGGTCTTTCAAGGAAAGCTTAGAAAGCGTTTCGAACGACATGAGCCCTACTCCTCGCAGTAAATTTCGTGGGGTCAGCCCGAGTGTGGGCTGACCCCACTCTTTTGATCCGAGCCGTTCAGAAAAGACGCCTACATGTCCAAAAGCCAGGGGCGAGTTTACTTGACCTCGTCAAAGATCGCTTGCAAATCTTGCACGAGTTTATCCAGTTCCGCGTCGATGTCCAGATTGGGTTCGGTCTCGTACAGGGTCTGGAAGGCGCCGATGCGGTCGTAGGCCTTGGCATAGTTGGGCAGATCGGACTCGTGGTTAGGAACGTCCGGGTAGGCGAGACCATCAATGGCCACTTGCCAGTCCACGCCCTGCGGGAAACGCTCGTCAAGCCCGGCAAAGAACTCTTCCTGCAAGCTGGTGCGCCCGGGCATACCGCCATAGATCTGGAGCAGATCGCCGGCCGCATCGCCGGTCAGGTAAAGGAGAACCTCGACCGCTTCCTCGGGATACTTGGTGGCCTCGAAGATGCGGAAGGTGTCGGCGTGCAGCTTGACGGTCACGTCGCCTCTATCGTTGTAGGAGGGAACGGCGGCGATGTCCCAGTGGGGGACGTTCGAGTTGCAGCAGGTGTACCAGAGATGGCAGTGGGTCATCGCCACGTTGCCAGAGTCGAACGGGTTGCCGGCCGCCAGCAGGTCGCTGTTCTGATAAGTTGCGTTGGGCATGAAGTATTTGACGTGCATGCCCTCGTAGTACCACGTGAAGGCCCTTCGCCAGCGGTCGGAGAGCATAGCGTCGCCGTTGTCGTCTATGACGTTGTCGGCGCCAAAGAGAGCGGCCGCATGACCGCGTGGGTCGGTCCACTGGGTGTGGTAACCAAACTGCACGATGTTCTCCGGATCGAAGTCCGGGCTGGTGGCGTCGTTGCCGTTGGCGTCCACCGTCAACAGCAGGGCTAACTCTTCCAGCTTGTCCACGGTCCAGGGGTCGCCGTCAGCATAGGGCTCGCCGTACCTGTGGGGCGGGTAAGCCAGGCCAGCTTCGTCAAAGAGGTCGCGGTTGTAGAAGATCATGGAAGGGAAAACGGCAAAAGGAAGGCCAAGCAGACCCTCCCCTTCCAGGCGGTAGGCGTCGATCGAGTCCTCGTCGAAATCGCTGAAGTCAAAGTCGGTCAGGTAAGGCGTCAGATCCATGAAGAGGCCGCTGAACTCGTTGACGCCGCTCTGGCCCACCGGGCCGACGATGTCGGGCGGGTCGCCGGCGGCAATCTGGGTCTTGAGCTGATCGGGAGCCTGCTCGTTGTCCACGAACTCGGCCACCAGCTCGATCCGGTCCTGGGAGGCGTTAAAGGCCTCGATCACCAGCTCTTCTTGCGGGATTTGCTCCGGGTCCGAACCGGTGCCCAGGCCGACGAACCAGCGGATCGTTACCTTTTCGTTCGTTGCAGGCTCAGGGGCCTTGGTCGGTTCTGGGGGTTTCTCGGTAGCTTCGGGCGCTGTAGTCGCCACGGGTGCGGCGGGTTCCTCGATAGGCGCCGGACCACAGGCGGCCAGCAGCACACTGGTAATAACCAGTAGCACAACTAGAAAGAAACAAAGTTTTCGCATCATTTTTCTCCTCACTTGTACATGTTTTTATACGGAACAGCTTACGCTCAATCAAAGGACCAATTCAAGTTATCTTTTCTGTCTTTACCTCCTTTGCTCACTATCGTCTGCTTGCCATTTTCGTTCTTTGGGATTTTGCATGGTCGCGGTGAGAGATTAGCCACGAATCCTTCGACTACGCTCAGGACAGGTTTGCACGAATCAATCGGCGGCCCTTCTTGGCTCTGGCTCTGCCAGGTTATGGCAATTGCATTTATATCTTTGCTCACCCGGGGGATCGCCAGATCCCGGTTCTCGGCAAGCAAAAACTTAAATACAATCGCCCTGCGCCAGGCCACAGTCCAGCGGTGCTGGCGAACAACCGATAGCACATCGCCGCTCGAACGCTCACGCAAGCATGTGAGCGCGGACTGTGGTTCATGCTGAAAGAATTCTGTCAAGGTCCAGCGCAACCACACGATTGGCGGATCACCAGCTCGGTTGGCAACAGGACGAGTGGATCCGCCTCTCCCTCTTGGATCAAGCGCACCAATTGCCTGGTTGCCTCGCGCCCCACTTGTTCTGTCGGGGCGCGAACCGTGGTCAACGGAGGATGCAGGTAACGGGAAAGGTGGAGATCATCGAACCCGGTCACAGCAACATCTTCCGGCACTCGCTTGTTCCCGGCCTTGAGCGCAGTCAACACACCAACGGCAGCTTCGTCATCACCGGCAAAAACTGCATCGAACGCCAGACCTTCCCTGAGCCAATTTGCGATAGCCTTGTGAGCGTCGTGTCTATTGAAGCCCCCCGTTGTAACCAATTGGGGATCGAAAGGGATATCGTGCGCTGCCAAACTCTCACGATACCCCATCTCACGCCAGTACGAATCCTCCTGCCCATCCGCTCCGGTCAGAAAAGCGATACGGCGGCAATTGTGCACCTCGATCAGATGATCGATCATCGCCTGCGCGCTATGCTTATTTTCAATCGTGACACAAGGGATGTTCAAACCCTCGGGCGAGGAGCAATGAATCAAAACGACTGGAAACTCGATTTGATCGAGCCGAATCAACTCTTTTTCAGGCAGGCTGTTGACAAATACCAACATGCCACCCGTATTATGTTCCCTCAAAGGCTGGAGATCGGTCGCCTCGGTTGCTTGTTCTCTTTGTGTGGCATAGATGAGCAGGGCAAAGCCTGCATTCCTGGTCTCGGCTTCAATTCCACGCAACAGGGGCGAAAAGAAATCGCCGCTGATCTCGGGAATGAGCAACCCTATCGTTTTCGTTTTTCTGCTGGCCAACACCCGCGCTGCTGATTGAGGACGATAGTTCAAGGCTGTGATCGCGGCTCGCACCTGGCTCTCGGTCTCCGGAGCGACCGCAGCGGTTTGGTTGATCACCCGGCTGACGGTGGCGATAGAAACCCCTGCTTTTCTCGCCACATCGGTGATTGTCGCCCGGGAGCGGCGTTTCGATTCGGGTTGAAGGTTCACTTCCGATTCTCCGACAGGGAATGACCGGCCCAATGTAAGCGCTTTCTGTAAACGCTTACATTATAAACCAAAAGGACATACCTGTCAACTGCCAACGACTGCTATCGAAGAGCATAAGAGAAAGCCACCGGGCCAACGTCCTCCCGGTGGCTTTCTGTCTATATTCAACCTACGCTATTCAACCTAGGTCTGGATCATCCAGAATTTCTCATCACCAGCGGTAGGTATATCTTGATCGAAGATTTGAGCGTCGTCTCTAACGACCACGGGCCGCGCAGTGTCTGCCCGTCATAGGCGACGATAGTGCTGTGAAGCGCGTCCTTCCCCATCGTCGACTGCACCGAAGCGGTCGTCACCAGGGTCAACGTGATCGTCTCGCCCGCGCTCATCCCATCAGTCCACCAGTACGTCGTCGGTGGCAGATGAATGGTGCCGGCATCGTTGGAGCGATCCAAGCGGACTGGCGTCAACTCGACGTCGAGGGTGTAGGTCACGTAGACGTTACCCGTCACGTCTGTTTCGGCCTGCAAGACTGTCTGATAGGTCACGGTATAGACGTCGGCCGTCAACCCGATCAGATCGACTTCCTCGGTGTGCGTCGTATCGAAAGTGATGGGCGTCTCAAACGCCTTGTTTTCGCTCAGGAAAGCGGACATCCAGGCCAACGACGCGTTCCAGTAAATGGTCACCTCGTTGGTCGACCAGGAATTGACGTGGTCGATGTAGCACGTCTGACCGACACAATCCTGCAAGTTAGCCGCAGCCGTGGGATCCCATCCACTACCACGATAAGGCCCACCGGCCAGCACGCCCGGCGGCGGCCCCGACAGGGAGGCCCAGAAAGCGTGATGCGGGTTACGCAGTGGATCCGAACCGTAGCCGGAGACGTAGGATTTCGCCAGCGGGTTGCGTCCCAGGATGTAGTCCATCGCCTCGGAGGCACCGTTCAGGTAGTCGACGTCGCCGGTGAGATCGTAGGCCGTGGCCAGGACGATCGCGTTGTTGAGCACGTAGTAACTGGAGCCCCACGGGTACATCTGGTCGTCCTTCCGGTATGGCACCAGGTGCCCCTCGGTATTCTGAATGTCGAGATAGAAATCGGCCGTATCCAGGAGATTGCTGCGCCCCTCCATGACCAACGTTTCGGTGAGCGTATTGGGCGCCAGCAGCAACGAGAAGGTGCCGAAGGCCGCGGTATCGGGCCAGACCATCGAGACGTTCCCCTCCCCAGTCTGCTCTTTGGGCATCTCCAGGAAGTGGGGGGAAGCGAGCAGATAATCCAGGTATTCTTGCTCGCCGGTGGTGATGAACAGTTCCGCCGCCGCCCAGTAGAACTCGTCGGTGACGCGCGTATCGTCGTAAGGGCCGCCGCCGCTCGATAGTGCGGGCGGGAAGTACATCTCGGGGTGCGCCAGGGCGGCTTGCCATGCCTTTTCGGCTGCGGTGAGGCAGGTGTTCGCAAAGTCAGCGTCGACGCTCTCCCAGATGCGGGCGGCCTGTGCGCCAAGCGCTGCCAGGTGGAGCGTGGCGGCTGTGCTGGGCTGGTACAGGTGCCGAGGCGTCGCATCTTCGTGGGGGCCTACGCCCCAGGTGTCGTAATTCTCGCCGTGGATCTTGTGATGCACCATCCCGGCCAACGTCGTGTCGGTGATCGTCTGATTGAGATCGACATCCAAGCGCTCGATGACCGCGCCGTCCGGCACCTGCATCTTGAGCATGAACGCGATCTCCCAACGAATTTCGTCCAGTATGTCTGGTAATCCATTGTTGTTTTCTGGGATGTTCATCGCGCCGTCGGCGAAGGTCGCGGGATCGGCGTAGGGGTTGTGCTGCGTGCGCTCGTACTGGTTCAACAGCAGATAGGTGGCAAAGCCGCCGGGGACCATATATTTACCATAGTCGCCCGCGTCGTACCAGCCACCGGTTACGGTGAGGGCATACGTTTCGCCCAGCGCGTCTGTACAAGCGCCGTGCCATTGGACGCCGCCGGCCGTTCCCTCGAAGCAGGGCACGTTGTAGTCGCCATCGTTGACGCCCTCTGAGATGTGCCCAGCCGGGTGCGTGAACTCGGGATCGCCGGCGTACGGCATCGTGATCGGCGTGCCGCTACGGGCGTGGTAGAAGTAGGCCAGCGCGTCGTACTTCAGATCGTCGTAGATATCCGCGCCAATCTCGAAGGGATAACTGGCGTCGTCTCCAACGTGGAGCGTGTAGACGCCGGTCGCGTCGAGAGCGGAAAAGTCAGCGATGTGCACCTCCTGACCGGAGGCCGGGTCATCGCCGAAGATCTCGGTCGTACCGGAGAGAACGACCGTGTTGGCGTCATCCAGCACCTCCCACAGGAGCGGCATCTGGAGTGTTCCCGGGGCGCCGCCGACGGTCGCCCGCTTGGCTGCTCCAGGCAGATACCCCACCTGGTTGACGCGCACGGCCAGCGGCGGTTCTGGCGGTTCCGGCTCTTCCGGCGCCCCGCGTGTCTCCAGGTTGACGAAGTCGACGGTCATCGTAAACGCGCCGCCAGCGTCGAAGGCCGGGCCGGTGACGAAGACGAAGGCCGCCCCGCCCCCGGCGTCGGTGGGGACGTCGGTGTCGTTCGATATGATCTCGTCGCAGGTGTGCAGTTGCATGTCGGTCGTCAAGGCGACGTCGCAAGCGAAGTATACGGTATCTTCTCAATAAGATGGGGTAAGGCGAGCGGCGCTTGCAAGACGGACCTCGGAAAAGAACAATCTGAGGCGACTTCGAACATTTTGCTGCCAGAGCCAGCTGAATTTTGTTCTCTCCGACAGCCTGCTAGTCCATAAAGCGCGATCCGACGAGGTCCAACCAATCCGTCGGGATGTGCCACAGATCCCACGATAACACCAAGCCATCGGCCCCCGCCGCATGGAATGCCTGCAGATCCGCCGCAATCTGCTCTGGATCCAGCCGGGTAACCTCGTGATCGACCAGTTCAATCCCGGCCAACAACTTGCAATTCACCACGTCGAGCGCGCGATTGACCTCGGCGGCCAAAGCTTCGGGGGCCAATCCTCGCTCGTGCAATCCGCTGCGCGTCGAAGGAAGCGGCAATCGCACCCCATGAGCCAGGATCTCGAGCGCCGCCCCATCCGAGAAGCCGCGTTCGAGCAGCCAGTCGGCCAGCCCCAACAACTCAAAGGGTATGCCGGCTGGGGCAAAAGTGTGCCCATAGGTCATCACTTTGATCCAATCGGAATGGGGCGTCAGGGTTTTCAGATCCTGTCCCACGAGGTAGGTCAAAGCGGGCGAGAAACAATCCAACCCCACCATAAGCCCCTCATCTCGAATCACGTCGCAGGCCTGGCGGATGAAGCGCGTGACGCTCTTCTGCCGGAAGTCCAAAAAGGCCCGCAGATGTGCCAGGTTTGCATCGTGAGCGGTAGAAGCGAGCGGATCCAGTAATACCCGCACGTACGCCCGGGCCCCTTCCGGCGTCTCGAGCAACGTCTGGATTCGGTGACGCGCCTCTTCCAAATCCAACCCGCTATCGGCTGCGAGACGTCGGCAATCCTCGCAGAAGCATCCCAAGAAGCGGTCCGGGGCCTCGGCCGGGGATGGATACCGCATGCGGTCCAGGAACACCCCCTCGTACAAGCCGTCGTGGATTGCCTCGTGCAGGTGGGCCAAGACAGCCTCCCGGGCCGCCGGTCGATTGGGACAGACGAAGGTAAATTCGGGCATATCCATGTATCCCGGTACCGGTTCGCCGTCAAGCCCCATCACCTGCCACTCGGGCCGGGGTACAAACGCGCCGTCGCCGCTCAATAGCAGGTGCCAGCGCAAGACCTGCGCCCCGGCCTGCGCGGCCTCCTCTGCACACACGTCTAACAAAGGGTCGGGCACGTTCCAACCCAGGACGAGCATCGAGATAGGCAAACGCGCCAGGGCGTCTCGCAGACGCTCGCGTCCCTCGTCCGGTGTAATCCGCTGTACGTAGGGGCTATCCTCAAGGTATTGTACGGCAAAAATCATCGTTCTCTCCCCTAACCTGGCAGAAGCCGCTGCGCTTCCAAGCCAGAACCAATAAAGGATGCCGACGGCAGAAGCGGAGCGGTTCTTGCTCGCTGTGCAAGGATTCGATTGTTTAGGCCCTACTGCCGACCCAGCGTTGCAGAGGCTCTGAGCCCTCAGTGCTCAGGCCAATGTAACGCAGGAAGGCGGATGAGTCGCAGATGAACACCAGGTTATTCCCTTGCTATCGCAAGCTCGAGAGATTGGCGCAAGTGAAAGGCCGACGTCGGCAAGCGGCGTGCAGCTGTCCGAACGGGATGATTTCAAGCAGGCAGAGATTGAAACAGGGGGCTTTGGAGGGATGGGACAAGCGGCACAATTTTCAATCAAATTCACTTCCGATTCTCCGACAAGGAATGGCTGGCCAATGTAAACGCTTACATTATAAATCAAAAGAAAATACCTGTCAACTGCCAACGACTGACTTTTGACAGGTATCTCGCGACATGCTCGTCTTCCCGTATCTTCTCAAAAAGTCCTAGCATCAGCACCACCCGCTGCCCTCGTATCGCGCCCTTCGCCACGCGCCACGTCTATCCAGAAGACACCATCCCGATATCGCTCCTGTACTGACGCATCCCGCGCGGCCCGGATCGCCAGCACCGTTTTGCACACACCGCCCGCGCCCTGTACCACCATCACCTGTTCCACGTCTCTTCTCTCATTCAGATTTCCCAACAGTGGCCTCGGTGTCCGGCGCCTGGTCACTTGTGGTGTGGACTCGTCACCGGACCTCTTTCATTCGTAGACGTTATGGGGTTGAACCCGGGGTGAAGACCAAGGCTTTGTGCGAAAGGATCGCCGAAAAGCCATTGTAAGCTGTTGAGAGAGGCTGGTCTTGTTCAAAAATCAAATGGGAGTCGAAGAAAACCAGGTTT
>Ga0129302_1003193_pt1 | contig 11400 bp, 9 predicted proteins | sample BlaSprsedimmetaG_FD_94476 | JGI IMG/M metagenome (GOLD analysis project Ga0129302, IMG submission 94476) | Hot spring sediment bacterial and archeal communities from California, USA to study Microbial Dark Matter (Phase II) - Blank Spring... | ecosystem: Environmental > Aquatic > Thermal springs... | reverse complement strand
TTCAATATCAAATCCAAAATCCTGCACGATGAGAAAAATAATATTCGGATTGATGATTGCCTTCATTTCATTTAATCTAAACGGGCAGAGATTAAATTTCAGTGTTTATGCCGATCCCCAGTTTTCGTGGTTTTCATCAGATGAAAAGGAAATTAAACCCAACGGATCGGTATTTCATTTAAATACGGGCCTTGAGTTAAATTATTATTTCCAGCCAAACTATGCATTTTTTGTGGGATTGGGGATAAACAACATGGGAGGGAACCTGGTATCGGGCGATACCACTTATCTTCAGTCAAAAGAAGAAACACTGACCGTTAATCCCGATTTTAACCTCAGACACAGATTGCAATACGTGAATCTCCCGTTTGGTCTCAAATTGAAAACCGAGGAACTCGGGTATCTTACCTTTTCATTCCAGGCGGGCCTTAATCCAATGTTTAATATCAGTGCCCATACCACATCTGATAATCAAATATTGGACCGTGAAACGATCAGGGAAAGCGTGAACCTTTTTAATCTGCACTATTTTGTCGGGGCAAATGCCAAATACCGGTTAGGCGGAAGAACCTCAGTCATTGGTGGTTTAAGGTGGTCATCGGGCTTCACGGATGTTACGGATTACGACAAGGCAAATATATCTTTAAATGCACTATCAGTACATATCGGGATCCTGTTTTAAAATTTGTATATGAAAATTGCGATTGCACAATTAAATTATCACATCGGTAATTTTGAGAGTAATCTTCAGAAAATTTTTGAATGCGTTGAGAAAGCTAAACAAGAGGGCTCTGATCTGATTATTTTCTCTGAATTGGCCATCTGCGGTTATCCCCCACTTGACCTCCTGGAAAGAGATGATTTTATTGAGAAGTGCAGCCAATCCATTCAAAAATTGTCGTCTGAAACAGTTTCTGATATCGGAATCCTGATCGGCGGTCCGGAAATCAATGCACACCGGGAGGGTAAAATGCTTTTTAATTCGGCATTTTTCCTGTTCGGAGGCAAAATTTCACAGGTTTTCAGGAAAACCCTTCTTCCCACATACGATATTTTTGATGAATCGAGGTATTTTGAACCAAACCGGACATTTAACCTTCTATGCTACAGAAACAAAAAGATTGCAGTAACAATCTGCGAGGACCTGTGGGATGAACAGCCTTTTGAAAATGAGTTTTACAGGAGCCGGTTATATACTATTTCACCGATGAATGAACTGGCCAAAGAAGGTCCGGATCTTGTGATAAATCTCTCCGCATCGCCATTTTCACATTCCAGACAGATGGTGAAGCAAAGTATTTTCGCCGGAAAAGCCAGGAAACATCATATACCGGTTATCACCTGCAACCAGGTTGGAGCCCAGACCGAACTGATTTTTGAAGGAGGCTCTTCAGTCATTAATGCCCGGGGTGAGATCGTTAAGCAATTGAAATTTTTCGGGGAAGATTTCCAGACTTTCTCTCTTAAAGAATTATCTGAAGATGAAGCGAACGAAGATACAGTGTTCGTTCCCGACAGGATTGAGATGATCCGGGACGCACTTGTTTGCGGCATTTCTGATTATTTCGGGAAACAAAACCTCAAAAAAGCCACCCTGGGATTGTCAGGAGGAATCGATTCTGCCGTTACAACGGTGCTGGCCGCTAAAGCTCTCGGACCGGAAAATATTCATGTATTATTACTTCCTTCCCAGTATTCATCGGAGCATTCCGTCAAGGATTCAATCGAAATGGCAGATAACCTGAGGATTACATATGATATCATACCCATCAGGGAGGTATTTTTAAAATTCAGGCAGCTCCTGAAACCAATCTTCAGGGATATGGAAGAGGATATTGCCGAGGAGAACATCCAATCCCGGATAAGAGCCATACTGCTGATGGCCTTGTCAAATAAATTTGGCCATATTCTTTTAAATACCAGTAATAAAAGTGAAACCGCTGTCGGTTATGGAACGCTTTATGGCGACATGAGCGGGGGATTGTCGGTCCTTGGAGATGTATACAAAACGGATGTTTACAGGCTGGCACGTTTTATAAATCGGGAAGAAGAAATAATCCCCGAAAACATTATCAGCAAGGAACCATCTGCCGAACTGAAACCGGACCAGAAGGATTCAGATACACTCCCGCCTTATGAAATATTGGACAGGATACTGGAAGCCTATATTGAAAGACAATGGAATACCGATAAAATAATCTCTCTGGGATTTGAAAGGGAAGTGGTGGCTTACGTGATCAACCTGGTTAACAAAAACGAATATAAACGGTATCAGACCCCTCCGGTTTTAAGAATCTCTTCAAAAGCCTTTGGAATCGGAAGGAAAATACCTATCGTTGCAAAATATTAATGCGGTAATCTTAAAATTCAGGGCCTAAAACCCTTAACTTCATTATTTTTTCTATTTTTGTATGCTATTGATGTTCCTCGCGGCAAGCCGTGAGGAATCATCGATTAATTGTTTATTTTTATGGTGCTCGCTTACCCCGCCGCAAGCAGCGGGGAATGCGCTCGCCAAGTTCAACATACATACTTCCATATATATTAAGGTATGCAGGAACGGGTCTATAATGCAGATAATTGTATTGACAATGCAAAATCTGTATTTAATGTGCTGACTCCCAAAGAAAGAGAATTTCTTAAGCAGAATTATACATGTGCCTTTTATAAAAAGGGGGAGATCATTTTCAAGGAAGGTGATAAACCTACAGGGTTAATGAGCCTTTCGGAAGGTAAAGTAAAGATCTTTAAAGAAGGTGTGGGTGGCCGCGAACAAATTGTCAGAATGGCCAAACCTGTAGGATTTATAGGCTACCGGGCCCTGTTTGCAGAAGAAAACCATACTGCAACAGCAGTGGCCATAGAAGATTCCGTTGCCTGTATAATTGACAAGGAAAGCATTTACAGGGTGATGCGAAGCAACGCAGAGTTATGTATGAGCATTATTAAGTCCTTTGCTACAGAACTTGGATTTTCCAATGACCGTACGGTTACTCTTACACAAAAACATATCAGGGGAAGACTGGCAGAGTCGTTAATTTTTCTCAAAGACACTTACGGATATGCAGACGACGGACGCACAATAAAAATCTACCTCAGCAGGGAAGATATTGCCAATCTTTCAAACATGACCACCTCCAATGCCATCAGAACACTTTCAACATTTGCCCAGGAGGGTGTTGTTGCCATCGAAGGCAGAAAAATTAAGATAATCGATTTAACAAAACTTGAAAGAATCAGTGATCTGGGTTAGTTGTTAAAATTTACCAAGGCCGGTTATGAAATTTCTGGGCTATATTATTGTATACTCAAAACTCTGGCTGATTGCCCGCCTTCCTAAAAAGATCATATACTCCATTTCAGATTTATTATACTTGTTTATATATTATGTGGCCAGGTACAGAAGAGATGTTGTATACGGAAACCTGAGGAAAGTCTTTCCGGATTACAATGAAAAGGAAATTAAAAGCATCGCAAAGAAATTCTATAAACATTTATCTGACGTTATCATTGAATCCGCAATCATTCATTTTATCCCGTTTGAAAAATCCTGCAAACAATTTACCGTAAAAAATCCTGAAATTGTCAACCAGCTGAAAGACAAAAAGAAAAACATTGTAGCTATCTCAGGGCATTACGGGAACTGGGAATTCCTCAGCCATCTTGAGAAACATATCGACCATCAATTTGTGGCCATATATAAACCATTAAAAAATAAATATTTCGACAGATTTATCCGGAAGTCCCGTTCAAAGTACGGATCCATTTTAGTACCCATGAATAAAATAGCCAGGACACTCATAAAGCTTCAGAAGGATAATATTCTTTCGCTTTCAGGATTCCTTGCCGACCAGCGTCCCATCTGGGAACATATACAGCACTGGACGAAATTTATGGGTTTGGATACACCTGTTTACATGGGTCCTGAAAAGATTGCCAGGAAACTGAATTCAGCGGTGGTTTTTATGGGTATCAGAAAAATCAAACGCGGTTTTTACGAGATAGAATTTACCCTGATAACTGAAAATGCCCTGGATGAAGAACCATTTACTGTTACAGAAACTTACTTCAAACTGATGGAAGAATTAATCAGGGAAAATCCTGCTTACTGGCTCTGGTCCCATGACAGGTGGAAATTTAATTTCAATGACTTTAAGGACAACCACCCCAATTACACAGATTTTTCAAACAGAACTTAATGATTAAATATATAGGTCTCTACCTGTGTGAGTGATTTTTCGTAATTGAATCTGTCCTGCACTGACTGTCTGGCAATCTCCCCCAACCCATTTCTCAATTCAGGATTTTCTATCAGATGAATCACCTTATCGGCAAGCAATTTAATATCAAAAGGAGGAACCAGGCAGCCATTTATATTATCGTCAATTATTTCCGGATTACTGCTTACATCAAAGGCAATTACCGGTTTAGCCATGGACATTGCTTCAACAATTACATACCCGAATCCCTCCCATCTTGAAGACAAAACAAATATATCTATGGAATCCATGAAACGTCTCATATCCCTCATAAAACCAAGGAAAACAATTTTATCATCGACACCCTTCACCCGTGCATATTCTCTGAGGCGCACATCCAGCTTCCCCTCTCCGGCAATCAGGATTTTAAAATTCTTTCCGCGCTCTTTCAACTCGACAGCAAGATCAATCAGAAACTCCTGTCCCTTCTGCCTGACTAATCTTCCTGCATTCCCCAGGACCATTTCATCTCCCTGCCTTGAATATATCGGAAATGGTATATGACCTTCATATTGCTTAAACTTCAAACCATTATATATCACTTTAATCTTATCAGGATGGATCAGACCGGGATTATTTATCAGCAGTGTTTTTTTAGTCTCGTATGAATTTGCAATAATATCTGTCAGAATATTTCTGAAAAGATACCTGTTCAATAATGAATTCCTTACCGGGATGGCACTTCCCCTGCGGTAAATTATTCTTTCTACCCCGGCCATTTTTGCTGCCAGACCTGCCACTTTCATGTCTGCTGATAAATTTATGATTATCACCCCGACCTTTTTTTGCTTTAGTATCCTGCTAATGCGAATGATCTTTAACGGGTTAATAAAACTCAGGTTGTTTATGTTTACACTATATGACGGTATGTTTGCTTCAGAAATCTTATTCCATAAATCAGCTTTTTGATTTGCAAAAACAACGACAGGATGGTTCTTTGCATGAAAACTTTTAGAAATCTCATAATGCCATTTCTCACCGCCACCCCAGGTTGGTGTACTGTTGAAAAAGCAAACCGTATTTCGCTGACATCTATAAAAATCTGTATAATGGTTTCTTAACTTTATATATTTCAGAAAGGTTTCATGTGCAGAATTCACACTGACGATCAATCCGTAATAGCCATCCAAAAAACCTCTTTTCAAGAAATAATCTTTCAAAAACCGCCATAAAGGATGCGCCACTATACCGATGGGATGTATTTTCCTTCCCTGTTGAAAATAGGATTTCGCAAGAATGGTGGAAAATTTATTTATCTGATCAATATGCTCACTGAACGTATAATATGAATAATGCAGAATATCACCTTTCAGGAATTTTTTGGTAGTCCCTTTTGCCAGAATAAATTTATCATGCGGATTAAAGCCCCCCCATTCACCTTTTGTTGAATCCCATAATCGCAATTTTCTGCTTGGATACCAGCTTGTATGTCGAATCCATTTTCCGCAGTAGTTTGTCAGCCGGTTAAAATAATAGCCGTCGTATTTCCAGTCATTCTTCACTTCAAGGATAGAATCGGTCAGGGTATCTGAAAGACTTTCATCGGCATCAAGTGATAAAATATACGGATAGGTTGCCTGATTGATCGCCCAGTTCTTTTGCTCGATATGTCCGTAAAATGTATGCTTAATAAATTTTGCACCATACCTGAGGCATATTTCCTCGGTACGGTCTGTTGAATAACTGTCAATCACAACAATTTCATCAACAACATCTTTGATGGATTCCAGACAGCGTTCGATATTTTTCTCCTCGTTGTAAGTAATTATAACCGCTGATAATTTTACTTCCATATTTACTCATGAATATATATCCTTTTCACCCTGTAAGGAATAGCTGTTAATATTTCATAAGGAATCGTATCAATCAACCCGGCAAGAGCTGAAACCTTCCTGTTTTTTCCAAAAATCTCCACAGTATCTCCTTCTTTAACATTTAACCCGGTAACATCAACCATTGTCATATCCATACAAATGTTTCCAACTACAGGAGCCAGGTGATTATCAATCCACACGCTCCCTATGCCATTACCGAGCTTTCTGTCAAGACCATCTGCATATCCAACCGGAATGACTGCAATGATCCTGTCATTCGGGTTCTTACCGCTTCTCGAATAACCAACAGTCTCTCCGCCGGAAACTTTTTTTATCTGAGATATCACTGTTATAAAAGAACTCACCGGGATCAGCTGCTTTTCATTGGTAACCCCGTGCAAACCAATTCCTATCCTGACCATGTCAAACTGGGCATCAGGAAATCTTTCAATACCCGATGTATTCAGCAAATGCCTGAGAGGCTTATAATCCAGAACCGATGATATTTCTGTTGAGATCTTATCAAACAAACCTGTCTGCTGTCTGGAGAATTGGTCATGAACAGGTTCATCACTTGCTGAGAGATGAGAAAACACAGATTTGACATAGAGGTTCCCGGAGGTCAAATACGGTTTAAGCTCACCGATCTCTTCAGGATCAAATCCAAGACGATGCATACCGGTATCCAGTTTAATGTGTATCGGATAATGCTTCTCTCCCCTTTTCTGTATCAGATTGATGAAAGCTTTTAACCCGTTCATATTATAGATTTCAGGTTCAAGATGATAATCCATCATGGTTACATATGAGGATGGATCCGGATTAAGAACCATAACAGGTAAATATATCCCGGCTTCCCTCAAAGTAACACCTTCGTCCACAAAAGCCACAGCCAGGTAGTCGACATTGTGAAATTGCAGGATTGACGCAATCTCTGTACTTCCCGACCCGTAAGAAAGTGCCTTTACCACAACCATAGTCCTGACACCCGGCTTTAACAGCGACCGGTAATAATTCAGGTTATGAATCATGGCATTCAGGTCAATCTGAAGGGAAGTCTGGTGAACCTGTTGTTGGAGCTCTCTTATAATCATCTCAAATTTGAAAGTCCGTGACCCCTTAATTAATATTATCCGGTCCTTTAATAAGGTTTTATTAAAATGCCTGAGGAAGTCTTCTGTATCATGGTAAAAATAGCTTTCAGCGGGAAAGCATCTTTTATGGCTTATCAGATCTGGCCCGATGCCAACAAAAAGAGAAATATCCCTCAGTTTTATCAAATCAGCCACCTCAGAATATAACTGCGACTGAACTTTTCCGCTCTGCAAAATATCCGAGAGAATAATGGCTTTTTTACGCGACGGTTCCTGCTGGTCAAGCATATTGATTGCAGAAGAGAGGCCTGCCAGATCAGCATTGTAGGAATCGTTGATTAACACACTGCCCATAATTCCTTTCAGCAATTCCAGCCTCATTGAAACAGGTTCAATATGGCATATTCTATCAGCGGCAAACCCGTAAGAGAATCCCGATTCAAACATAAATACCAGGACATGTATTGCATTTTCAACTGAAGCATCGTCACTGAATGGCAGGTTAAAAATAATGGAGGGATTTTTTAATTCGGTAAGCTTCACAAGATTTGCCGTTAAATTCCGCGATACTATTTTAAACCGGTATTTTGCTTCCCCCTCCAGCGACCAGGTCACCTTTTCTCCGGTAAGAGAATTCATGACGGAGTTCATGGAGATGCCTTCAACAACGGTATCTGATCTGTATATGATTTTTTTACAGTTTCTGAAAAGGACCAGTTTTTCATTGAGTTTATCCTTCAGGCTTTTAAAATTCTCCTGGTGAGCCGCGCCAATATTGGTCAATATGCCAATATCAGGAGATATAATCCGTTCAAGCTTCTCCATCTCGCCGGGTTTTGAGATACCGGCCTCCAGAACAGCAATGTCATATTCGTTTTCAACCATCCATGCCGAGAGCGGAACACCTATCTGGCTGTTGTAGCTTTTAGGACTTCTCACAATATTCAGGGAGTTCCGCAGACACTGGAATATCCACTCTTTAACGATTGTTTTCCCGTTACTGCCCGTAATCCCGCATACCGTTCCCCTGAATAATTCTCTCTTCTTCCTGGTTAACAGGTGGAAAGCGTGAAGCGTATCTTCTACCAGGCAAAAACCGGCCTCCGGATAACGTTCGGCCTCCGGATCCCTCGAAACAAGGAACATCCGTATCCCGCGCCTGTAAACGTCATCCAGGAACCGATGACCGTCATGTCTTTCTCCGTTAATTGCAATAAAAAGGGTATTCCCGGTCCGTGAGATGATCCTGCTATCGGTAGAAAGCAACGTAACAACGCCGCTTCCATCCCCGATAAGCCGGCCTCCTAAAATCCCTGAAATATTTGCTAATGTGAATACATCCGACATATTCCTGCTCATCCCTTTTCTGAATTAGCCCTGTTAAAACATGCCCTGCACAATGGTTCATAGACATCTGTCTCTCCAAGCAAAATTAATTTTTCATCCCCGACTGTCCGGTGTGTATACTGAGCCAGTTTCCCGCATCTGACACAGATGGCATGCACCTTTGTAACATACTCAGCAGTGGAGAGCAGCTTTGGTATCGGACCAAAAGGTCTGCCCCTGTAATCCATGTCCAGTCCTGCAACAATTATCCTGATGCCTGAATTGGCAAGAGAATTACAAACTTCCACAAGACCATCATCAAAAAACTGTGCCTCGTCGATGCCTACCACATCAACATTATTGGCAAGGAGCATGATATTGGCGGATGAATCGACCGGTGTTGATAAAATGGTGTTCTCGTCATGGGAGACAACCTCTTTATCAGAATACCTTACTTCAATTTTCGGTTTGAAAATTTCGACCTTCTGCCTGGCAAACTTTGCACGTTTTAACCGTCTGATAAGCTCCTCCGTCTTTCCTGAAAACATCGAACCCGTAATGACTTCAATCCATCCCTCCTTCCGTGATTTATTTATCGTGTTTTCAAGAAACATCGTATAAGAAATTCTTAAAGATTATCGTTACTTTTGTAAAATTAATTGTTTAAAACCGGCGTATTACTATGGAAATCAAACACACTATCGAAATATTGACTAAAGATATACAAGATATAGAAAAATTAGTCCGAAACCTGCAAAATTCTCCAAAACCATCCGTCATTGATCTGGACCTCACACTGGCTAAATTAAGAAATGTGTATGAAGTGCTAATGCTTATCAGGGAAGATAATATTTCTGATATGGTGAAAAGTTCAATGACCGGGAACGGTTATGAACAAGAGCTTCCCGAAACAAAATCTGCTGTTCAGCCGGAGGTTATGGAAAAGCAGTTTGTTCAGGAAAAAGTTATGGCGGAAGAGATAAGAACTTCCGCACAGAAACCGGAAGTCCCTGAAAAATCGGAACCGGATAAACGAACTGACTCTCTGGATAAGCCAAAAAAAGAGGCCGGAATACTGGCTGAAAAATTCAACACGGAATCAAGCATAAATGAAAATCTCGGGTTGAAGCGTTCCGGGGATGTTACTTCTAAACTGTCATCACAACCCATCCAGAGTATCTCGAGAAATATTGGCATCAATGACAGGTTTTATATTATTAAAGAACTTTTTAACGGGGATACTGAAAGTTACAACAGGATCATTGCCAATCTTGATCAATCCAACAATTTCAACGAAGCATTCAGTATTATTGAGAACAGGTTCCCGGAAACCATTGAGCATGAAGGAGTTCAAATCCTTGTTAACCTTGCCAGGAGACGTTTTATAACCATCGGAAATGTCTAAACTGTTTCTTGTGCCAACACCTGTCGGAAACCTGGGAGATATTACCTTCAGGTCAGTTGAAATATTAAAATCCGTCGATCTCATTCTTGCCGAAGACACGCGCAAATCGGGGATACTGCTTAAACATTATGGTATCAACAGGCCACTCCAGTCGCATCACAAATTTAACGAGCATGCTTCTCTTGAGAAAGTCATACAAAAATTGAAATCGGGAACAACCATTGCCTTGATCTCTGACGCGGGTACCCCCGGGATTTCCGATCCCGGCTTCCTGCTGGTAAGGGAGTGCATTCATCAAAATATTGAAACAGAAGTTCTCCCGGGAGCCACTGCCTTTCTTCCTGCCCTTGTCAACTCGGGCCTTCCGATGGATAGATTTGTCTTTGAAGGATTCCTCCCCCAGAAAAAAGGAAGACAGAAAAGATTAAAAGAGCTTCAGGAAGAATCAAAAACCATGGTTTTCTATGAATCCCCCCACCGTTTAATTAAAACCCTCCAACAATTCGGAGAACACTTCTCTTTAAAACGTTCCGCCTCGGTCTCAAGGGAACTGACCAAGATTCATGAAGAAACCATCCGGGGAACAATCGAAGAGCTTATTACTTATTTCTCCCAAAAGCCTGTCAGGGGAGAAATTGTTATTGTGGTAGGAGGGAAATCCTGAAGCTTAATTCATTGCCTGGCATTATTGCCTCACTTCTTTTAACCAATAAATTAACAAAATAATTGATTGTGCGGATTCGCACATTCCTGTCACACTTCCGTTCAATACCGCTGAATTTTAACATATTTAACAATCGCATCATTTTTTTTTATTGAATTCTATTTCAATGTATTATAATGTTTGGTATGCTTTCTGACGGTACGTGTACAAACAATGTTAAACAAACTCCTGAAATCATGAAAGCAATAAAAGTTACGAACGCTGACAACGGAAGATTTCTGGCACTTACAATCATTCTTCTTTCCTTATCAATGCTGACCACAGGCCAGAAGCGAACCTATGAAGACTACGTTTGGAATAATTTAAAAGACAGGATGTATCAGAATCAAGAGACCAATATTCTTTATTCACATGTTCTGGATAAATATGAACCTGCTTATACCAGGAAATCGATAATCTCAAAACCCGCATCTGCTAATTCATATGAAATATTTTTTGAAGATGAAATCCTGGTTGAAGACTGGATGAGATACCCTTTCAATGTCAAAAGGGAAATAAAAGTTAAGCCTCGTAACCTGATAACCTATCCAAATGAGGTGCAAAATGAGGAAACGGTTCCTGTTGAAAACCGGATAACAATCCCTGATGAAATACTGAATGAGGATCCGGTTCCGGTTGAAGAGTGGATGACCGCTCCGTTTGAATCTGCCATTAACGAACCGGTTATGGTTCAGAAATGGATGGGAACACCAAACACCTGGTTAAATTAAGCCATAAATATTATATCATGCATGCCATGTTCGAATCCGTACACTTATGTAACGCTACCGTTCAAAAT
>Ga0129302_1003188_pt1 | contig 11408 bp, 11 predicted proteins | sample BlaSprsedimmetaG_FD_94476 | JGI IMG/M metagenome (GOLD analysis project Ga0129302, IMG submission 94476) | Hot spring sediment bacterial and archeal communities from California, USA to study Microbial Dark Matter (Phase II) - Blank Spring... | ecosystem: Environmental > Aquatic > Thermal springs... | reverse complement strand
GTAAATATGCCTTTTTTATGTTTTTAAAATATTAAAAGTTCCAAACTAATTTAAGGTGGGTAAATAATCCTGCCCGGTGGGATATACTTTTATGACAGATGTCTTTGATGAATTCACAACGTGAATTCACTCAACACCAAATTCTCGCAGAGAATTCAATCCAAATTGTACCGAGATTTTGTTTGAGCAGTGTTCGTTCATCTATCTTTGAATCTGGGAAATCGTTCGATTACCATATTTAATTAAAAAAATCAGTAACTATTCAGACAACAAAAAATGCCACAGAGACACAGAGAGCACAGAGGCATTTCAATAATCAATTCGTAGATTTTAGGGTAATGATGTGGTTTTAAAAATTAATCCGAAACCCTAATTCTCAAAAATGAGAAAAATATCTGCCCTAAATTTTATTGATTTTATCTCCGGGTCCTCTGTGACTCGGCAGCTGAATAGTTACAAAAATCATTTTTCAACTGGAAGCAGCCGTGAAGGTATTCGCGCAATACTTTCCACAATCAGATCCGCTTCGGCGAGCAGCGCTTCATTCTGGATTGTAGTTTTCAGGGCAATGCAAAACATCCCGGCTGATCTGGCGGCGCGTATGCCCAGCGGCGCGTTTTCAATTACGATACAATCCGCAGGTGCAACGTCCAGCTTTTTCGCGGCGAGCAAATAAGGATCCGGATGGGGTTTGTTTTTCGGCGTAGCATCACCAGTGATAATGGCATCAAATAATTTCAAAAATGCTTCTCCGGTAACCGGAATCAAATTTTCCATCACGGCGCCGGTGACCAAAGCGAGCGGGACGTTGTTGTTTTTCAGTTGCGAGATCAGCGCCCCGGTTTCCGGGTTGATGCGCGCTCGGGTAATCTGGTTGTAAATTTCTTTTTTTTCAGCCATTAGCGCATCCAGTTCAGCGCGGCTCAATTTAAGCCCTTTCTGTTTTGCCAAAGCGCCCACGATTAAATGAGCGCCCTGTCCTTCCTGTAAAGCGATGTCTTCGTATTCAATTTTTACCTGAAACTTTGAGAAAACCTGTTGCCAGGCGCAAACGTGATACGGCAAGGTCTCTGCCACAACTCCGTCAAAATCAAACAAAACCGCACGGTAAGCCAAAATCACTCCTCCAGAGTTGAAAATTTCGAACAATTTATATTGTGCGCGACCAGTGAATCGATCACCGGGTTTTCTTCACTCGAACGCTATGAACCCATTTTGATCGGTTCAAAATTCATAAAATCTGCATGATGTACAATCACGGCTTCTGGGCAACGATAGCCGCCATCGCCTTCTTTGGCGTGCACGGCAATTATATGAACCACCTTATCCGGCAGGTCGTGCCGCATCGCCAGCCCGGCGCCACTGAAAGGATGGCGCAGCAGTTTTCCCATGGGGCTTTTTTTCACGCTGCCCTCGCTATCAACATACTCAACTATTTTACCCACATCGTGCAGCAATCCACCGGAAATTAGCATATCCGCATCAATATCGTATTCACCGCTGTTAAATTTCATCAACTTTTTAGCGGATTCGATCGCCACCTGAGTCACGCCGCGGGTGTGATCGATAATATTTACTTTGCAATTTGGGATCAGCAGGGTAAAGGGAATGCGTTCAAGATCGCTCAACTCCCAACCTCCTTTTTCAATAGCTTCTACCCACACATTAATTGTTTTTTCCCGTAGTTCATCATTTTGAATCAAATCAAATTCAGGCATTAATTTCTTCAAATTCGCTTTCATCTTTTTCTCCGTTTGTTAATATTTATTTTTCACGTTGTTTTTTCTCAGCCATAATTCGATATTGCCTTCCGGCAAATGTGAAAACACCGTTCCTTTTGCCAATCAACTGGATTGGCTTTGGGCTATTGAGCAAAATTTTCTTCATCGATTCTACTGCCGAGTCCGGATCGAAATCTCCCTGCAATAAAAAGCCAAAACTGCCGATTCCGTTCTCTTCTCCGGAAAATGGTAAAGGATCCGAACCGGCAATTATACGGAAGCCACGCTGCTCTGCCCGGGCAATTATTTTTGGTTTCGGCCAGACCGTGGGCCGCATGGTGGTCTCTCCGATGAATAATTCATCCGGCGATTGCTTTTGGATCTGTTCAGCAATAACCTTTCCCCGGTTGAAAAACCATTTTCCCGGCGCCCAGTTGAGTGTCGGAATGCCGCCTGCTTTTTTTACCGCTTCGATGACTTTGGTAATCGGCTCCTGTTTGTCGGGAAGGTTGAAATCGGAAACCAGCGACAACACCTCCAGATTTTCACTGGTTACCAGTTGTCTGCCAGCAAAAATGTAAAGTATGGTCTCACCGCTTTTTTCAATCCGTATCGACGCCCCATTCCGTTTAAAGCCAAACTCGGGGCTGAGATCCCGCTCGCTGAACCGTTCTATTTCATTAAAAAAATCAGAATCAGCCCGTTCGACCAATAGCCATACGGGAACGATCCGATCATCGTTTTTCAATACCTTTTGCGCATTACGAGTTAAGTTTTCACACCCTCGCTCAATAGCGGTTCTAAAATTGAAAACAGGATACAGGTGCACATGCCCGTCGATTGCCAGTGTTGTGTTAGCCATGATGTCGCTCCTTAATCGCCTAACTATCAAAATTATTTTCACTTAATTCAAGTTTTCTCTGTATAATCTCGCTTTTTCTCTTTTGCCGCGCTTTGGGCATGCAGGTTTTTTGGTGCCGCCCGGATGAACGCGATTGTTTTGCCGTTGCTGCAGTAATGAACTCAATATTTTAAATATTCCAGCATTATCACTGTTTTGCCCGAACCTGTGGGTGCTTTAAATGCAACAATATGGTTTACAGATATTTTTAATTAATCATTAGGCTTTTCAACCAATTTTTCAACATTTTTTTCTAAGAGTCCAATCGTCTCATTGGTTTTCTCTTTTAAATTTTTCTTTGACCAGGTGCTCCTCCGCCAATAATTTCTGTTTATCGGGAAGCGAAAGCAGGTATTTTCTGGCGAAAATATTTTTTTCATTTTTTAAAACATATTTCACAAACGCATCATCTTTTTCATAACAAAGGATGAGCCGATCGGTTCATTATCCCCTTCATCATTAAATTCTTCCTGAAAATAGTTGAGATAAAATTTAATCTGCCCATAATCGGAATGGTCGAATTTGCCTGATTTCAGATCTACCAGAATATACGATTTTAAGTATTTATGATAAAATACCATGTCAATCCGATAGTGTTCATTATTGATGGAAATGCGCATCTGCCGGTCAACAAACATAAATCCTTTGCCCAGCTCCAGCAAGAATTTTTGCAGGTGATCCATCAGGGCCTGCTCTAAATCAGATTCGTGCCACCTTTCATTTTCATTTAGCCCCAGGAATTCCAGAACATACGGATCTTTAATGGCGTCTTCTGGCGTTTCGATAATTTGCCCTTTTTGGGCTAATTTTGACAATCCTTTTTTGTCTTTGCTCAAAACCAGTCGTTCAAAAAGCATGCTTTCGATCTGCCGCTTCATTTCCCGCACCGACTAGCCATTTTGAACGATCTCAATTTCATAAAATGAACGGGCGTCTTTGTCCGAAACCGCCAGCAGCAGGCAGATATGCGACCAGCTTAAGCGAGAGAGCATTTTCTCCGAAAGCACAGATTTGGCAGACACTGTCTGAACAATTTCTCTTTTAGATTTTCTCGACGGCGTTGAGAGAGTCTGGTTTGTAATTAAAAGGTTCGACGCTGTGGAGCCTGTTTAGCTCGATTCAGATTTGTGCGACAGTGTCGCATCCTTTTCCAGAGATTGTGCCGACAGTGTTGGCACAATTGAGTAAGCATGATAAAATTGTCTCATCCTTTGCAGGTTTCTATATGAAAAACCCTGACCATATTGAACAGTTAATTCTTTTGCTAAATTCTTTAATAACTTCTCACCATAGACAAATCATTTAACCAAAACTTTAATGCCATCTTGAAATCGGTTGTCAACTTAACGTGCGTTTCGAATCAATTCGACCATTTCGCGGATCGCCCGATCCATTCCCACCAGCACTGCGCGCGATACGATGGAATGACCGATGTTCAATTCTTCCACCTGGGGAATTTTCGCCACATCGACCACATTTTGATAATTCAATCCATGCCCGGCGCTGACTCCCAGACCCATTTTCGCTGCCGCGGCTGCCATTGATTTTAATTTTTCCAGTTCCTCGACGATTTGATTGAGTTCATCGGCATTGGCATAGGCGCCAGTGTGCAACTCCACGTAATCAGCCTCCAGCTTGGCCGCGTTTTTAATCTGATGGATATCCGGGTCAATGAACAGGCTGACTACGATTGCATTAGAGCGCAATCGGGAAATAGCTTCCTCAAGATAATCAAAATTGAAACTTAAATCCAAACCGCCTTCGGTGGTGATTTCTTGTCGACGCTCCGGAACCAAAGTCACCATATCCGGCAACACATTGATCGCTTTTTTCACCATTTCATCGGTTGCCGCCATTTCCAAATTTAAATGCGTTTTCACGACTTGACGCAGCAATGACAGGTCTCGATCTTTAATATGCCTCCTGTCCTCTCGTAAATGACAGACAATGCCGTCAGCGCCAGCCAGTTCACACAATATCGCAGCCGCGATTGGATCCGGCTCGATGCCGCGTCGCGCCTCTCGAATTGTAGCCACATGGTCAATATTTACACCCAAACGAGCCATAATTCCTCCGTGCTAAAATTTATTGAAAATGTTGTGATGTAACTTCTCAATAATACAAACAGACCGCCCTGGTTGAAGAACTTTATTTTGATTGCAAACTATAGCCATTCATTTCAATAAATCCGTTACCGGTATTACCACGATCCCCCGTTTTTCCAGCAAAGGCAATTGTTGCTTAAGAACGGCCAGGGTTTCCTTGTAAGGATGGCCGATCACTACAACCTTACCGCGGCGCTCTGCAATTTTAGCGGCTTTGAGCAATTGATTTCGGATATAGTCCTCGGACTGATTCTCAACGCCGTCAAGAAAAATTGTACGCTTGTGGTATTGAATCTGATGTTGCTGCGCCATTTGATCAGCCACACTTTTTGTAGTGGTTCTGCTGTCGATGAACATAATTTTTCGTTGAGCCAATTCTCGGAACAAAATGTCCATGACCCGGCGGTCTGCCGTTGCCTTGGAGCCCATGTGATTGTTCAAGGCGATAGCATTGGGAATTGCCTCCAGTGCTTTTTGAACCCGATCAACAATCTCGGCATCGGTCATCGTGGTCATGATGGTAAACGTATTCTGCTCCACAGCGTTTTCTTCTGCCTCCATTGGCAGATGAACCATGACCGGTTTACGATTTTTAACCGCAGCGCTGGCAATTGACCGGGAATATTTTTGCCCGGGAATCACAGACAGGTTGATCGGATAATCCAGCTCCAAAAATTCCTGAGTGATCTGATTGTTGTAATAGCCAAAATCATCGATGATGATGGCAATTTTATGGGTCGCGCGTTGAAAATTTTTGTTGACAATAAACACAATAGTTGCCAGGGTGTCATCATGGGAGATAACGGTCAAAGATTGTCTCGATCGCTTGAGATTTTCTTCCGATGATACATAGCTCCAGCCCAGATCGGTTACTTTTTGAATAACATCCACCACGACCTCAATCGGCGGCAGATCTGTCGGCAATTGGACGGTAATCTCCCGATTTCGCTTGCCGACCCATTTGTCAGTAATTTGATATTTTCGTAAAATTTGGTGCAACCAATATTCGAGCAGTTCGGGCTGGGAAAGCGCATCCAAATTTATGGTTGGTTCGATTTCTGGTGTTTCACCCTGAGCAACGGTATCGACCGCTGTCGCCGGATTTTGAATTTCAGCGGTTTGATCCGGTTGTGGTTTGTGATCCGGCTTGAACAGGAAGTAAATTAAAAAACCGCTGAATACGAATATTATGATAAGCCGCAATGCGCGTGCAATGGTCTGCAAGGTTTTATTCTCTTGAGCCGTGCGACGGCGTCTGACAGTTGTTTTGGAACTGGTTCGGCGTACGGTTTTTTTTGGTTTATATGTTCGACGTTTTTTTGCCATCAACGAACTCGAATTTCAACAATACTCGCATGTATGTGGTTTGAAATTTGATCTATTTAACCTGTTTAATTCCTAACGCAGCAAAGCCGCAACCAAAATAGAACGCGGGTAACGCGGATGACACGGATTTGCACGGATTAATAAAATTTAAGAGTCAAAATGATTAATAATTGTGCCTAAAATTATTGTTAAAATAACAAAGTTTTTCTGAGTAATAGAATAAATCTTGCCACCAAGGCACCAAGTCACGAATCCCGCCGCGGCGGGAACAAAGTTGTGAAAGAAGCATTTATGAAAAACATTCTGAGTCGATTAATCTCCTTTTCCTGCCAAGCTTTATATTTTCAAAACTTTGTGTGCCTTTGTGTTTTCGAGACTTTGTGGCGTATGAATTATTCAGGTTAAATTTAAAATTTCAGTTTTAGTTCAAAAATACAGCCTTAATAGTACTCCAGGAAGGCAAACGAGTGCTGGCGCTGTCAATAATCGTCTCGTAATCCTCCCAACGGGTTATCACCCAATATCCGCTATGGCGCATAAACCAGAAATCGGCTTTACCCTTTGCGCTTCTTGGATAAACCGCTGGCAACACATGATGTAGCTCCAGCGAATAATCGGTTCGGATAAAAACTGAATCGGCAAACTCAAGGCGTTGATCCGGTGTGAATTTCAAAATATTCGATGAATCCGCCGGAATTGATGTAAACAGTCGTTTGATATAAGTCTGTTCATACGCCAGGTTCCATTGTTCGAAAGTACCGGCGCTGTTTGACGCCTCATATTCATCGGGAATAAAACGGAAAAGCGTCTGCGAATCAGACAAACACTTCATGTAATTCTCTACATTTTTTTCGTAAAACGCCAGTCGCATATTTTCAAGCACGATAGCAGGATCCGTTGGCAGCCGCCATGAGCTCTGATCCGTGGTCGGCGGTTCGGCTTCGCGGGTGGCGAACGGGTTTTTGCAGCCAGCCGCGATTAAAATTAAAAATATCCAAAAAATTTGGCAGAATAGTCTTCTCATTTTATTCCTGTCGTCAAATCGACCATCAAAAGAAACAATTTCAATGCTTTTCAAGTATAGTAATCAAAAGCTTTTTTACTATTTTCAGAAAGAAGAGTCGTTATGTTTATTCGTTTTGTGTTGCTGTTTACCCTGGTTCCGTTGATTGAGCTTTCTCTGTTGATTGAACTCGGCGCCCGTATCGGATTAAGCTCCACCATTGCGATCGTCGTTGCAACCGGTGTTTTTGGCGCCTATCTTGCCAAACAACAGGGATTCTTTATTGTCACCCAGATTCGTCAGCAATTGAACCAGGGAAGAATCCCGGCGGAACAGCTAATTGATGGCGTCATCGTGCTTGCTGGTGGACTTTTGTTGCTAACACCGGGTCTGTTAACGGATGGCGTGGGATTTATGGCGCTCATTCCGATAACCCGTAACGCTATTAAACGGTTCCTGAGGCGAAAGTTCAGACAAAAAATCCATTCCGGCGAAATTTATACCTCATACACCATCGAAGAATGACGCTATAATATAAAATATTATAATATATTTAGCAAGCAATAAATTCAGCTGGTGGTGATAAGGTGAAAATAAAAGCAATCCCGATTGAGCCCATTTTCCTGCCTGATTCATAATTTTTCTCATTTTCTGTTGAACGTTTTTCCAGTTTCTGTGTCTATCTGAAAGAAGAACAAGCTCAGCTCTGGCAGATTATTGTTGCAATAATCTGCTAATTGGATAGCATCTGCCATAATTGATCATTAATAGAAAAATTAACAGGAGTGGGACAATGACAAAAAAAATTTACTTTTCTGTTTCCATACAAAAAATACCGCAAGTTTGTCGATGAAAAATTATTTGAATTAATTCAACAGGGCAATACTTCTGCCTTTGATGAGCTTTACCATCGTTATTGCCGGCGACTGCTTGGCTATTTTTTCCGGATGCTGGGCCGCGATGAGCAACGCGCCCGGGATTTGCTTCAGGATGTTATTATGAAAATTGTTGAGAGAAGAACAGGCAATACTCCGGTGAAAAATTTTTCGGCATGGATTTTCACTGCCGCTCATAATATGTGTAAAAATGAATACCGCAATCATAAAATCAGAGATGTTTTTGATCAATCCTGTGAACTGGACACGACTGTCAAATCAATACAGCAGCAATCTCATTCAGCAGAAGAGCATCTGGATCAAAAGCTGTTTCAAAACGCATTATTCGCAGAGCTGCAAAAATTGGACAGCCTAGAGCGAAGCACATTTTTGTTGAGATATCAGGAGAATTTCACAATAAAGCAGATAAGCGAAATTTTAAGCTGTCCCCAAGGAACGACCAAATCCAGATTGCATCATGTAACTAAAAAATTGGCTCAACGGTTGCGTGCTTTTAATCCGTATTCAAATGTGGTGTAAACTATGAGACAATCAAATAACCATACGATGATGCAATGTAACGAGGCAGAGCTTATTATTATTGAAAATGAAGTTGAGCGCCTCAGCCGGCTTGACCGAAAGCGCTTCGAGGGACATTTGGAAACCTGTTCCAAATGTCGCGGTTTTCTTGAGATGACAACAGGTTTTATGAGTGTGCTAAATCCCCTGCACACAACTGAAATTTTGCCAGGAGTTGATATTATAAAAAAATATATTTTTCAGACCAACCGCTTTTACCCCAGACAGCATAGTTTAATTGTTCAGTTCGGTCAAAGACTCTGGCGGGTACTGGACTATCGGATTCCGATTTATCAGGGAGTAATTGTGGTGTTGGTTGCAGCGCTAATTATTTTCGGTATAAGTTCACTGCCATTCACAAAAACGCACCCTCCGGAACAGGTGGAAAATATCAGTCCTGCAATGTTCGATTTTACGATCAGCTTTACATTTTGAATCACGCTGAGACCATTGAATCTCAGCCAATTGGCAAGAGTGTTAAAGAGGATAGCATCCTGGCGAAATTCTTTTACACCACGATGTAAAAAAAAGCAGAGCCGACTTGATGACCGGCTCTGCTTCTGGTTTAATCTTCGATTTTCGCGGTCTTGGCGTATCGATACATAAAAATGCACAATCCGGTAAACATCAGCGCGCTCACCACCATGCCGATGTGAAAACCGCTCAGTTCCAATTCCGCAAAACCGGTATTTAATTTATCTTCAAAAAAATAAGCCAGCACCGCACTGATCACCCCCATTAATGCGCCGCCGGCGATAAATCCGGAAGCGATCAGTGTCCCCTTATCCTTGCGGGCATTGTTCAATGCTTCATCGCCAGAGCTTTTACCGACAAGATGGGCGATGATGCCGCCGATTAAAATTGGAGTATTTAATTCGATTGGCAGATACATGCCTAAGGCAAATGCCAGCGGCGCCACCCCGATTAGTTCCATTGTAAGCGCCATAAAAACACCGGCGAGATATAATCCCCAGGGAACTGAAGATGTGGCAAAAACCACGTTCAAAATAGCTGCCATGGCATTGCCCTGTGGCGCTGCCAACGGGTTGGGATGCTCCGGCGTTTTGACAAAACCATAGACATTTTCCAGCAGTAAAATTACGCCGCCAACAAACAATGCAGAAACCAATATACCCAGAAATTTATAGCGTTCCTGATTGAACGGCGTGGCGCCCAGCCAATAACCCACTTTTAGATCGGTGATAAATGCTCCGGCTGAAGAAAGCGCGGTACACACGATTGTCCCGATTATCAACGCCGAAACCATACCGGCAGAGCCATGTAATCCCACCTTGACCAGAATAATGCTGCTGAGAATCAGCGTCATTAAGGTCATGCCGGAAACCGGATTTACACCGACGATGGCAATGGCGCGAGCGGCGACCGTGGTAAACAGAAAACTAATCACCACAGTCAATAAAAGTGCGATGATTGCAATATACCAGGTATCCACCACCGATGCGCGAACGAACAACAAGATCGCAACCGAAGTCAATAAAATAACCAGAATCACCAGCGACATGGGGATGTCTTTATCGGTGCGAATTCCAGCGGAGCTGTCCTTGACGCCTGAAAAAATCTGTTTAAATCCCAGCGAAAAGGCTGAAACAATTATTTTAATGTTTTTAATGATGCCGATGATTCCGGCGCAGGCGATGCCGCCGATGCCGATGTGGCGGATATAGTTGGAGAATATCTGTTCCACTGTCATTGAACTGATGGGAACCGCACCGGGAAGCACAGCCAAATTTAAATGCTCGCCAAAATACCACACCGCCGGAATCAGCACCAACCACGAAACAAAACTACCGGCGACAATAATCGAGGCGTAGCGCAATCCTATGATATAGCCGAGTCCCATCACAGCGGCGCCGGCGTTTACTTTCAAGATTAGCTTGCCTTTATCCGCCAGTTTTGCGCCCAGGGGAACAAGACGAGTGGAAATGATTTCACTCCACATACCCAGGCTGGCGATCAGAAAATCGTAGATACCGCCGATCAGCGCTGCAAAAACCAAAGTTTTGGCTTGATCTCCGCCTTTTTCTCCGGTCACCAGCACTTCATTAATCGCAGTAGCTTCAGGGAATGGCAGCAATCCATGCTGCTCTGCGACAAAATAACGCCGTAACGGAATGATAAAAACAATTCCCAGAAATCCGCCAAACAGGCAAGCGAGAAAAATCTGCCAAAAATTGGTTGTCAGATTGGGAATAATGTACAGTGCGGGAATAGTAAAAATAGCGCCGGCGACCACCATGCCCGATGCGGCGCCAATGGATTGGATGATCACGTTTTCCAATATGGTGCTGCGCCGCGAGTAGATACCGCTGAGACCAACTGCGATAATGGCGATGGGAATGGCGGCTTCAAACACCTGCCCGATCTTTAAGCCGAGATATGCAGCCGACGCAGTAAAAATCGCGGCCAGAAGAATGCCCCAACTCACGGATCGCAAACTGATTTCCGGTCCGGTAAACGAAGCTGGAATAAAAGGTTCATATTTTTCACCTGGCTTGAGCTCACGATACGCATTTTCAGGCAAGCTCGTTTTGGGTTTTTCCATAGATCCTCCGTTTGAATTCTGTTATGTAACAGTTTGCCAAATTTCATCAAATATATAAAATTTTATTAATCGACGCAACAATTAAATTCCGATGTTATGGGTTGCCGCGCCTGTCCCGATTATCGGGAAGATTTATCTCGTGGATCGATTTCACCCCAATTTTCTTTTAGGGTTTTAGCTTCTGTTTTCGAAATGTCTGGGGTTAAACTTTTGAAATTATGATTGAGGATTCGAAAACATCGTAACCGATCACAGGGATCAAAAGTTATATCTACAAACTTTAGACAGGATAACAGGATGATAAAGATTTACAGGATCAGGCTCTATCCGGTAAT
>Ga0129302_1003184_pt1 | contig 11410 bp, 11 predicted proteins | sample BlaSprsedimmetaG_FD_94476 | JGI IMG/M metagenome (GOLD analysis project Ga0129302, IMG submission 94476) | Hot spring sediment bacterial and archeal communities from California, USA to study Microbial Dark Matter (Phase II) - Blank Spring... | ecosystem: Environmental > Aquatic > Thermal springs... | reverse complement strand
TGCTGCTACTTTCAAATCAAGCTTTGGGAAAAGCTGCTTTAATTCTTTTATGGCTTCCTTAGTATATGGAATATGCCAACATCTCATGCTCTGACTCCAACTGGCATCAGTAATTTGCTTGATTTTTTGGATAATTTCCTTATCGTAAGGAAAAATCACTTGCAAACGCTTTTCTTTTCGGTGTATGCAGTTTTTTGTTTTTATGGGCATTGTAATATAATATATTGATATGCTTAACACAAAAATACATTTAATTATTTAGAAGTGCAAACTCCTATCAATTTTGTCTCTATATACGTAACGAAGGGTCACCAATAATCGCATTAACAGATGCAGGAGATGCTTCACTCCGTTCAGCATGACAAAACACTGTTTTTTTTTGTAAAAATAAAACGATAGGGGCACAAGCTCGGTTTCTATTAATCAAAATACAAAAAATAGTATGCTTCTACATTATCTAAATAGGCTCCATCAAAGCTTGCGTTGATAATGCGTTTGATGTAGGATTCGTTATTGCCATAGATGATGTTTTTCCAGTCGTCTTTCCAGAATTTGACCCAAATTTCATCTTCGTAGCCTTCGTATGGTTTTTTTAACCATCCTGGATGGTGCAATCTCCAATCCTCTTCCCAATAATACCTCCATGTTTCTGCAGCACCAATGTTGATATAAGAAATAACTAATCGATTCGCTCCATTTGCTTTGGTTTTAAGACTAGCAATTTCTGTTGATGTTAATGCGATTTCTTTATAATCCATATCTATTAGTAGAACGTCATAATTTGTTGCTGCCAGACTGTTTAAATAATCCTGTTTTGAATTAAAAGCAGAAGGATCTATTAGATAGAGATAGTTTTGCGCTTCGGACAATGCATTTATATCGTTGGTGTTTTCGGAGATAATGCTATCCAGGATATGTTGGTAATCGTAGTTATTCTGTTCGCGGGGAAATGCAATAAATGATTCTGCCGTGTTTCGCTGAACTACATCGGAATAGTTGCTGTTATTTGTGATGAAATCTGCAACCATAATTTGTAAATATGGTTCTGCCATGCGAAGCATTTCTAAACGTTCTTGGTCAACAGCAAGGCTCCCATTATAGAATAATTCTTCTACTCCTATTCCATCAATAGCATCAATGTAGGTCATGTTCAGACCACTTTCCATATCTGTTTCTGTAAAAATAAGCTCTATTCCATTCTGTGGAATAACAATAAAATCAGAGTCAAGACTTCTAGCATAAGCAGATAATTCAATTACAAAATCTTGCATTTTTATCGCTGCATTATTGCTCCTTTTTTCTTTGAAACAGGAGGAGAATGTGATAAGTAGGATTAGAACGTAGAGGTTTTTTTTCATTTATAATATAATTTATTACTTAAACGCCTTCTCCAGCATTCCATCTCCAGAAATGCTTAATTGGTTAAAATATTCTGGCACTTCTTTTCCAAGGAGTTTATCCACGTATAGTTTAGCTAAATACATTCCCAACATAAAGCCTTGTCCTCTCAATCCGGTAAACAAACCGTGTTCGGGATCAATGTACATTCTAGGCTCTACATAATATCCTGACCAAACAGCTTGGAATCCAACAGAAGATAAATCGGGAATCCAATCTACAAAAATTTCTGATATTATTTCCAAGAATTCTTTGGAATTTATTTTCAGATTTTTATCGGTTTCTAAAGCGTCAATAGAAGGAGAAGCACAGCCGATAATTTGCCCTGTTTCAGCTAATTGCTGTCCATAAACGGCTGTAAAACCTTTATAATTTTGCCTGTCGATAAGCATTGGCAAAGGAATTCCAGCTTTTCCCATCATAGGCAATCTTCGGGTAATAAAAGCTTGGTGTTTTACAGGATAGTTTCCAAGGAATAAACCTAGTTTGCGGGCAAATTTTTCCGTATTTGGTCCTAAAGCATTAATAAAATGATCGACATGGTATTCAACATATTCATTTTCGTGGGTTTTCACTAAGAGTTTATAGCTTTTTCCTGTCTTTTCCACATCAATTAAGCGACAATCTTCCATGATAATTCCACCTTTTTGCACACCTATTGAACGGATTAAATCAATGGTTTTCCCGGGAGTTGCCTGCCAGCAGTTTTTTGTAATTAATGCCGATTGGTATTTTTTTAATCCTGCATTAAAATAAGGGGAAATCTTTTGCTGAAAATCCGCTGGAGAAATCATCTCCGCATCACTCCATTCCATAGATTTTTCTAGAGCTTTGTACATTTTCTCGTCATGTGCAAAAGTAACATAGTCGATGGAGCGAAAATCAATGTTTTTTATCTCGTGTAGTTCTTTGAATATCGATAAATTATTATTTGCTATATCCGAAAGTTCAGGAAGGCTGAAGTTTGGACGACCACCAGCAATATTTCTCCACGAAGCACCTCGGTCGAAATTAATCATCACGGGTTTTTTGCCTGCTTCGGAAAGATAACGAAATAAAGCACTTCCTCCCATGCCGCCTCCTGCAATAAAGAATTCGGCTTTTTCAACACGAGGAGTGTTGCCGTTTAAATAGGTAATTATTTTTTCTGCTTTTTCTTTAGGATACACTTCGCCTATTCCTAGCTGATTGGAAAGCGGACCACGAGGAGTTGCATCACCAACAATAGAAATCCCGGAAGTACTGATTGTTTGTTTTAATCGCTTGATACAGCGTTTCCCACGACAGGCACCCATTCCTAATCGCGTAGTATGTTTTATTTCATCAACAGAAATAAATTTTCTTTCTCCTATTGTTTCCAAAATCTCATCCAATGATACATCATCACAATGGCAAACATAAGTTGGAACCTCCACTTGTTCTTGATGATTCTCAAAACTTATTTTTTCAGGATATTGTTCTTTAACAATAAATCCTCTAATTTCCATCAAATCTTCGCCGTGCACATCAAGAGATTTCACTCTCGCAATATTAGTTTTATTAGGCTTTTTTAGAATACGTTCAATAAGACCTTCTCCTAGTTGCTGTCCTTGATTATTTACCAAAAAGACAGCGGCTCCTTCTTCTGCTTCATATTCTATTGGTAAAAAGATCCAATCTTTCTTCAAACTATACCCAAAAATAGCTAAGCCGGGACATTGGTACACACAATCCATACAGCCAACACATTTTTCAAAATCAATTTGTGGAACTGTGCTTGTAGAAGATTTAGTAATTGCTCCATGTGGACAAGCAAAAGTACAAGGATTGCATGCAAAACCATACAAACAATCTATCAAAACAAAGGGTTTTTTATTTGCTCTTTCGGATGTTGGTTTATATGCATCTTTTATCACACGAAGCGGATGTTGTTGAGAATCAATATATTCTTTTGACACACTTAAATAATCATCGTAATTATAACGCAAGCCCATACTTTCGAGGATTTCATACGCTGCTTGTTTCCCTCTCAACACAGCAGAAGTTCCTTCTCCAATTCTAATAGCATCACCCACGCCGTGGCAAGCTCTTCCAAAAATTTCATTTCCTTTAATCAGAAGTTGATCATCAGGAACCAGACCTGTACAGATATTAATAGCATCAATGCCCATAATACGTTTTTCAGTCCCTGGAATTGGCTTAAAATTTTCGCATTCAGCAACAACAGCCCCAATAATGCCGTCCTTGTTTTCATTTGGAATTGCTTCCAACATAATATGTGAGAGAATAACAGGAATTCCCAAGCGACGAACCCTATTTGCCTGAACAGGAAAACCTCCTTCTTTATCCTGTGCTTCAATAATTGCTTTAACTTTAGCACCAGCTTGCATTAATTGATAAGAAGTAAGATATCCGATATTTCCTGCTCCAACAGTAAGGATGTTTTTTCCTAACAAGGTTAATTCGTTATTCATCATTTTCTGAATAACAGCAGCAGTATAAACTCCCGGAACATCGTCATTTTTAAATGTTGGCATAAAAGGAACGGCTCCTGTTGCCACAATAAGCTGTTCTGCTTCTACATAATACACCTCGTCAATTGCTATGTTTTTGACAGCAATACGTTTTCCATCTAAAATATCCCAAACGGTTGAATTCAGAAAGATTCCAGTATGATCATCTCCTGCAAGGGTTTGAGCAATATCAAAACCACGCATTCCGCCAAATTTCTTTTCTTTTTCAAAAAAGAAAAACTGATGGGTTTGCATAAGAAATTGCCCGCCAATTTTATCATTATTATCAATCACAATATTGGATACATTGTGTTGATTAAGGATTTCTCTAGCTGCAAGACCGGCAGGCCCGGCACCAATAATTGCTACATCAGTTTTAAAGACTTTGGTTTCTTCGTTCGTTTTTAGTGGAATATAGCCAGGTCGAAAATCTTTGGGGATCTCTCTAACTTCTTTAACTCCATCCACTTTTGTAATGCAAATGCGTTTGATTTGACCGTCAACCAGCATTTCGCAGGCTCCACACTTCCCAATACCGCATTCTAAACTACGGTTTCTGTCTTTTAAACTATGGCTATGAACAGGTTGTCCTGCCTGATGTAAGGCAGCTGCAATGGTAAAGCCTTTTTCTCCAACAACTTTCTCTCCGTTAAAAGAAAAAACGTGTTGATTTGATTCCGGTATGTCAAGAATGGGATGTTTATTTATTTTATGCATAGGTAGTTTTATTAAAAATGAAACATTCTTTGCTGAAATCTTTCAACAAAGTGCGCACAAATTTACATTTTATTTCATTTTTAAAAAATAGTAACAAAAAAAAGAGGCTGTCTAAAAAGTCAAGGCAGTTTATTTTTGTTTTCTCAAAAAATATTATTTTAGTGTCGTAAAAAAAACACACAACGATGGCTAAAATAGTGTTTAAGAATCAGACTGGCAAATGTCTAGAATTATTTCCAGAAAATATTTTTGATAAAATCTCTGATAATCATCCAGTACGTTTAGTTGATACTGTGGTGAACTCTTTGGATATAAGTGATATTTTAAAGAAGCATAAAGGAGGTGGGACGTCAGCATATCACCCAAGAATGATGATAAAGGTTTTGTTTTAGAGCTATTTGTCTAATGTTTATTCATGCAGAAAGATATCTAAAGCACTTCATGAAAACATTCATTTTATGTACATTTCAGGCAACTCAACACCTGATTTTAGGACAATCAATGATTTTCGTGGTAAAATATTAAAAGATTCGATAAAGACTTTATTTGCTGAAGTAGTAAAAATGCTAGTGGAAATGGGTTAGGTGAGTCTTGATGTTCAGTATATTGATAGGACAAAAATAGAAGCCAAGTCGAATAAATACACCTTTGTTTGGCGAGGCTCAGTCGAAAAATACAAAGACAAATTAGAAGCAAAAATCAACAGTATTTTATCAGATAATCAAAAGGCAAACAAAGAGGAATTACCTAAAAACATTAATTCAGAGGAGTTAAAAAAACGACTTTCTGTTCTAAATAAAAAGTTAAAAGAGCTGCCAAAGAAAGTTGCTAAAGAACTACAAAAACTTCAAGAAGAACTCCTTCCAAAGCTAGAGAAGTATGAAAAAGATATAGCAATACTAGGAGCTCGAAACTCGTATAGTAAAACAGATTCGGATGCAACCTTTATGAGGATGAAAGAAGACCACATGAAAAATGTCCGATTTTAATGTCTTCTTTTATAAATCGAAAAATTGCAGCATAAAAAAGGCATCCTTTTTAGACAGCCTCCTGGTATTTTTACGAGAAATGAAAAGCTTATCTCACATTAAAATCAATGCTTTCATGAGATTCGCCATCAATAAAAATCTCTACATTGTATTCTCCTTTTGGTCATTCAGTATCGAGACTAAGATTGAATTCCAAATGCGTTTCTCCTTCTTTTAAGCGAGTAGAGTAGGTGTCAATTTCTTTATTACGCATCTCTGCTTCAGGAATATTTACTGCTGTCCAAACTGCTTCTACTTTAGTGTCTTTAGGAGCGTGGTTTAGTTCTACAATACAATAAAAAGGACCGTCATCAGTGTAAAATTTATTTACTTCTTTAAAATCATCTCCAGATTTTTTTGCCAAATAGATTTCATCTATTTGAACGGCTCCCATTTCACAGGAGCTGAAACTAAAAGCTAATGCAAGGGCTAAAAAGCCGATAAAAAGTTTTTTCATTTTATAAGAGTTTAATTAATTTACAAGGTAAAAAATAAAATGCTTATTGTAGAGTAGCAATGTTTTTGTGGATTTTTTTTACTTTTGATTCCAAATAAAGTAAAAATGAAAAATAAAGAAGCTAGATATCAACGCTTATACCAACAATTTGAGAAATTGCGCAGTAATGATGGAGACCGCTTGTCCAGAATGGCAACAATGGTAGCTTTAGTTTACCATAAAATACCCTACTTCTTTTGGTGTGGCTTTTACTTGCTTAAAGATAACAACTTGTTAGTCAGTGTCTATCAAGGACCTCTTGCATGCCAAAAACTTGAAAAGGACAAAGGTGTTTGCTGGGCAGCTATTACTCAGCAAAAAACGCTAATAGTAAATGATGTAGAAAAATTTCCCGGACATATTGCATGCGATTCCCGTTCAAAATCAGAAATTGTTTTGCCTTTTTACGATAGCAAGAAAAATATTATTGGAGTCTTAGACGTTGATAGTGATAAAACGGCTTCTTTTGACGAAGTTGATGCGCGTTATTTGGAAAAAATGCTTGAATTAATTTAAATTTTATGGATAGATTTATCGTTTATAGCATAATTATTCTACTTGCATTGGTGCATTATGGACAAAGCTGTTCTTTAGGGTTTAGTCCGTTAAAGTATTCTGTTCCAAGAGCATTGAACATAGCCTTATTTTTTGCTGTTTTTGCCTTAGGAATGTTCTCCTTAGGTGTTTTACTTGGGGTTTTTCTTAGCGAGATGATTGAACAAAACTTAAGCCTGATTGCTACTTTTATCTTATTATTAGTAGGCATAAAAATCTTTTTGGATGCCAAGAAAAGCAAAGCAATAGAAAAAATCTTCGATGACAGTAAGTATTTAGTCTTAACAGGAATAGCTTTTGCTGTTTCACTTAGTCACTTTTTAGCTGGTATTGCTTTTGGAATGATTGATGTGGGTCTGGATTTTAAAAGTTATGCGTTCTTGGTTTTCCCCGTAGTTTTCCTCTTTTCTTTTGCTGGAATATTTTTAGGAAAAAAACGTCATTTTTTAACTTCAAATAAAATAAATTTATTGAGTGGGGCAATGATATTTGCCTTAGCGCTATTTACTATTTTCAGATTATACAAGATTTTATGATAAAAAAGAATATCAAATTATTACTTCTCTTTCTATTTGTCTTTTGCGGTTTTACAAAGGCTCAAATCCCCGCTGGATATTATGATTCTGCTATTGGGTTAAGCGGGACAGCCCTACAACAAGCACTTTACGATATTATTGACAATCACAATGCACAAACATATACTAATCTTTGGACACATTTTCAAACGACAGATAAAAAAGCCAATGGAGAGGTTTGGGATATGTATTCCGATATTCCGGGCGGCACGCCGCCCTATACTTTTACGTTTATTACAGACCAGCGTGGAAATTATAAAAACGAAGGAGATTGCTACAATAGAGAACATTCTTTCCCTAAAAGTTGGTTTAATGAAGCTTCTCCTATGTACACAGATTTATTTCATATCTATCCTACTGATGGTGAAGTTAACGGTTTAAGAGCAAACTATCCCTATGGAGAAGCAGGCGGATATGCTGTTACGACTTTAAACGGTTCAAGAATAGGCTATAATACTACTCAGGGCTTTACGGGTACCGTTTTTGAGCCAATAGATGAATACAAAGGCGATTTGGCTCGAACGTATTTTTATATGGCAACACGCTATTATAATGAAGATGCCGGCTGGACAGGAAGTGTGATGGTAGATGGCGCTGAACCGAAACCCTGGGCGTTGGAAATGCTGAAACACTGGCATATTAATGATAGTGTTAGCACTAAAGAAATAAACAGAAATAATGCGGTTTACGCAATTCAGAATAATAAAAATCCCATTATTGATCATCCGGAATGGGTAGAAGAAATCTGGGGAGCGCCTACAACAACTATTACGGAAAAACAAGAAGTATTTTCTGTTTATCCTAATCCGTCAACCGATGCCTTTTTCATCAAGAATATTAATACGCAATCTACTCTTTTTCTTTTTGACACCAAGGGAAGCTTGCTTTATTCACGGCCTTTATTAGTCTTAACTGAGCCGCAACAGATTAAACATTCTTTGTCCCTGGGTGTTTATATCTGTAAAATACATACAGAAAATTCCATTGTTGTTACTCTTAAAATAATTGTTTTATGAGCAAAAGAATAAGAATCACCAAGATTTTTGATTTTGAAATGGCTCATGCCTTAAAAAATCACGATGGTGCATGTAAAAATATTCATGGACATTCCTATAAGTTATATGTAACTATTATAGGGGAGGTTTTAAGCGATGCTTCAAGTCCAAAGAATGGGATGTTAATGGATTTTTCTGCTTTAAAAACAATAATAAAAAAAGAAATTATCGAAGTTTACGACCATTGTCTCTTATTAAATATTGAACAGCAAATTCCTGAATTGGAAAAAGAATATCGGCTAATTTACACGGATTATCAACCAACCAGCGAGTATATTATACAAGAATTTGCAGAAAAAATCAGCAAAAAGCTACCACAAAATGTAGAATTGTATTCTTTGCGTTTGCACGAAACAGAACGTTCTTATGTGGAATGGTTTGCCGCAGATTAGGACAGCATAAAACAGCGTTCTGCAAAACACCGAATAGCGTTAATCGTTTTTTCTTTCTTTTCAATATACGCCATATGACCACAATCCTCTAAGATTATTGCTTCGCTGTGTTTTGGCATCGCAATTTGCATTAGCATTTTGTTTAAAGGCGTTCGTGGGTCTTCTTTCCCAATAATAAAACACACAGGAACTGTCAGTTGTGTTAAAATTTCCAATCTACTTTCTCTGATTTTCATGCCTTTTGCAGCAGCAATAATGGAAGCGGCAGAGATGTTTTTTGCCTCATTTTGCAAAGATTGAATTTCAGCTGCATATTTTTCTTTATTTGCTTCTGCGAATAAATCAGGTATAAAAGTATGCACAAAGCGATGATGGTTTTCTTTAATGATTTTTATCACCCTGTCTCTGTTTTTCTTTTGTTCTGCACTGTCTGCCATAGCGTGGGAGTGGAAAAGGCAAAGCCCTTGAAGCATTTCAGGATACGATTTTCCTATTTCCATGCTAAGATATCCGCCCATAGAATGTCCTACTAATAAAAATTCTTCCACTTCGCACTTATCCATGACTGTTTTTACCACTTCAGCCATCAGCGGCATAGTGTGTACCTCGGCTATGACCTCGCTTAATCCATGTCCTGGAAGGTCAATACTGATAAGGCGATAATTCTTGCTTAATGCCTTATAAAAGTCATCCCAAATATTCAGGTTTTCTAAAAAGCCATGTAAAAAAAGCAATACACTACCGCTTCCTTGGTCGCGATAGTGTATGTTTTTCCCTTTAAAATCTATGTTATTGTACATTTTATGACTGAATCATTTTTTCGACCTCTTCCACCGTAATTGGGATTCGCTTTTTCCCCAGCATTCTGCCACCGTTTTCGGTAACAAGCAAGTCGTCTTCTAAGCGAATGCCTCCAAAGCCTCTGTATTCATTAACTTTATCAAAGTTAATAAAATCGTGGTGGGTTTTTTCATTATACCATTTGTCTATAAGCGCAGGAATAAAATAGATTCCTGGTTCGTTTGTCATTACATGACCTGCTTTTAATCTTCTTCCCATTCTGAGATAAGCTGTTCCAAACTGATCGATGCGTTTTACTTCTTCATCATAACCTACATAATTTTCTCCTAAATCTTCCATGTCGTGGACATCCATTCCCATCATATGTCCTAAGCCGTGGGGCATAAACAGAGCGTGAGCACCAAATTTTACTGCTTCTTCGGTATTTCCTTTCATTAATCCAAGAGCAGTAAGTCCTTCAGCCAAAACCTTACAGGCTTCTAAATGAATGCTTTGATAAGTAACATCCGGTTTTATTAAATCCGTAGCACGATTATTAGCCGCTAGTACTATTTCGTAAATTTCTTTTTGTTTTTGGGTGAATTTTCCCCCAACAGGAGAGGTTCTGGTGTGGTCTGTGGCATAATGCAGCGGAGATTCAAAACCAGCATCGGCAAGTATTAAATCACCTTTTTCCAGTTTGTTCCCATGGTAATGATTGTGTAAGGTTTCTCCTCTTTTTGAAAGAATAACAGGGAAAGAAACCATTCCTCCATATTTCAGTGCAATTCCTTCGATAGTACCGGCTACTTCACGTTCGTAAATGCCGGGCTGTGCCATTTTCATGGCTGCCGTGTGCATTTCATAAGCAACATCCATAATCTCATCCAAATGTGCTATCTCTTGCTCTTCTTTGATTGCACGAATATTAACTACAGCTTTGATAAAATCCACCGAAGCTTTTTCTTTAATATTATCTAAGCCAACACCAAGAAGTTGATGCAGTAATATTTTGTTTTCTGCTCGATATACAGGAAGAAAATGAATTTTTCTTCCTTTGTTTTTAGCATCGGTGATAAAATCGGCAAATTTAGCATAGGGCAAGGTATTTTCCAGCCCGTATTTTGCGCCCATTTCTTTTACGGAAGGCTGAGGTCCCATCCAGATAATGTCATCAATACTAACATCATCTCCAAACAAATAATCTTTGTTTTCGTCAATGTCAAAAACACCAGCAAATCCGGGAAGATCAACACCGAAAAAGTAGAGAAAAGAACTATCTTGACGATAATGATAAATATTGGCGGGATAATTCATTGGAGCATCAGGATTGCCTAAAATTATTGCTATTCCGCTGTCTAATTGCTCTCTGAGTTTGTTTCTTCTTGTAATATACGTTTGTGTATTAAACATAGTTTTTAGTTTTTTTATTTGAATTTCAAAGGTAGTAAAAAACAATGAAATATTTTTGTTTGGAAAAATCTTTTCTTTGCTTTTTTCATCCTTATTATGAAAAAATGTATTTTTGATAACTGTTTTAATAACAATCTATATTTCTGCGGATGTACAAAGAGTGATTCTTCTATAGCAACAACCGGAGCTCATCAAACAGTAAGGGGGACAGGAAATACAGCTTTTTTTAGTAAAACTTAGCAGTTCAGGGATAAGGCAATGGGGTACCTATTATGGTTTAATTGGAATTGCTTATGCACAATCATGTAATGTGGATAACTCAGGGAATGTTTTCATGTCAGGGATAACAAATGATCAATATAATATTGCTACAGCAGGTTCCTATCAAACTACTTTGGAGGGAGTATATGATGCTTTTTTTGTGAAATTTGATAGTATAGGAGTTCGCCAATATGCTAGCTATTTTGGGGGTAATGAAGAAGAAAGTTATAGGATTGATTCCTCAATAG
>Ga0129302_1003177_pt1 | contig 11415 bp, 8 predicted proteins | sample BlaSprsedimmetaG_FD_94476 | JGI IMG/M metagenome (GOLD analysis project Ga0129302, IMG submission 94476) | Hot spring sediment bacterial and archeal communities from California, USA to study Microbial Dark Matter (Phase II) - Blank Spring... | ecosystem: Environmental > Aquatic > Thermal springs... | reverse complement strand
TCCGCATTCAAATTCAAAATGAGCTGCGAATGACGGGCTTGGCTGCTTCAGATAACGTGCAGAATATCAAAGATCAGTTCCCTTGCGGGTCATATGCAAAAACGTAACCGGAAATTACTGGAAAGAAATAGCAGAAAAGACGCTGGAGGAACTCGCAAAGATGGGATAACGGTTTGTCAGATTTCTGCTTGAAATCCTTGAGAGGCGCTCGTCTGTCAAAGCATCTCGGTATAGATGGGCGTTTTTCAATATTCGCATATGCGTCAGCCGATCCGATAGCAATTGAGATGTGACGTAACCAGTCCTCTCAGACGGACAAAGAACTCATTTCGAATCTTTTCTATTTTCAGTGATTCCGTATAGTCAATGACAACAGTGTCCTTATGCTTGAACCTGTCTGGTTCAACTTGCAGCGCGTAAGAATTAACTGGACTTTTCCAAAACCATTCTACAGAGCAGAATTGTATGTTCTCAGGATCAATAGAAGGAATATTCTTTAGCGCGTTCAAAAACTTCCTTCCCGAATCGCTGTTCTCAATGCAGAAGGCTACATAGGCTATCCGGTATTCAACATCGGCACTTGCATCGGTAACCGGCAAGGGATGGAGATTTCAATGAAAGTTTCCAATACTTATACATCACCTGATTTTGTTTTGTCGGCAAACAGAAACCTCTACTTAAAGTGATTTCGCATATTGTTGTCGCCTTTTTCCAGGGGTTATCGGGGTCTAGTCGCTGACTATTGACTGATAGGCTAACAGGTTAATATTTTTATACTTCAGCCAAGGTTAACGATGAACCGACATTCCCTTTATTTTCCCCCGATTCTTGTCATTGAATCTTTTTTCTCTCCCACCCTCGGAAAATAAAAAACCCCCTTTCTCTTCTTTATCTAGTAACAGGGTTATGTCGTTTATCAGGTCACGGCGCGCTCCTCTATCCGTGATTGATGAAATCTTATATCTTTATTTAAAGTTGCAATACCTCCTTCAACTGCCCGAGAAATACACTCATGAACTGAAACATTCAAGGATAACGTACGCCAGCGATTTTCCTCATATTAAATAGTCCCGGAGTCGGGATGATCAATGTCAGCAAGCATTGATGGTATGTGCGGGTTAATTTATTATGGTCGTCAGATCATCTGTGATCGCCTGAAAATTCTGATATCGATCCAGGGGATTTTTTGCCATCATTTTATCAATAATGTCAGAGAGCGCACTTGAAACCGTGCGGTTTTTCGTTTTGAGCGGAATCAGATCGTCATACAAGTGCTTCATTAAAACCTCTTCCGTATTATTGCCCTCAAAGGGGGGATTCCCGGAAAAGACATGATAGAAAGTGGCGCCCAGAGAATAAATATCGCTTCGACTGTCCATAGGCTGACCCATAATGCAATCAGGGGATACATAATATGGTGATCCCACCAGCCTCTCTGATTTTGCTTCTTTGCTCTTTCCTTCATTTGCGACAGCTACGCCGAAGTCAACAACTTTTAATATTCCTTTATCGTTGATCATTATATTTCCCGGTTTAATGTCGCGATGAATGATATTCTTCTTGCTGACAAAATCGAGCGTCCGGCACGTGGTCAGGAAATATTCCAGGCCTCTTGATGTATTAAGATTACTGCTTTCATGGATCATATCCGACAACGTGTTGCCTTTTATGAGTTCCATGGCAAGATAGAGGACGTCATCTTTTTGATCGATGTTGTATATCTCGGCTATATTGGGATGGTTCAGCCGGGATATATGTCTCGCCTCTTTAATAAACATTTCTCTGTACGATGCGATTGATGAGAATTTATATGATATAACTTTCAATGCTACGGTACGCTCCAGAACAGTATCCCATCCTTTGAATACGCCTCCCATTGCTCCGGCGCCGATGAGAGACACGGCCTTGTAGTCACCAAGTTGCTTCCCTACAAGGCTTTGATAAAATTTCGTTTCCAGTGCCTTTTCACTCTGGGGATCATTTAAATTATGCAGAATCGTCAACGCCCGTTTTAGCGGGCTGAAATCCGTCCTCATGGCGGCGTTATCATTTCTCCGTATTTTTGATTCGTCTGCTCTTGTTGCCTCGGGTATTGTTTTTTCAGGAACAGCATGTTTACCGCCGTTCTCTTCCTCTTCATCAGGCTGACCGGAGATATGGTTATAGGCATCGGTCCACTCCAGGGAATCTTCTATTTCAATACCGATATCTGCCGATAGCTGATGATTGCTGAGCGTAATATGCCTGATCTGACCATTGATAACGCATGTGTGGTCGGGCATCTTCACTCTGATATAAATGATTATACCCAGTCTGCCAAGCAAAGCAGTCTCAATTAAAAAACCCTGCTTGTTAACACTCTTTATCTGACCGGGAACCCAGAGAACGGCATCGCGCGATATCTCGACAGACATATCAGGACTGGGATCTATCTTTTTGCTTTTCATGTGCTCTTCCTTCACAGGTGAAACAACATTTACGGGGTATGGTGATGGTTCTTGATTTTCTCCTTTTGGTACGGAGGGCATTCCATCATGGTCGCCACTTGAAGCGAGTATTTTGCCGATTCGCTCAAGGAAGACCTTCACATCAAGGGGATACACGATAAAATCGTCCGCTCCTGAATCGAAGGCCTTGTCGGCATTTCCCTGATCATCAAGCGGAACAAAAAATACAAAAGGTATTTTCTTCAACAAGAAATTTTTCTTAAGATACCTGAGAAATTCGTAACCGCTGAAATCCTCCAAAGCGTTGCCACAGATGATAAGTCGTACGGAATTACCGGCAAGTAATTTTAAAGCCTGACTCATCGTCGTTGTTGTGAGGACAGGGAAACCTGCATCCGTGAGAGATTGCCGAATCTTTGCAAGAAATTTCTTTTCCCGGTTTATCAAAAGTATATAACTTTTACTGTCCATATGAAAACCGCCACGGTAACGAAACTTCAGACCTTAACAAGGCACCTTTACATTTTTCCCGATCTATCCGGCACTTAAACGAATGTTTGCATGATTCGCCTTCGGATTAATGCAAATATGCAAGGCAAAGCATTGATTTTTGACTTGAAATATCAGTACGGCAACCGATGTATCCTGGAAGTGGCCGATTTGGTGACCTGGTCCGACAACAACCGAAGGCAAGGAAATTTCAAAGTGATATGGCTTCCCGACAAATTCTCTTTTTGTTGACCCGCTGATCATGTTAATGAATTCGCTGACCCCGTCGTGAATCAGTTCGGCGTCCACATGTTCTTCTTCCATTCCCATCATTTTCGCAACAATGAATTTTGCCAGATCCCAGAAAAAAGTCACAACAAGCGTACCCTCGGCGTTGCCGGTTAAGCCCATTATCCCGGATACGTCGCCGAATATTCTGATGGTGTTTGAAAAATAGACTTCCTTGAATTCTACATCAACCGATGCCATCGTTTGAAGGATATGGCAGGTATTTTTAATAAAGGGATTGAGGTAATCAAATTCTTCCTCAAGGGGTTCCCGGCCGGGGATCAAGTGGCCGTTCAGAATCTGCCTGCAGGCGGCGGATGGATCATGTAGAGACAGGATCTCCGTTGCTCCGGCAATCATATAAGGTTGTGAAGAAAAATCCTTTTTCTGCCCATGAATGAGAACAATGGGAATATTCTGGAAATTAGAGGCATACCGCAATTTGCGTATTTGCTGTATCACCTGCTCCTGTTTTCGACCTATCTCGAGGATGATCATATGATAACCGTCGAGGACGATCCCATCGTGAAATCGCTCATATTCAATATGACCCTTACCGTCTATCAGTTCTGATACGGCGGTTTCAACTTTCGGGCTGCAATTGATTCCAAGTATTTTGTTCATAGAATAAATCTCCATTTCCTATTAGATACTTATTACCGGGATCGTTCGATGGAAAATTGAGAGGTTTCTTGGTAGACATAACATCGTTATTGCGGCATCTGATTTCACATTACACTCCTTCGTAATGTCTATTTGTTTTTTGCTTGATCCAATACAGTATGAATGGCTCCTATCAATTTCTCAGATGTAAATGGTTTGGGCAGGTAACCTTGGGCGCCGATGGTCAGGGCTTCCCTAATTCTGTCATCTTCAGATTCCGTCGATATCATCAACACCGGGATATGGTTGAAACGGTCATCACTCCGCATATTTCTCAACACGTCAATACCGTTTAAGAAAGGCATGTTCCAGTCAAGAAGCACCATGTTGATATCCTCACCTTTGGTATTCAAGAGATTCCAGGCATCCTTTCCATTTTCCACCTGGATGGCCTCGAAACCCATAGACGTAACCGACTTATCAATGATCCCGCGTATTAAACGCGAATCATCCGCCACGAGCAATTTCATCATCAATCCAACCCTTTCGACAGTTTTGTGATGTGTAAAAACGTCCGACAGCCACCAGCCTCAACATTTACACAATGCGCTTATGATATCCGTATTGACTGCGATGACCGACATTTTCCGATGAAATACTTTCACAAACATATCGGTATTATCGACGGCATACTAAAATATAATTTTTGTATCGATTAAAGAAAAGAGAATGAGGAAACATCCATCTTATCAGGTATGGCGCTGACTGATTTTTTTATCGACGGTCACCGAGTGATCCTACTCAAAGCCGGAGCTCTGATGTGGTTTTTGACTATCGACGCAGACTGATCTTGACTCTTGTCGATTCCTGCATTCTGGGTCGCTGCATCAGTTTGCCGCAATCGGCCTCATGGGTCTCCATGATGAGGTGAAAGTGGTTTTCCATGAGGACGTAGCCGTGGAGTGATCTATTGTCGGTTCCCCGGCATGCTCCAATCACATAGAGTAAGGTATGCCGTTCGGCTTAATCATCCAGAATGTTAAGAACTTTTCTCAAGAGGCGCGTCCCCGTCAGGAATTCGAACCACGCATCACAGGGAACTTCCGCATAGGTATGGTGGGGACCGATTTCATGGATGACGAAAAAAAGGAAACCGCAAACCGTCACCCATATCTTGACCTATGCACTAAGCGAAAATACAGTACCCGGCACTTGAAACCTTTTTTATTGTTGAGCATCATTCCTTGAATCCACTTTTACAGTCTCGTTCGGATTTTGTCGTTCGTCATTATTTCCGGTCGCGCCTCCGCCCAATGCAGCGTAAAGCCTTACCTGACTGATAAGCTTCGCAAGTCTGAGTGCGATCAGCCCCTGCTGTGAGCCGTACAGCGATCGGTGCGCATCGAGGACGCTCAGATAACTGTCGATCCCCCTCATGTAACGAGCATTGGAGAGACGATACGCCTCCGCAACGGCATCTACCAGGGATTGCTGTGCCGCTACCTGTTGATCCACCGTACCCCTCGCTGAGAGAGCATCAGCCACTTCTCTGAACGCCCCCTGGATTGCCCGTTCATACGAGGTCAGGGCAATTTCCTTTTCCGCTTTGCTGACCCGCAGGGCAGCCCAGCTGCGGGCGTCAAAAATCGGCATCGTTATCCGCGGTGCGAAGCTCCAGGTACCCTGGCCGGACTCGAAGAGCCCCGACAGATCTGCGCTTGCGGTTCCGATGGCGGTCGTCAATGAGATGCGGGGAAATAAGGCCGCCCGGGCTGCACCGATAAAGGCGTAAGTCCCCTTGAGCCGATGTTCCGCCGCCATAATATCGGGACGGCCCAGAAGTACTTCGGAAGACAGACCCGGAAAAATATCTTTGGGAGAGATAACGCTGCTCAGATCCTCCGGGAGTAGTTCTTCAGGCACCGGTAAGCCGGCCAGAAGGTTCAAAGCATTTCGATCCTGTGCCGTCAGTTGCGTGTATCGGGAGACGTTAACGCGGGCCGCGTCCACTTGTGTTTGCGCTTGACGCAGATCCAGTTCGGTCGCCACGCCGACTTCATAGCGCCGCTTGATTATGCCGTAGGCCGCCTCCTGGGTCTCAAGAGTGGATCGGGCCAGCCTGAGGTTTCCTCGATCCGCCGCGAGATTGAGATAAGCCTCAGCAACTGCGGATATCAGAGAGATCTGCGCGCCGCGGAGGCCTTGTTCAGTTGCCAGGTATTCCTCAAGTGCCTGATCCTTGAGACTCCTTATACGGCCGAAGAAATCGATTTCCCATGAAGTGATGCCAAGATTCACCCCATACTTTTCGGAGGTCATGCGGCGGCCCGTGCTAGAAAGATCGGCGGGAACGCGTTCTTTATTTCCGCTGCCGACAACATCGACCGCAGGAAACAACGAAGCCCGCTGTACACCGTACAGTGCCCGAACCTTTTCCACATTCAAGGCGGCAAGGCGCAGATCGCGATTGTTGTCCAGGGCACTTTCAATGATTTTCCGAAGACGTTCATCCGTAAAGAATTCCTGCCATGTCAATTCCGGTACGGAACGAGCGTATTCAGAGGTTTCTATTTCACCGTAGGCCTCACCGGTCGGCCATTCGGCCGGAACGGGAGCGTCAGGTCTCGTGTATTCCGGGGCAAGGGTGCATCCGGCTGAAATCAAAACCGAAATAATAAGGAGGATAAGTAATTTTCTAGTCATATTGTTCACCCCCCGGTGGATTTGCACCGGTTCTTTCGGCTGATACGTCTCCCTTTTTCCTGCCGAAGAACTTTTCGATCAACACATAGAAGAGCGGTGAAAATATGACCACCAGAATCGTAGCGCTCACCATCCCTCCGAGAACGCTGGTGCCGATGGCGTTCTGTGCACCGGCACCCGCTCCGGTCGCTACGGCCAGGGGCAGGACACCGAAACCGAATGCGAGCGAGGTCATGATGATCGGACGAAATCGTAACTTCGCCCCTTCCAGTGTGGCCTCGATCAACCCTTTCCCCTTATTCAGCTCGGCCTTGGCAAATTGCACGATCAGGATGGCATTCTTCGTGGTCAGACCCAAAGTTGCAAGCAGTCCGATCTGAAAATAGACATCATTGGACAACTCCCGCATGCTTGTTGCAATGATACCGCCGATTACTCCAAGTGGAAGAACCAGCAAGACGGAAATGGGTATTGTCCAACTCTCATAGAGCGCCGCCAGACACAGGAAAATCACAAAAATAGAGAAGGCATAGAGGATGGGCGCCTGAGTACTCGACATCCGCTCCTGATAAGAGAGCCCTCTCCAGTCTAAGCCGATGCCTTTGGGCAACCTCTCCACAGCCTCTTCCATGGCCTGCATGGCCTCTCCGGAACTCCTCCCCGGCGCAGGCTCACCCCAGATATTTATGGAGGAAAACCCGTTGAAGCGCTCAAGCCTCGGGGAACCGTATGTCCAGCGGCCCGAAGCAAAGGAAGAGTAAGGAACCATTGCGCCTGATGCGTTGCGGACATAGAGTTTTTCCAGATCCTTGGGCAGCATGCGGTAGGGCGCATCGAGCTGGGCATACACACGCTTCACATCGCCGCTTTTGACAAAATCGTTGACATAGGCGCTGCCGAGGGAAGCTGAAAGGGTATTATGGATCGCGGTAATGGGCAAACCCATCGTACCCGCCTTGTCCCAGTCCACATCGACCCGGTATTCGGGAACATCTTCCATCCCGTTCGGCCGGACAGCGGTTACTCTCGGATCCTGTGCCGCGATCCCCAGGAGCTGATTCCGGGCATTCATGAGGCCGGCATGTCCTAAGCCACCCCGATCCAGCAGTTCGAATTCGAATCCTCTGGCAATGCCAAGTTCAACAACTGCAGGCGGCGGAAAGGCAAACACAATGGCGTTGCGGATACTCGAAAGTGCTCCCGTTGCCCGTCTCGCAACAGCCTTGGCCCTCAGGTCAGCCCGATCGCGGAGATCCCAGTCCCTGAGCTTAATGAATACCAGACCGTTGTTCTGCGCCCTCCCGGAAAAGCCCATCCCAGAAACGGTCATGCAGGATTCTACGGCATCCTTCTCGTTTTCCATGAAATAGCTTTCGATCTTTTTCGCGATCTCCATGGTCTGCTCCATGGTACTACCCGAGGGCATCAATATCTGTGCAAGCAGAATCCCCTGGTCTTCATCCGGGAGATAGGCGGTGGGCATACGGAAGAAGAGGATTCCCATAGCAATCACGATGAGAAAAAAAATCATGAGATAACGGAGTTTTCTGGAAAGGGAGTGATCCACCAATTTTACATAAAAGCGCCGCAAGCGGAAAAAATTGTGGTTGAACCATCTGAAAAACGGGCGCAGGAAAAAGATGGCATTCTCCGCTTCCCGTCCCGCCGGCACCGGTCTGAGAAGTGAGGCACAGAGGACCGGCGTCAGGATCAGAGCCACCGCGACTGAAAGCAGCATTGCGGAAATGATTGTGACTGAGAACTGGCGGTAAATGACGCCGGTGGAGCCGGGAAAGAATGCCATGGGGCCGAAGACCGCCGAGAGCACCAGCCCGATGCCGATAAGGGCGCTCGTGATCTGCTCCATGGATTTAGCCGTGGCTTCCCGGGGCGGAAGTCCCTCCTCGCTCATGATCCGCTCCACGTTTTCCACCACCACGATGGCATCGTCCACCAAAAGGCCGATGGCAAGAACCATGGCAAACATGGTGAGCATGTTGATGGAATAACCGAAAAAACCCAGTGTGGCGAATGTCCCAAGGATGACCACCGGAACCGCAATGGTGGGAATCAGCGTTGCTCTCAAGTTGCCCAAAAAAAGCCACATGATCAGGAAGACCAACACAATCGCCTCAAAGAGAGTTTTCACCACCTCATTAATGGCAACTTCGATGAAAGGTGTGGTGTCGTATGGATAGACTACCTTAAGCCCTGGGGGGAAATATCTGCTCAATTCCTCAAGCCTGGCCTTGACTGCATCGGCCGTGTCCAGGGCATTGGCGCCGGCAGCCTGACGGATGGACAGGCCGGACGCAGGTTTGCCGTTATGTTCGACATTGATGTCGTAGGATTCGGTTCCGAGTTCGGTCCGGCCTACATCCTTAATCCGCACAACCGAGCCGTCCGGGTTGGTGCGAATGGGGATGGCGGCGAACTCATCGGGGGTTTCGAGCATGTTCTGGACCACGATTGAGGCGTTCAGGCGCTGATCCTTGACCGCGGGCGCGCCGCCGAACTGTCCTGCCGATACCTCCACGTTGTAGGACTTCAGGGCCGCTATGACATCTGTTATCGTCAACTGATAGTCTGTGAGCCTGTCGGGGTTGAGCCAGATGCGCATGGCATACCCGCTGCCGAAAATTCCCACCTCACCCACACCGGGCACCCGCGCCAGAATCTTTTCCAGGTTGGTTTTCGCGTAGTCCTGCAGGTCACTCCTGTCCATACTGCCGTCTTCCGAAATAAGGCCCACGATCATCAGAAAGTTTCTTGTGGACTTGCTCACCGTGACTCCCCGGGTTCTGACTACCTCGGGGAGACTCGACATGGCAAGCTGGAGCTTGTTCTGCACCTGGGACCAGGCGATGTCTGGATCGGTACCGGCCTCAAAGGTAAGCTCGATGCGCGAGGCGCCCGCCGAATCGCTGGTGGCAGACATGTAAAGCAATTTGTCAAAGCCGGTCATCTTCGCCTCGATGACCTGGGTAACGCTGTTTTCAACGGTCTCGGCCGAAGCCCCCGGATAGAAGGAATCAATGGCGATGGACGGCGGAGCAATGGGGGGATACTGGGAAATGGGAAGGTTGTATATCGCCAGCAAACCGGCGGCCATGATGATGATGGCGATGACCCACGCAAAGACCGGACGTTTAAGGAAGAATTTTGATAGCATGGATCTTCTCCGTTAGTCGGCCTGCGCAGCCGGCTTGTTTGTGTTTTCCACTTGGTGGTTCTGCATTCCGGCCTGGTCTACTGTGACCGCCTCTGCCATTACACCGGGTCGCACCTTTTGTACGCCCTCAACGATAACCTTATCGCCCGGGATGAGTCCGGAGGTCACCAGCCATTGATTGCCGACAGCGCGATCGACTGTGATCATCCGCTGCTGAACCGTGCCACCGTGATCTATCATCAGCACAAGAGGATTTCCCTTGAAATCACGAGATACGGCCTGTTGTGGAATGAGAATGGCCTTTTCATTGATTCCTTCCTGCATGACTGCCCGTACGAACATTCCCGGCAAAAGGACATCTTCCGGATTGGGGAAAACAGCCCGCAGCGTAATGGTACCGGTGGTGGGATCGACGGTGACATCCCGGAACTTCAGAATCCCTTCCAGCGGATATGTCATGTCATCTTCAAGAATGAGTTTCACCTTTTGCTGGCCTTCCCCATTCTGGTCCAGGCTGCCGCTATCGACTCTGCGTTTCAGACGAAGAAGCTCCGCAGTTGACTGGGGAACATCCACATAAATCGGATTGAACTGCTGTATCGTGGCGAGCGGCGCAGGTTGATTCGCCGTCACCAAGGCACCTTCAGTCATGTTGGATTTGCCGATACGGCCGGAAATAGGGGCTGTGATCCGGGTGTAGTCAAGGTTGATCCTGGCTGATTCAACGGAGGCCTGCCAGTAGGCGACATCAGCCTTTGCCTGCTTGAAAGCGGAGTCTACATCATCGAAGTCCTGTTGGCTCACCGCCTTGTCAGTCAGCAAGTCCCGGTACCGCTCAGCCCGTGACTTGAGGGAAGGAAGATTCGCTTCAGCCCTTGCAAGGGAAGCAACAGCACTGTCATGCACCGCCTGGAAGGGGGCGGAATCGACCTGGTAGAGCACTTGCCCCGCTTTAACCACAGAGCCTTCTTTGAACCGGCGCTTTTGTATGATCCCGCTCACCTGGGGGCGGACCTCGGCAATCAAGTATGCGGTGGTTCGGCCCGAGAGTTCAGTCGTCAACACTACCTTTTGCTCATAGACCTCGATGATTCCAACCTCGGGCGGAGGGAGTGGTGTCCCGGTCTGTTGGCGTTCACATCCCATAAGCACAAGACCGCATAACAGCATCACAAAGACCACACTCTTCTTCCGTAATGTGTACACAACACTCTTGGGGTACATCAATTTCTCCTTTTTTATCAGTAAATTGAACAAACTAACTCCGCCCCACTCCTTCATTCCGACAGGATGAACGATGATTTATTCCACCTATTAAGCCGATATCTCATCTTTTCCACAGACCTCTTCAATCCATACTGAGTGGTTCGCGACACCAAGGGCACCGATGGATTCGACGATTCTTAATCCCATAGGGCTTTTTCGCGGGGACGTCGTTTCAGACTCCCAGTACAGATGAATACAGAGATCGCTCTCCACAGTGGCATGATGATAAAGTTTGACCTCTACAGGCTGGTTCCCTTTGTGAATTGCACTAAAATCCCTTAACACCTCGGTCACTAACAGGAACTCGGGTTCACCAACGGTTCGAACCTTGATAATTTCAACCCATCTCACAGCCCATGTCCTCACAATCCATGAAATACAAACACATTTAGGGAATTACTGCTTAAACTGTGCCAATAACTAATACCATCATATTATCAGTATGAT